>TARA_R110002073_G_scaffold7245_8_pt1 | contig 15034 bp, 11 predicted proteins | sample TARA_R110002073 | Tara Oceans TARA_R110002073 (sample SAMEA4397174) | marine metagenome | biome: Polar Biome; feature: [DCM] deep chlorophyll maximum layer (ENVO:01000326); material: water (ENVO:00002006), including particulate matter (ENVO:01000060) such as... | depth 40 m
GAAAGAAGTCTGCCAACTTCACCACGTCGTCACCGCGATCACGAAGCGGTGCGAGCTCAATCGGAATGACAGCGAGACGATAGAACAGGTCCTGGCGGAAACGGCCCGCATCGACTTCGGTTTGTAAGTCTCGATTGGTCGCACAAATAAATCGCGTGTCGACTTTCACGGGTGTGCTTTCGCCAACCGGAGTGAAGGTTTGCTCTTGCACGGCCCGCAGCAGTTTGGCTTGAGAAGTGGCTGGCAGTTCCCCCAGTTCGTCGAAGAACGCGGTGCCGCCATCACAGTGACGCAGCAATCCTTTCTGGTCCTTGATCGCTCCGGTAAAGGAACCCTTGACATGCCCAAACAGAACCGACTCGAACAACGCGTCGGGAATTGCGGTGCAGTCGATGATCTGAAACGCATGATCCCGGCGAGCACTTTGGTTATGGATCGCGCTGGCAACCACCTCTTTGCCGGTCCCGCTTTCGCCTGTAATCAAGACATTCGTGTTGCTCGCGGCCACTCGATTAACGATGTCCAGCAGTTCTGTCATCGCGGGGCTGTCACCAATGATTTTGGGAAACTTTCCACGCCGCTCCGTTTGGGATGTTAATTCCATTTCGGGTGTCGGTGGCGCGCTTGGATGAAGCAGTGCGCGCTGGACCGCCATGAGCAGTTCTTCAAACTTGACCGGTTTAAGCAGGTAGTCAGCGATCCCCAGCCGAACACTTTCGATGGCGGTGGGAACCGAAGGCACCCCGGTGACGACAATCATTGGGATGTGCGAATACTTGCTGCGGCCCTCTTTGAGCAGTTCCAATTTCAAGTTGCCGGGCATGTTCAAGTCGGACAGGATTAAGTCGAACGAGTGCTCGAGCAGCAAGCCAATCGCATCGTCAGCATTCTCGACGCAAATGCACTCGTAACCTTCCTCACGCAACAATTCCGCCGTCGTATCGCGGTACAGTGGCTCGTCGTCGGCGATCAAGATTCGTTGTTGGTTTGCCATGGGATCTTATTCAAAGTAGCGAAAATTCGCTGAGGATTTCGGGTGGTGCTTAAAACAAACGTCCTGGCGACGTTTGCTAGGGGGTGGCCGTGTCTTCACCCAGTCGTCTTGGCAAACGCACGACAAATTCGGTGCCTTTGCCCGGTTCACTTGTCACATCAATCGTTCCGTTCATCGCTTCTACGATGCCACGCGTGACCGACAGCCCCAATCCCATGCCCTGGCCGACCGTTTCGGTTTTGGTACTAAAGAACGGGTCAAATATCTTGCTGATCAGATTCGGCGAGATTCCATGTCCTTGATCGGTAACCGTCAAAACGGTATGCCTCGCATCTGTCCGAGCGGTAACGTCCACCTGACCGCCTACGTCGGAGGCTTGGATCGCGTTGTGAACCAAATTCAGCAGCACTTGCTTCAGTTCGCCTTCTCGCAAAACGACCTCGTCAACAGCAAGACCCTTGGCCTCGGACGATGAAGCAAACGAGGCTGTCACTTTCACGTTCGCCTTTCGCGACATCGGAAGTGCCAGCACGATGACTTCGTCCACCGACTGCTTGAGCGAGAAGGTCGTCGCCCGCTGCTGGCTAGGACGGTAGAGCTGATACATTTGGTGAGTGATGCCGCTGATACGTTCAATTTCACCATCAATCAAGTCAAGCTTGTCGTAATGTTTCACATCAACGGGGATATGCCGCTTCAGCAGCGCAAACGCATTTCTTATACCGGCTAATGGATTGTTGATCTCATGAGCGACACCCGCCGCCAGTTCACCGAGGGCCGCGAGTTTTTCCATTTTCAAGCGATGCTGTTCCAATTCCGCAACTCGAGCGGTGCGTTCTTGCACGAGCTGCTCGAGATGCTCGTTGTGCAACCGCAATTGTTCACGCATTTGCCGCTTCTCTGAAATGTCTCGCATGCTGGCCCGAAATCCAAGCGAGTGACCATCGGAATCGGTCATTGGTTGCCAAGACACGGCTACCCAACACTTTGATCCATCACGATGAAGCGTTTCAAATTCGATATTGTTTTCCGAGCTACCGCGACCCGCTTCTGCAAAGTAGCGAGCGATTCGTTTACGATGTTCCGGCGTTATGAGCGGCAACGGATAGTCCGGCATCGCCAAACACTCCGTTGGTGTATAGCCCGTAAATCGCTCGACAGCCTCGTTCACCCATAAGACTTCCCCCTCACACGACAACCAACTTTCCCAGTCAACGGTGTGTTCGGCGATCGAACGAAAAAAATCCGCCGCGATAGGTTCGCCGCGTTTCGGGACGCTGGGGGATGATCGGTTCATGCCGTCATTTTAGCTTCGTCGTCGCTGATTTCGCAGGGGGCACATTCCGTCGCCGACGCAAACGCACGTTGTCACCGAGGTTAACTTTGGGCGACGTTTCCCTGGTTGGGCATGCCCTTGTTCTGACAAATCACACCGTTTCGAGATCGCCGCCCACCGATTCTGGAAGGGGGCGACACCGATTGGCATCTCGCGTCGGGTCCGATAGTGTAAAGACCCAGTCCGCTGTCGTCATTTCACGTCGGTACCGCTGCTTGGTCGGCAGCATCGCAATTGGCATTTTGAGCACTTGTCATTGACTTCACCGTTTAACGTGAGCGGGCTTGCACCGACCCTTGACTAAGTTCGTGAGCTGGGCGGCTGACGAACGAGTTCCTTCACATTTGTACTTTCGAACAGGAAAACGCTCGTGACATTCTCAACGGATGATTTTGACTTCGTAGCCGAACATGCTCGCGACGCGATGCTGTTACAAACGATTGCTGATACGCTGGAGTGGGACGAACGGACCGGGATGCCGATCGATGGAGGTGACTATCGCGCAAATCAAGTTAGTACACTGCGGGGGATGGTCCATCGCCGCCGGACCGATGCGAAATATGGTGAAACGCTGCAGTCGTTATCGGAAAACCTGGGCGACGAGGATCCAGCCGGTGATGTGGCCGCGACTGTCCGCGGGTTGCTGAGAAATTGGAAACGCGACCACCGGTTGCCCGAGGAACTGGTCCAGCGGACTTCGCGAGCAACGGTCAAAGGGCAACAACGCTGGGACGCCGCCCGTCGTGCTGACGATTTTAAAATGTTTCGCGACACGCTCGCCGAGATCATTGACCTGAAACGCGAAGCAGGCCAGCGGATTGCCGAAGGGACCGATCGATCGCCCTATGAAGCGTTGCTTGACGAATACGAACCCGATGCTCGAGTCGAACCACTGAACCAAGTTTTTCAGGATCTGCGTAAGCCGCTTGTAGAACTGATTGATTCGATTCGCGAAGCGCCACGGCAACCGAACCGAAGTTTGCTGGAACGCGATTTTGCGATTGCAGGACAACGCGATCTGAGCCGCTTTGTCGCCGAGCGTGTCGGCTTTGATTTTCAAGCAGGACGGCTGGATGAAACGTCGCATCCATTTTGTACAACGCTGGGCCCGCGAGATTGTCGAATCCTGACTCGCTACGATTTAAATTGGTTGCCAGCCGGATTGCTCGGTACGTTGCACGAAGCGGGGCATGGGATGTACGAGCAAGGGATGCGGTCGGATTGGTTTGGCTTGCCGCCCGGATCGTATTGTTCGCTAGGGATCCACGAGTCGCAATCGCGATTGTGGGAAAACCAAGTCGGACGCAGCCGACCGTTTTGGAAGTGGTTGTTTGATCGAACCCAGAAAACATTTGCCCCCACGCTGGACGATGTTTCGCTCGACGATTTTCACTTTGCGATCAACCAAATTCAGCCTTCGTTGATTCGAGTCGAAGCGGACGAGGCGACCTACAACTTGCACATCATCATTCGCTTTGATCTCGAGCAACAGCTGATCGGGGGGACGTTGTCAGTGGATGATTTACCCGCGGCGTGGGATGCACGCTACCAAAGCGACCTGGGGGTCTGTGCACCCTCACCTGCAAATGGAGTGCTTCAGGATGTCCACTGGAGTGCTGGTTTGATTGGCTATTTCCCAACGTACACGTTGGGGAATTTGGCAAGTGCCCAACTGTTTGACGCGGCCCAGGCAGAGTTAGGTGGTTTTGACGACATGTTTGCTCGTGGCGAGTTCGAGCCATTGTTAAGTTGGCTTCGCAGTCGGATTCACGAGCGAGGTCAATGTGAGTCCGGGGACGCGTTAATATCACGCGCCACCGGGAAATCGTTGTCCGCGGACGCGTTGATCGGCTATCTGAACGGAAAGCTGCGACCGCTGTACGGCCTCGAAGCTTGATTTCTGATTTATCCGGCACTGTTTGGCCCCTGCTTTTCGCATCATTGCGGGTTACAATCAGGCGGTCTTTTAATTGAATTGGGGTTATTGAATGTTGACGTGCAATTGTCCTCGCTGTGGTGAAACGATTGGATTGCCTACCGCTGCTGTGCCTGCGGATGCGACCGCCCAGTGTCCGTGGTGTGGCGAACTTTACCCCGCGAGCGAAATCATTGAGAAGTTGCCTCCGATGGTGGAGTTAATCTCGGCGGATGGACAACCGCTGTTTCTCGAATCGGTCGGTGATGCTGCAGCGGCGTCGCCCACTCTGGCTGCCGCCCCGATCGCGTCTGCGGCCAGCGGAGCCGATTCGTTCGAATCGTCGTTCGCGTCCAACGCCCAAGCGGATCAGTTAAACGAGACTTGGGACGACAATACGGAATTGACGATCGAAGCCGATGGCGATGCCGGTTTCGATTTAGGGGGATCGCTCGACAGCGACTTGGAACACCCTGAGGACAATTTTGACGACGCCGGGCAAGATGGCGACGAAATGATGGATTTCCTTTCCAACAGTGAAGCGGAAAAGGAACCCAGTGACACTGCGGCGCCGCTGATGCCGATGAAAGTCAAATCGGTACCGGTGAACACTTACAAACGCAAAAAATCTTCGCCGATCAAAACGTTGATTGGCGTGGCGATGGGCCCGCTGGTCGCGCTTCCCTTGGCTGGCGGCATCCTGCTATGGCTTGGCAAGGCTCCGGACCTCGGGTTCTGGCCGTTTGACGGCTCGTTCAATAACGGTTCTTCGTCGCGAGTCAGTGCGGCGCCACCGATGGCCCAAAGCAATCCAGTCAACCCCCTTGGCGATGAAACGCAATTGACCGGTTCGGAAATGATGGTCCCTGCCGCCGAACCGTCGGACGAACTCGATCGCGCTCAGCAAGAACTGGCGAACTTGGGCGCTGAATCGAATCCAGCCGAATCGGCGGATGAGGCGCCGGGCGGTTTAGATATGCCGTCTCTTGGGACCTCGCTCAAACCAAGCAGCGACGATGTCGAAAACGAGCTCGCCACGGGCGAGGTCGAATACCCCGATGACATCTCCGTCAACAACGACGTGGTTTCGCAAGACGTCGTGGCGGACAAGGTGCCGATGGAAATGCCCGAGGTAGAGTTGACGGATGTGGCTGGGAAAATCGAATCCATCTCGGCGGACGACACCGCAGTGGACACGCCGTCCATCGATGATCAACAAGCACCCGTCGCCCAAGAAACGCCTGTTGCTGAGGAAGGAATGGAACCTGCAATCGAAGAGGTGGCTGAGCCCGATACCGACGCTGCGATGGTGGCAGCAGAGCCCGCCGAAGCAGCGGAGCCCGTCGAAGCAGCGGAGCCTGCGGCCGCGGCAGAAACTGAGCCAAGCGACGAGCTTGCGTCTGCGGCAGAATCGTCCGAAGTGGAGGCTGCGGTTGCAAAGGCCAACAAATTGTTAGCGAGCTTGATGAAGTTCGAGGGGGCCGAGGGAGATCGGCGTCGTTTGTTAGCGAAGGCCTATGCCTCGGTTTCGGCCGTGGCGATTGAGTCGGATGCAGGAGACAACGCGGCGGTTCAGAAACTGTTGAACGCGCTATCCCGATCCCCGTTGGTCAAAGATCTCGGCGATGCCGCCGATCTGTGGCTGGACTATGGCAAGCGTCCCACCGACGGTGTCTTGATTATCGGGGCGCCTGCGACGAATGCATCGGGATCGGCGATTCGCATTCCGAGTTCTTCGGGGGACATACGAGAGGTATCGGTTTCCGGTTCGTCGCTGCCCGAGGCCGAGCAGGTTATCGCGTTAGGCCGCATCGTTGAAAAAAACGATGCCCGCACGGTCGAGCTGATTGCGGTCCAGGACATGAATCCCTGAACGCAAATCTAGATAGGATGTGACGAAAGTTCGGAAGCGACTTCCGCGACGCCGTTCTGTCGCAACGACCAGCTCTTAATCTTAATCCCGTCCGCACGCTCTTACTTGCTCTCGGCAAGCGTTCCGGTGACGATGCAGGAGGCCGATTTGTCGCCAGGCAGATCGGTCACGATGCGAATTTTTTGAGCGATATTGCCAGCCGTGCCGTCACCTTTGAAACGCACTTTGACGAATTGCACTTTCTTGCTGCCGACGGGAATCTCGAATTCGAAACGCTGATCGCTGCACACGATGTCTTTGATCTCAAACGGCTCGTCGCCTTTGACGATCAAGCGTTTTTCGATCACTGCGTCGGCGGGTTTGCTGCCTAGATTGACCGCGGCAGGCGACACGCTGATCGCCGAACGCACTCGGCCTGAAATGTCCATCTCGGTGGTCGGGAACGCACGGTCGTTGCTGATCAGCGTCAATCGTTCGTGAATTTCGCCTTCTTCCATCGAGTCTTTCATGCTGACTCGCATTCGGTAGCGAACGATTCCCGGCGTCAACTCAGGAGCACTCAAACGGACTTGCAAACTTTCGCAGTGGCTTCGCACGTCGCTGATTCGCCAGTTCGAATTGCCACTGTGAGTGATCACGATTTCACGTTCCGGAGCATCACCCGAGGCGAACTCGCCAAAGGCAACTTCGGGAGGATCAAAGGTGATGTCGGTGCGAATGAATCCACTGACCTTGAGCTGCGTTTCCGCATAAAACGGTTTGTCAAACACGACCGTAATCGTAGCGGACTTTTGACCGATAAACGAACTGGTGTTGAACGTCGCGACCACCGCTCCGGTTTCATGCGTCTTCAGCGTGTCTTTGGTGATCGACGGGCTGGTGCATCCACAGCTCGATCGGACGGCGGCGATGTGGACGTCTTCTTCGTATTTGTTGGTCAGCTCGAAATGGAATTCGCATTTGGTTCCGCGACCGACAGTGCGAAAGTCGTGACTGGTCTCGGCAAACATCTTGTCAGCCCAATTCTCTGCATGGACCTTCGCAGTCGAAACGAGAGAGAAAACGACAATACTGGCGAGCAAAACAGAATAACGCACCATGACATCCAGGCCATTTGAAAGCGGAAATTGGAAACACGGGAAAGAGGCAACGCGCTTCAGTCGAATCTGAAAATCCAGATGCATCGCCACCGTCGCCCGACGTCGCTGCTTGCATCATCGGGACCGCACTAAACCCTTTATCGGGAATAAACCGCCCCTGAACCTTAGAAAGATTGGCTACTTCGGGAAAGAAGGTCCATCTTTCTCGATTGCGATCTCAGTTGCTAGCAAGTCAAAGTCTCGAAAGACCTCCGCTAAACGCTCCATCGGCAAACCGACCACGTTGGTTTCGCTGCCGCCATCGAGGACTTCTAACCAATCATTGCCGTCCTGGAAACCGAACGCGCCTGCCTTCCCTTCCCACAGCATCGAATCGAGGTACTCGGCCAGCATTTCCTCGCTGAGGGTTTGCATTTGCAGTTCGGTGCGGACGACTTCGACGACACAGCGGTTTTGGCTGACCGACCAAACACAAAATCCGGAAAAGACGTCGTGGCGGCGACCGCTGAGTTGTCGTAGCATCGCTTCGGCATGCTCGATATCGTGAGGTTTACCCAATATTTGTCCGTAGCACGACGCCACGGTGTCGGCGGCCAGGATCAATCCGCCATCGTTTTTCGACGCCACATCGGCTGCTTTTCGATAGGCATAGCGCGCTACCAATTCGGGAGCCGTCTCGCGACTGCACATCCCACACTCCGCTTCATCGCTGGCGGGTTGCACAGTGAACGAATATCCCGCGGCCTTCAGTAGCTGCGATCGGCGGGGCGATCCGCTGGCGAGGATCAGTGATTCATCGGTCGGCAAATCGGCTCGTGGCAAACCACTCATCAGAGGCAGATTGTCTGTGAATTTCATCCGGTCCTACTGCGGGTTGGGGGGAATGACTGCAATAACGAAGCTGACTGCAATAACGAAGGCTGCCCTATCGTTTTACGGGTTCGTTGCCGGATTGGGAAGCAAGCGGCGGTTTTCTCTTGACGGTTCCGAGGCCGACTTTGTAGTGTCCGCACAGCCCTCGGAGCCCATTGGCGTAAAAAGGTCCCGATTTCAGCGCCGTGCAAAATTCCACGCCGTCCAAAAAGCGATCCGCTTGAACACCATGAACCGCCGACAGTTTTGCTCACTGATTGCCGCTAGCTCGCTAGCGTCTTCGGTTGCCGGCTGCGCGACGTGGATCGATCGTTCGACGGCGGATGCCGTGCTGAATCATACCAACAGCAATCCCTTGGCTGCGGTCAAACCGAGTTCTCAGGCGATGGTGCTGTCGGTCGATTTTCATCCGATTCAGCCCGAGGCTGTGACTGCAGACCGGGTCGCATCCATGTGGCAATGGGTCGATGAAATGATCATCGAACCGGCGCATCGTAGCGAGCTCGCAGAGAACGGGATCCGGGTCGGCAAGGTCATTCGTCCCGACCAGTTTCGTCAGCGGCTTGCCGAAATGGCCGGTCCGCGTGACGTAGTCGACGTCTTCTTGGGCGAAGCCGATGTGGCGAGCGAAGTTTCCGTCGGTTCGCGAAAGATTCCAATGCGATTGGCAAAGCGATACGAGTTGCCGCTTCGTCAACCTCGCAGCGGTGCCCATGTGACGCTGCTTCGCACGCAGGGACAAACAGTCGGACGAACACTGCAAGACCCGCAATACGTGTTGGCCATCACGCCCACGCAATCCAAGACCGCCTCGCAAATTCATTTGCAGTGTCGTCCTGAGATTCAGCACGGTGTGATGCGTCAAAAATGGATCAGCAGCGATTCGGCCATGCGGATCGACAGTCGCCGTGACGCATGGTCGCTGCCTTGGCTCGATATCGATCTCGAAGGTGGCAAGGGCGATTTGTTTGTGATCGCGGCAAGTCAGCCTGCGTTTGGGCTCGGCAAAGAAATGATGTCGGGGGTTTCCGCCGACAATATCGAAGAACAAGTAGTGGTGTTGATCCAAATTGACCGGCTGGCCGAGTCAAAGTTGTAAGTCAGCTGGCTTCCTTGGCGACGCTCTGCTCTTTTTGCGATGCTATGCTTTACTGGCGATACTCAGGTTCGGGCAACTCGTCGGGGCGACGGATCACCTCGGCTTCGATGATGCGGTCCGGTGGGTAGACCACTTGCCCTTTCTTTTTCTCTTTGTGAGGATCGACTCGCCGAAGTTCGGTGAACAAGTCCATTCCCTCGATCACGCGTCCGAAGACCGTTTGTTCTTTGCTGACGGTAGGAACCGGTGTAAAGAAAATGGCAAATTGGCTACTGGCACTATCGGGGACAAAGTCGCCAGTTTCCCCTTTGGGAAGCTTGGCCATCGCCAGTGAGCCGCGGAACGCATTCCGCGCCCCGTCGCGTTGATGCTCGTCGACGATGAATTGCCCGCTGTTGCCGGATCCCGTGCCTGATTCGTCACCGGTCAGTGCCAACAGATCGTCGATCACCTGATAGAAATCAAGCCCGTCGTAGAAACCTTGCTCGACCAATTTGATGAAGTGGGCCACCGTCGACGGCGCTTGGTCCAAAAACAATTCGATGACGATATCGCCATGCGTTGTGTTTAGTTTGACGCGAGGAAGTTCTTTCTCGGCATCCTGTTCTCGCCGTTTCTGCTCTTCGGCCCATTGCTGTTTCAGATCATCCATTTGGTAGCTGAAACGCTTGTCCAGATCGCCATAGTCTTCGGGTTTTAGGTACTCGTAGATTTTCTCGGCGGTTTCGAATTCGCCCGCACACACCGAGGATCGAGCCGCGGATTGAAAGAGGAACACTTGGTTGAAACCCAGGTCAATCAACAACGCGCTGGCACGCATGGTCGACAAAGAGTAATTCGAATGCTTGAAGCGGTGTTCAAGCATCGTTAACAGATATTGGGCGGCCTCTTGATCCGGAGCCAACAACAAATACTCGTACGCGGCATCGAAGACTTCGTCAAACAAGGCGTAGCTCTGTTCGCGTAGTTCGCGGTATCGATCAAGTGCCGCCGGCGTCTGTTCCTCGCCATTCATATACAACGTATGAACCGTTCGCATGTCGATCAGCACATTGACGAGCTGCTCTTTAGCCTGGACGTAGGTGGCCTTGGCTTGTTTGCCCTCTTCGTTCAATTCGAACGGCTTGCCATCGGGTCCTTTGCCGAGCAAATTCGCGGGCTCTCGTGTCGGGCCTTTGGAGGTCGGGCCTGTGGGCGTCGGGCCGTTTGACGAGGGCGATTCGTCGTGATGGGAATGGGACTCCTCAGCGTGTGCATCCTCTGGGGACGCATCATCCGGCGTGGTTGCCGCGGCGGAGGTGTCTTGGGCGGGGGAGGTGTCCTGGGCGAACGACACTGCCACAAAGGGGGCCGGCAGCGAAAGTCCCGCAACCAATCCGAGGGTCGAGAGGGTGAACAGGAAGACGCGATCAATCATCAAAGACTCAAATGGCTCAAAAACAAACGGAAAATCCACTGCACGAGTAGCTACGCAGCGATCCCCGGAAAGGATCGCAAAAAACGACACTTCTCGGTGAACGCCCAAAATGTGGGGGCCAGGCTCCTGGCTAACGCCATGAGCGATTTTTTGGATCCTTCGTGCTTTTGGGCGTAGCGGAACTCGTCAAGAGTGTCGGAGAGGACACCCCATGGAACCAAAGTCTTGACGACTTCCGCTGTTCCGCGATTAGCGTGTTTTGCCGGTTTGCATCGCGGTTTCGATCTTTCGAAGCAAACTGTCGATCTGTTCATGAGTTTCCTCCGTTGTCGAGACGACCAATACACTTTCAATGGCTACAATCGTACTTGGGCCGCCGAGGACTTCCCATGTATCCGGGATGACCGTGGAGGTCACGGCGCGGATGACTTTTGCGGCCTTGTCTTTCAGCGGATCCGCTAATGCATAGACTTTTGTCACCAAATGATTTTCTGCGTGCTCCAGCGTCGTGATTTGTATGACTTCATCTTTGATCATGTAGGTCAGATCAAGTGGTCTCAGCGAAATCTTTAGTACCGTTCGCAGGCTGGCGTTTTGCAGCGAAACGTGAATGGGTTGTTGGGGCGACAATCCAATCTCTTCGAGTGCCCGAGTATCGAGCACCATCGGCGTGTTGGTTTTTTCAGACAGCAGGTGTAGAAATTCGTTTAGAGACGCTTCGTTGACGTGGATCGATGTCTTTTCTGATAACTTGCCGCGAAGTTGTTGCTCGATTGCGTCCGAGTCGGCGGCCATCGGCGGCTGCGTCGCCGGTGTCGCGGCAGGTTTCGTGTCGCTGCCGAATGGATCTTGTTGAGCCTGTGCGAAGTGCATTGGCATCAATCCCAGTGGGATCAGTAGGGTGAGGATCGACATCACGCAATTTCGCGATCGTCCAAAGTACCGGGGAGCTGATGGCAGCAGTGAGACTTGCATGCGAATTTGTCCGTTCGAGGGAATGGCAAGAGAAGAGACTGGGGCCAGGATGATTGGGGCCAGGATGACGGGATCCAGCTGCCCGGCGAGGCGACCGCTTGAGTCGCCGTCATGATCTCGCATGCCACGATGGCGGTCAAGCAAAATCTGTGCATCGGTTCGTTACAGAGTACTGCCATGGATTTTCGATCCGTTTTGGCAACCAACGACTTGAGCTTTCGCTGATGGTTAGAGACGCTTCCTGCTTCCCGCTGCTCGATTGGCGAACGATCGAGGGGTGGGCAAATCGGACGTCTCGTTCCGGGGTTTCCCCATTCTGCTTGCAGTGCCGGCAGGAATCTGCTGGAAACAGTGGACATGGGGTGAAAACCAATTCAAAAAATCTATGAAAAATTGGTGTTAAGTGGGGTTGCAGAAAACCGATAAAAACACGACAACCTTCGAACCTTCAAGTGGCGGGCGATGTCTCGTTTCTTCGTAAGGTATCCGGCTGCAGAAAGAGTGGTTTTGTCGCTCTTTTTACCGCACCGGGGCGTAGCTCAGCCTGGCAGAGCGCCTGGTTTGGGACCAGGAGGTCGCATGTTCGAATCATGTCGCCCCGATCAATGAGAAGCCCGTGTCTTGCACTGCAAGACACGGGCTTTTTTTGTGGATTGCTCCACTCTGGTCGCGGGTTTTCTCGGTTTCGGCGTGCGAAAAGGCTGGCGATTGGGCTTCACGGCGTAAAAACGGCATACCCTTTTAGTCCAGAGACGGCGGATTGAGTTAGCCGTTTTGGCCAACGTTATGAAGCATTTTTTGCTCTGGCTGCTTCGGGGGGCAAGGCGTTTTCAGAAGGGCGGGCGTCTTCGCTTTTTCGACGCCCAACGCTCCAGATGGCTATTTTGGCATGCAGCATGCTGTTAGGCGGCGATATGATCCAATTGAAAATCCACGAGATGCACCGGCCCGTTTTCCGCCTCATTCGATTTTTTTGGGGACGCGAACCGATCCTCTTGCTCGCATTTTTGGCGGTCGTACTCGGTACCTGGGGATTCATCGAACTCGCCGACGAGGTGCTTGAGGGGGGGACCAATGCGTTTGATCGTTGGGCGGTTCGCAGTTTGCGCGCCGCGGATGACCTTTCGCGTCCGATCGGTCCTCCTTGGATGGCCGAGGTGGGGCGTGATTTGACTGCGCTCGGCGGAATGGCGGTTCTGCTGTTGGCGATTGCATCCACCGCCGGCTTCTTGGCGATCAATCGCGTTTATCGAACGATGGGGTTCCTGTTGGTCTCGACGCTCGGGGGCATCGCCGCCAGTCTGCTGATGAAACATTTCTTTGCCCGTCCTCGTCCTGATCTCGTACCTCATCTGTCGCTCGTCTACACCAGCAGTTTTCCGAGTGGACATTCGATGATGGCTGCGGTGGTCTATCTAACGCTCGCCGTATTGGTGGTGCCGGTGCTACGTCATTTTTGGGTGCGGTTTTATGTCATCGCCGTGGCGATGGCCGTGACCGTCTTGGTTGGTTTTAGCCGCGTCTATATGGGGGTGCACTACCCGACAGACGTGCTGGCGGGTTGGGTTGCGGGTTTAGTATGGGCGTTATTGTGTTGGTTGATCTCGCGGTCGTTGAAGCTGCGTGAATCGCATCTCGCCAAGCCACCCGCTCTGCCTCCGCCAGAAGAGTAACCGCCGCATGTCGGAACGGCCGGATGAGAACAAAGCCGGTTCGGGGGCCCTCGCCCAATGCCAGCTACAGACGCCACCCGTTTAGTGCCAAAGTAATCGGCATTGAATTCGGCATTGAACCCTCACGTGCGATCAAGGACATCGTTGCGGCCACTGCGTCTGCGTGACGGTCGCTGATCGACGAACTGTAATCTGCCAACCGGTTGCCATACGAACGATCACACCCGTAGCACGAATTGTTTTTGTATGAATAATTCGCGAGGACTCAGGCCGCTTGGTGATGCAGCGTCGTGGGAAAATGGGCGTGTACGAAACGATTTTTAGGGATCTTCCGTACCGAACGATCGCACCTCTGGGGGGACGAACGATTGAGTCGGTCGAGGCAGCAGTCGGCGGAGGTTGGCCCGCCAATTGCTTCTAAAGACGGAATGGAAGCAGACGCCAACCAAGGCGAATTTAATATTGTGGTAAGCATTTTATGAGCAACGTCGCCGATCCTATTTCTCCTCAGTGCGTGATCGCGGATGATTTACGCGCATCCCGTGAATTGCTGCGCAGTTGGATCGCGGAGTGTGGCTACGCATGCACGACGACGGCGAATGGTGAAGACGCGTGGGACGCAGTCAAAAGGTTGCAGCCCCAGCTGATTGTCACCGATATCGAAATGCCCGTTGCCAGCGGACTTGATTTGTTGTGTTCACTGCGGCATCACCGATCCGAGCAGCTAAAATCCATCCCCGTGATCGTGATCAGCAGTCTGCAGGACGACGACATTCGATCGTTCGTACAGAGTGCTGGCGGAACGGTGTTCTTGACAAAGCCTTTGGATAAAATTCGCACTCAACAGGTCGTCCAGCGATTAGATCAGGTCGCCAGCGTTGCGAACCGCGATTTCCAGTACACGGTGCATGAGCAGCCGTGGCCGAACAAGCGGATTTCACCGACCCTTCGCCGGCTGTATCGCGAAGTCCAAGAGAACGGCCCCAAATTCAGTTGACGTCGTGACGCGATAACGGTGCCTCTGAAAAAAGCTTGTCTTCTCGGTTACTCAGAGAACCCAGCGAGCCCAGAGGATCTTGTCACCTGCATCGCCATCGTGTTGGGATGAAATCTCACTCGCTCTCTGGCCCCTTCGGGGACGCTGAAGCAGCAATCTGTCGCAGTACTGCGTAGCACGGCATGGTAAATGCGTTTGCTTGCTCGCCACGCAACTTTGCCAATTTTCTACCAGGCAGCGAGTTGCATGTTCTGCAATGTGTTCTTCTCTTCAATAGGGCATGGCGGTTGACCAACCAACGTGATCGCGAATCGGCCACCGGCCGAGTTTTCTTTAGTCTCGGCACCGTGTTGATGGTGTTAGCGTTGCTGTATTTCGGCAAACCGGTGCTCGTGCCGATCGCCTTGAGCGTGCTGTTGGCGTTCATTCTGACGCCCTTGGTCGTTGTATTGGAAAAATGGAAATTAGGGCGTTTGGCTGCAGTGTTACTGGCCAGCGGACTTGCATTCGCGATCATTGGATTGGCGACGTGGGCATTGGTGTCGCAAGTTCAGACGTTGGCGGCCGATTTGCCTAATCATCAGCACGAGATCAAGACGAAGCTCGAAGCGTTTCAGCTTCGCGAAGATTCGACGGTCAGCCGACTTTCCAACATGTTCAACGAATTGTTTCCCCAGCAAGGTGCAGTGGCGGAACTCGGATCGTCGGATGATGAGGTTGCGGTGGTTGAAGAGATCACGGCCACGTCGCCGCAAATCGTGGTCGCAAGTGAACCCGAAAGT
>TARA_R110002073_G_scaffold3700_1_pt1 | contig 15033 bp, 12 predicted proteins | sample TARA_R110002073 | Tara Oceans TARA_R110002073 (sample SAMEA4397174) | marine metagenome | biome: Polar Biome; feature: [DCM] deep chlorophyll maximum layer (ENVO:01000326); material: water (ENVO:00002006), including particulate matter (ENVO:01000060) such as... | depth 40 m
CGACCGAAGAACCAAGCAATCTCGCCAGATCACAAAGTACCACCGAAGATATCAATCCCTGAGTCGCATAATCATCATTATGGGCAATACTGATTCAGGCGTAATGAGCTAGAATGGCAGGACCATGCCGTCATACCCGGGCTCAACGCCGCCCGGCAGTTCCCTCTGCAACGTCTCGAAATCCATATCCACATGCATGTTTGTGAGCACGGCCCGCGCCGGCTTCAAATCCGCAATCCATCGTAGCGCCTGTTCGAGATTGGCGTGGGTGGGATGCGGCGCGTAGCGCAGTGCATCGAGAACCAGCACGTCCAGTCCCCTGAGGCGTTCGAGGCTATCGTCCGGCAAGGCGTTCACGTCATTACAGTAAGCCAGCCCGCTGATGCGGAACCCGCAACAGCGGATCTTCCCGTGCTCCATGTCGATCGGCAGGAATTCGATAGGACCGCCAGCCCCGTCTGTCGTGAAAGTCTCTCCGGGCACGATATCCGGCATTGTGTTCAGGATCGGCGGATACCCGCCCATGCCCTCAAAGCAATACCTGAACCTGTGGTGCAGCGATGTTCGCGTCGCAGCGTCCATATAGGTCGGAATGGGTCGCCGCATCGCGATAACCAACGGCCTGACATCATCGATGCCATGGGTCTGGTCAGCGTGGTCGTGCGTATAAACGATCGCATCCAGGTGCCGTACGTTCGCCGCCAGCAGCTGCTCGCGCATGTCGGGCGACGTGTCGATCAGGACGCGTGTCATGCCACCCTTGTCGTCCATCCGGTCTACGAGGACAGAGCAGCGCGTACGTCGGTTGCGAGGCTCGTCCGGGTCACACACGCCCCAGTCACCACCCACACGCGGCACACCGCCCGACGATCCGGTGCCCAGCAGGGTCAGTCGGTTTCCGGATACAGTCATGCGTCGACCTTGGCGAATAGTCTTCGCGCATTTTCGTCGGTCACTCGCTTCACCTCATCGACAGTGAGTCCCTTGAGGCTGGCGAGCGCTTCGGCGACATGCACGAGATAGGCTGGTTCATTGCGGCGCCCCCGCATCGGCATGGGTGCCAGGAAAGGGCAATCCGTTTCAAGAATGATCCGGTCCATCGGAACGTCGGCGATCACGTCGCGTACCGCGCTCGCGCTTTTGAACGACAGGATGCCGGACACGGACACATAGGCGCCGAGCGCCAATCCTCGCTGCGCCAGACGCGCGCCGCCGGTGTAGCAATGCAGGAGAGGCTGAAATGCACCCTTCCTGAATTCTTCTTCCAGCACATTGCCCATCATATCGTCTGCCTCGCGCGTGTGCAGGATCAGGGGCAAGCTGGATTGCCGGGCCGCTTCAATGTGTTTCCGGAGGCTTTCTACCTGTACGTCCTCCGGGCTGTAGCCATAGTGAAAGTCGAGCCCCGTCTCGCCGATCGCCACTACCTCCGGGCGGGAGGCTGCGGCTGTAAGGTCTTTGACCGTGATGTCGGGAAAATCCTTGGTATGATGCGGGTGAACGCCGACGGAGCACCAGATGTCATCATGGGCCGAGGCAATCGCATATACGGCTTCGAAATTGTCGAACCGGTCGCAAATCGCCAGGAACCGGCGCACACCTGCAGTGCGGGCGCGGTCCAGAACGTCGTCGAGATCATCGGCAAACACGTCGCCGTGCAGGTTTACATGTGTATCGAACATGCTGACGCCTTAGCCCCGCCCGACTGCGGAATAAAGCCCGGCAATCAGCTTGGCGGTTGTCTGCGATGCTTCCATGTTCAGTGCTCCGGCCTCGCCGAGCAGGCGCGACGTCTTCAGCCACGCATCCGCTGCGGCCGGATTGCCTTCGGCCTTGTCTGCCAGCCAACCGAGCACTTCCTCGCTGAATGCCTCCAGCGCAATCGCATCGGTATTCGCCGCCTGGACCGCAGCCGTAAGCAACGCATCATTCGGCTTCGGCATGGATCTGAGCAGGGCTCGAGCAGCATTCGCCGCTTGCAGGCCGCTTGCGCTTGAAAGTCTGATGCCCAGGCCCGGGCGCCCATGGGAAAGCCCGGCAGCCTCTTTCGGGGCGCCGACCAAGTTCAGGACACGCAACGTTTCGTCGTCCGACAAGGCCCTCAATCGCAGTGTCCTGCAGCGGGATCGTATCGTGGGCAATATGGGGCGAGAGCCATGATTGATAAGGAACAGAATGCTCGAGCTAGGCGGCTCTTCCAGTGTCTTGAGAAGCGCGTTGGCAGCATTGCGGTTCAACTCGTCCAGCGCATCGATAATGCCGACCCGCCAGCCGCCCATGGCCGGTCGCAGCGTGAAGAAGTGGTTCAGGTCCCGTATCTGGTCAACGGTAATATCCTGCCTCGGCTTGCCCTTGTCGTTTAGTTCAATCTGCACGACACGCCGATCAGGATGCGCACCTGCGAGAAATGTCTGCATGACCGGATCATCGCTCGTTGGCTCAAGCGGCGCGTCAGCCGGTCCGCGAGCGCCAAGCATGAAGGCCGCGAGTCGCTGCGCTAGGCGCGACTTGCCAATGCCTGCAGGGCCCTCAATCAACCAGGCATGATGCAACTTTCCACTCGCGTCTGCAGAAAGGAAAGCGGTTTCGGCATCGGAATGACCGACAAGGGGTAGTGCGCTTGTCATCCGGTCCCACTGCCCTCTTCGGCGAACAGGGACTGCACTTCCCGCCACGCATCCTCCGTCACCGCGTTTACGTCTTGCGACGCATCGATCAACTTCACTCTGTCTGGCTCAATCTTCACCAAATGTAGAAACGCCTGGCGCACCGCAGAGTGAAACGTGTCAGGCCGCATTTCGAACACGTCCTTGCGTTCATCGCGGATCTTTCGCCTTGCCTCGGTCGTTGAAGGCGGAGCATCCAGAACCAATGTCAGGTCTGGACGCGTCGTGCCCAGAACGGGGGTCTCGATGGCGATCAGAACATCTGCCGGCACGCCGTCCCCGACGCTCTGGTAGACTCGCGTTGAGTCCGAGAAACGATCACATATAACCCATAGGCCTTTCGCAAGAGCGGGCCGGATCAGCTTGTCGAGATGGTCGACGCGTGCCGCATTCATGAGCAACGCCTCGGCCATCGGAGACCACGTCTCACCATTCAGAGGGTGAAGCGCAAGTTCTCGAAGGCGCTCAGCCAGGCGAGTCCCGCCTGGCTCTCGCGTGGTGACGACGCCGAACCCGGCAGCTTCCAGCCGTTCTGCGAGCATGTGCTGCAACGTCGATTTCCCGACACCTTCGCCACCCTCGAGCGTGATAAATCGTCCGCGCGTCGTATCAGCCATCATTGCCCGAAATCAATGCGCTCAATCCATCCACCGCCCGGCCGAAAAAGCCGAGCCGTTTGACATCCGCTTCAGCGATGATGGGAGCCTCCATCGGTGGCCGCCCGTCCAATGTCACGACCAGGCGTCCGACACGGTCGCCTTTCTTGACGGGAGCTTCAAGAGCTTTGTCGAGCACAATTTCGGTCTTCACCTTGTCGAATGCTGCCTTGTGGCCTGCGATCAGCATGGGCTCTGCGAGCGAAACAGGGACGGTGCGCTCCTGTCCCAGCCAGACTTTTTGTTCGGGAAGCATGACGTTCTCTGGCGCAATCGTCTTCAGATCGAAACTCTGGAATGCCAGACGCAGCATCCGTTCGCCCTCCGCCGCGCGTGCCGCCATGGACTCCATGCCATTGATGACAATCGTGCGGCGCACGCCATCCCTGACGGCTGACCCGGTCAGGCCGTAACCAGACGCTTCCAGGTGACCGGTTTTCAAACCGTCCGCGCCCTCAATTCCCAACAAGGGGTTGCGGTTGGGCTGCGTGTATTCGCGCCAGGAATAAGCGGGAAGGTCGTACCAGTCATAATATTCCGGAAAGTCGTCGATCGTGAGCTTGGCAAGCCGCGCCAGGTCCTCGGCCGAAATGACATGCCCCACGGCTTCGAGCCCGGTCGAGTTGAGAAAATTCGCGGATTTCAAGCCTTTCTCATGTGCCAGTTGGGTCATGCGTTTGGCAAACGCTTCTTCGGAGCCTGAAATGCCTTCCGCCAGAACGATGCAGGCATCGTTACCCGACATGATGATCACGCCATGAAGCAGCTCTTCAATCGTCGGTGTATCCTTCGGCACAAGGCCCATCGTCGATGTGCCGGAAGGGAAGCCACCGCGCCGCCAGGCATCGGCACTGACTGTCAGGCGATCGGTCATTTTCAACTCGCCGCGCTTGACCATGTCGAAGACCAGGTAGGCGGTCATCATCTTGGTCATCGAGGCGGGAATCATCGGTTCTGCGCCATCCTTTGAGAACAGGATTTCACCCGTCGTATTGTCCATGATGACAGCATGTTGTGCTGGCGTATCGATGACCTGAGAGCCTGCCGGAGCGGCCAGCACGGACAGGAGTGCGATCGTGGCGAGGATAGGTGTTCGACACTTCATGTGGCCTGGGCCTCCATTGCAATTTGACGACGGCCGGACGACGTGCGGCCCTCATTCCCGTGTAATGGGGAAAAAGGGCCGGTTTGTGGTCAGCGTCAATGGGGCGTTGTGCCGTATCGGCTAGTCTGCCGAGACGATACGGCCATTCGCGATACCGCGATCGGCGAGGTCGTCGCGCATCTCGGCCGCATATGATCGGCTGTCGAGCGGACCGACCCTGACCCGGAAATAGTCAGAGCCGTTCACGCGCGCCGGCACGATCAATACCGGAAGGTCTGCCCCAAGCGATTGCCGAAAAGACTGCGCGTTGCCGATATCGGCAAAAGAACCGACCTGGACGAAATAGGCACCCTGCCCCGTTTGGGCGGGCGCCGTAAAAGCGGGAGCGGGCAGCTGACTCGCAGACGCATAGATCACCGGCATTTGCTCCGGTGCCTGGGCCCCAACGGCATAGCTCGCCGGGATCACGCGCTCGGACGTCATGGCCGGCTTATAAGCCACCGTTTGATGGTTCACAGGCGCCGGACCAAGGTAGCGGACGCGCACATTCGCGCGGCCATCAGCGCCTGATTCCAGTTCGCTCGCCGCACGTTTTGACAGCTGCAATGACGCACCGTCCTCAAACGGGCCACGATCATTGACCCTGACGACAACCTGTTTTTGCGTATCGAGATTGATGACTTGCACAAGGCTTGGCAGCGGTAATGTCGGGTGCGCCGCCGTCATGCCATCCTGTTCGAAGACTTCACCATTCGCTGTCGGAAGGCCCGCAAATTCGTCGCCATAGGTCACGCTGATGCCCGTTTCGTCGAACACGGGTGCAGCCTCAGGCGACGTGAGGTACGCATTCACAGGCACGGCGGCCATCGGGGCAGGCGTCACGGTCCCCTGCCCTTCAGTTTGCAGCAAGGGTTCAAGCGCATCCAGGGACTCAGATTCCACAACCTGCGCCTCACGCGCGGCCGCAATCTGCGCGGCTGCGGCTTGTGCATCAAAACTGTCGGGTGTCGTCGCCTGTTCTGTCACCTGTTGCGGGGCAGACATTTGCGGCGCATTCACGCTCGCATATTCGCGCGCCACAGGCGCGGGCTGGCTCATGGCTGCTTGCCCGGGGTAACGGAAAGCAATGCGATTGCCCTCTTCACCGGGGGCGGGCGCAGATGATCGGCTCGAAGGTGCCGTCGGCACGTCTCGGACGGGCTCGACCGTTCCGTCCTGTCCGGCATAGGTGATCGGCGCAGGGTTTCGTTTGCTCGCATCTGCGGGTCCGGTTGCGACAAGCGCGAAAGCGCTCGCAGCCAGAACGGATCGAATCTTGATGGAGTGGCACTGTGTCGGAAAACGCATCGCGTAAAGTAGACCTCATTCTGCGGCTTCGGAAATGACCTTCGGTCACTCCTGAGCGGCTGTTCTGCCGCCTTCAATTTGTATGGTTACCACAGCAAAATGCACACACGGTGAACCGGGAATCCCGTATTGGCCGAACCCGGCAAGGACACGTTAACACTTTTCCGGCTGGTCAAACCTGACGCGCCCCGCACATCGGCTCTTGCAAACCACCGGTCATTATACCAAACACGGCCCGCCGGAGGAGTGGCAGAGTGGTTGAATGCGGCGGTCTTGAAAACCGTTGAGCCTTCGCGGGCTCCGGGGGTTCGAATCCCTCCTCCTCCGCCATAAAAATGGCACTATCCATTGTATTTATTGATTATATTAAGAGCGCAGCAAAACCAGCCCCGCCACCTGCCGCCGCGAAACATAGCAAAATCAGACGCAGGATATTGGTAAAGGTTCCGAGTCTGTGTGCTGCGGACCCAGTTGCCACATGAACCGTAAGGCTTTCAGCATTTTGGAATGGGCGGAAGTACGGCCGCATATATGAAAATGCAGAAATTGGCGATGCATGAGATTGATCAATATACGCTGAGCCTGTGTCGTTGAATGTGAGGCAGCTTTTTCAGAGCCAGACTGGATAAGACATGCCAACACATACCACCAATGGATCAGGCCTCCGGGATCGAAACGTACCGATCCGGAAACGGCCGAAAGATAATAAGCACTCAACCTATACGACTCCGCCGGAAAGCCTCGATCCGGAGATCGATACCTTTAGCGCTAACGCCCTGTCCGACATTATTGACCGGTCCCTGCGGGCCTGGACCAGCCGCTTTACGAATGGCGTCGCTCCTCTGGCCCTGTCACAAATATGGTTTGACTGGGCCACCCACCTCTCTGCAGCGCCGGGAAAGCGCATGCTGCTGGCCCAGAAAGCTGTGCGGAAGACGAGCCGTCTTGCCCGCTACGCAATGACCAGCGCGCTTGAGGAAGAAGCCGCTGAACCCTGCATCTCTCCCTTGCCGCAGGACCACAGGTTCAATGACGAGAGCTGGCAGGAGCCGCCTTACAACCTGATCTACCAGTCATTCCTGCTGACCCAGCAATGGTGGCATAATGCGACAACCGGCATCCGGGGCCTGTCGAGCCATGATGAACAGGTCGCCTCGTTCATTACACGTCAGATACTAGATACATATTCTCCCTCAAATTTCCCTTGGCTAAATCCGGAAGTACTCAAGCGCGCTAAGGAAACCAACGGCGCGAATTTCCTCCGGGGCTGGAAAAACTTCATGGAAGACGCCGAACTGGCTATCGCCAGCAAGGCGCCAGCGATTGCTGAAGAGTTCAAGGTGGGAGAAGGACTCGCAATTACACCGGGCAAGATTGTTTTCCGCAATCACCTGATCGAACTGATTCAATATGAGCCACAGACTGCCTCTGTCCGCCCTCAACCGATCCTGTTTGTACCCGCTTGGATCATGAAATATTATGTCCTGGATCTTAGTCCGCACAATTCCCTCGTCAAATATATGGTGGAGCAGGGCTTTACCGTCTTCATGATCTCGTGGCGCAATCCGACCCCGGAAGACCGTGATCTCGGCATCGAGGAGTACCGACGCCTCGGCCTGATGGAAGCACTGGATGTCGTCCAGGAGATCACAGGGGCAGATCGCGTGCACACGGCTGGTTATTGCTTGGGCGGCACGCTGCTATCGATCGCAGCAGCGGCCATGGCGCGCGACGGAGATGACCGGCTTGCCTCCGTAACTCTGCTCGCGGCACAGACCGATTTCAGTCAGGCAGGTGAGCTATTGCTCTTCATCGGAGAAAATCAGGTTTCCTTCCTTGAAGACATGATGTGGGAGCAAGGATTTCTCGATGCCCGGCAGATGTCCGGTGCCTTTCAGTTATTACGCTCAAATGACCTTCTCTGGTCGCGTTACATGCGCGAATACCTCATGGGTGAACGGGCTGAAATGTTCGACCTCATGGCTTGGAACACGGATACAACCCGAATGCCGTTCCGGATGCATTCCGAATACCTTCGCAAGCTCTACATGGGTAATGAACTGGCTGGCGGCAGGTTTACCGTCGAAGGATCGCCCATTGCGCTCAAGGACATCTCGGTGCCAATTTTTGCTGTCGGCGCCGACGAAGATCACATCGCGCCCTGGCGTTCGGTCTTCAAGATCCACCTGTTCGTGGAATCAGAGGTCACATTTGTGCTCACCAACGGGGGGCATAATGGTGGGATCGTCTCTGAGCCGGGCCATAAGCAGCGTCACTATCTAATTGAGACCTCAGCGCCAATGGATGTCTATGAAGATCCTGAGACCTGGCGCTATGTTGCCAACGAGAAGATTGGTTCGTGGTGGCCGGAATGGTCAAGATGGTTGGCAGAACACTCCGGTGAAGCGACATCTCCGCCGCATATAGGTGCGCCGGAATCCGGCTTACCTTTAATCGGTGATGCGCCAGGCACGTATGTTAAAATGAAATAGAGTCGCTAGTGAATCAAAGTGCTTGCCACCATTGGCAAACATCCGATCCAGAACACGATCAGGTTCAGGTCCAGGTCTAGTCGCGGGTGGCGCCAGTCCAACACAATTCTGCCTGCAATAGTCGGCTCTAGCTGTAGAAATCGCAGAGTGTGTTGACCAAAGCGCTGCCGATGCCGCCACTACACCGATAGTAGATTGTTTGGGCGTCACGCCGCGAAGCGACGAGTCCGGCAGCCCGTAGTCTGGAGAGATGCTGAGACACGGCAGAAGAGGACTGGTTCGTCAGCTCCGCCAATTGGGTGACAGACATTTCGGTTTCATTCAGCGCACACAGGATTTTCAGACGCGTATCGCTCGCCATCGCCTTCAGGACGTCCGCAGCTTCGGCAACCCGCTCTGATCGTTGCAGGAATGCTTCAGGACTCGTCGGTTTCGGTTTTGCCATCAGATCGCGGTGTCCTTCAATTGTGTCATGTCGGGTCCGCTGGGGGGGCGTGCTACCGATGGAGTCCAGTCCGGCCCCCGCAATGCGATGTAAATCGCCGGAATGACCAGTACGGTCAGCGCGGTCGATGATGCCAGGCCGAACAGAAGTGAAATCGCGAGCCCCTGGAAGATCGGATCCGACAGGATGACGGATGCGCCGATCATGGCAGCCAGGGCCGTCAACAGGATCGGCTTGAACCGGATTGCGCCCGCATCGAGCAGGACATCCTTCAGCGAGGTGTCGGCATCCGTCCTGTGCCGGACAAAATCCACCAGCAGAATTGAATTGCGCACGATGATACCCGCCAGCGCGATGAAGCCGATCATCGACGTCGCGGTGAACGCGGCGCCGAATAACCAGTGGCCGATCATGATGCCGATCAGGGTTAGTGGCACCGGCGTCAGGATGATCAGCGGTATACGGAAGGTGCCGAATTGCGCGACGACCAGGATATAGATGCCGACCAAGGCCACGCCAAAGGCGAGCCCCATGTCACGGAACGTGACATATGTGATTTCCCACTCACCATCCCAAAGCAGCGTCGGGCGCGTCTCATCCTCTGGCTGCCCGTACATGCGGATGGCAGGTTTGACGAGATCGGCACCGGCCCAGTCAAAGGCTTCGACCCGGTCCTGGATTTCGAACATCCCATAGATCGGCGCTTCGTAGCGCCCGGCAAGCTCGCCCATAACCATGTCCGTGAAATGGCCGTCCCGCCGGAATACAACCGGTGAGCCTTCTTCTTCCGACACATTCACGAGCGCGCCGAGTTCCACCGGCAATGCGCCGGTGCCGGCCAGCCGGCGCGGCACGGGAATGGACGCCGTCTCCTGCGACCAGATGCGCTCTGATTTCGGCAGACGGATCCGGATATCAAGCGGGTTTCGTCCCTCGCCACGCGGGCTGACGCCCACGGTCTGGCCCGCAAAGGCCAGCGCAATGGTATCAAGGATGTCCTGCTGCATCACGCCATAGTCCGCAGCCTGCGGTTCGTTGATCGCTATGGTCAGGCGCGGCTGCGGATCGCCGATGGAATCGTCCACATCGACAATGAAGTCGGTCTCTTCGAATAGTTTCCGGACCACGCCAGCCGTCTGGCGGCGGGTCTCAGGCGTCGGGCCGTAAATCTCCGCCATCAATGTCGCGATCACCGGTGGCCCGGGCGGCACCTCAACGACCTTGGCACTTCCACCCGGCGGCAACGGCAAGGCACCTAGCCGTGCGCGCATGTCGAGCGCAATCTCATGGCTGGCGCGCTTGCGCTCCGATTTTTCCGAAAGGTTCACCTGCAGGTCGCCGAGTTCCGGCGCGTTCCGCAAGAAGTAGTGCCGCACGAGCCCGTTGAAATTGAACGGCGCGGCAGTGCCCGCATAGGCCTGCAGCGTCTCGACCTCTGGAACATCGCGGATAAGGTCCGCCATCGCGAACAGCGCCCGCTCGGTATCTTCGACCGATGCGCCTTCCGGTAAGTCCAGCACGACCTGTATCTCTGACTTGTTGTCGAACGGCAGCAATTTCACGGAAACGGCCTTGGTCGCAAACAGGCTGACGGACAGGAGGGTTGCCACCCCTACGGTTATGAGGAAAATCCAGGAATTGCGCCGGGACGCGACGATCGGACCGGCCACGCGCCGGTAAAACCGCCCGAGCCGTGTGTCTGCGCCGCCATGCCCGCCGCCATGCGCCGCAACCTTCACGCCACCTGCAATTCGCATGAGCAACCATGGTGCGATGCCAACGGCAACAAAGAACGAGAACAGCATGGCTGCGGACGCATTCGCCGGAATCGGCGCCATGTATGGCCCCATGAGGCCCGACACGAACATCATCGGCAGCAGCGCGGCAATAACCGTCAGGGTCGCAATCACGGTCGGGTTGCCCACTTCTGACACCGCGTTGATCGCAGCTTCGACCTTTGTGCGCCCGTCATTCATCGCCCAGTGACGGGCTATGTTCTCGATCATCACGATGGCATCGTCGACCAGAATGCCAATCGAGAAGATCAGCGCAAACAGGCTGACCCGGTTGATCGTGTAGCCCATCATCAGCGACGCGAAGAGCGTCAGCAAGATGGTCGTCGGAATGACAATCAGGGTCACCAGCGCCTCGCGCCAGCCAATCGCGAACGCAATCAGGATCACGATCGATACGGTCGCCAGGCCGAGATGGTAGAGCAGTTCATTGGCCTTGTGATTGGCCGTCTCGCCATAATTGCGCGTGACCTCAAGGCGCACGCCTTCCGGTACGAGGTCGCCTTCGAGATGTTCCGCTCGCGCAAGGATCGCTTCGGCCACCTTCACCGCATTCGCGCCGGGCCGTTTTGCCAGCGCCACGGTCACCGCCGGCGCGGCGCGGAAGCCGTCTCCATCTTCGTCCCGGTCAAGCGTCCAGACGCGCGACTCTGTTTCGGCGCCAGTCACCCGGATCGTCGCGACGTCCGACAGGTATACCGTGCGCCCATCTCCACCGCGCAGCTCCAGCCGCTCCAGTTCGCCGAGCGCGTTGACCCTGTCCCCCGCCTGAACGAGAAGGGATTCCCCATCCCGGCGCGCAATGCCAACCGGATTGACATTGGAGGCTTGGCTGACCGTCTCGACCAGTGTCTGCAGCGGGACGCCATAGGCAGCCATGGCATGGATGTCCGGCTCGACCCGCATCTCCAGCGCACGTCCGCCAACGACGCTCGTCAGGCCGACATCATCAACCTTGATAAGTTCCTTTTGAAGTTCTTCGGCCAGCATCCGCAAGGACGTGTCATTCCACACATCCCTGGTCCACGGCTCCGGCGACAACGTCAGCGTGACGATCGGCACATCATTGATACCACGCCCGACGACGAGTGGCATCGGGACACCTGTCGGTATCCGGTCCAGGTTCGCCCTTATCTTTTCATGCACGCGCAGAATGGCGTTATCGGCATCCGTGCCGACATTGAAGCGCGCTGTGACCAGCGCCCCGTCATCGCGGCTTTGCGAATAGACGTGCTCAACATCCGGAATCGCCTTGATAATTTCCTCCAGCGGCTCGGTCACCTGCTCGACCACATCGGCGGCACGCAAACCCGGCGCGGCAATGATCATGTCGACCATGGGCACCGAAATCTGGGGCTCTTCCTCGCGTGGGATGGTCATGAGCGCGATCAGGCCAACGGCCAGCGCTGTTAGCAGGAAAAGCGGCGTTAGCGGCGAACGAATCGTTGCCCGCGTAATCGAGCCGGAAAGGTCGGGTCTCATGGGCGCCTACTCCGGCTTTTCGATCTGGTCACCGCTTTTCAATCCGGACAGGACTTCATACTGACCGGCATCATTGGGCAGCGGCGCCGACAGGGCTACGGGTGCATCAACAAACCGGTCGCCGACTTTCACGCGGATGAAGTCGACGCCGTAACGCGTCGAGACGAAGTCTGCGGGCACCAGCATAGCCCGGCGCTCACCGACTGGCGCAAGAACGTCCACGCGCTCACCGACCAATGCCTCAAGGCCGCCCTGAACTGTCGCATCGGCAATGACCGCACCATCACGTAGTTCCGGGTACACCTTCACAATCGTCGCGGTGCGTACTTCTCCGCCACGCGTCGGCAGACGAAGCGCAACAGTCTCGCCTTCCGCCATTTCGGCCGCATGGCGTTCCGGCAGCGAAAGGCGGACAATGCCTTCGAGCGTTGCGAAACTGGCAATAACCTCGCCGGGCGACACGACGGAGCCAGCCACGACGTTGACCGCTGTAACTCTCGCATCGGCAGGCGCAAGAATCCGCCCTTCGGCTTTCCGGGCAGCGAGCGCCCGTCGCTCGGCTTCAGCTGAGGCAAGACTGCGCCGCATCACGTCGAGCGCCGTTTGCTCACCTTCCAGACGGGCCCTGGGATAGAAACCCTGTGCGGCCAAAGCTACCGCGCGGGCGATATCCTCTTCATTCTGCTTGACCTGGGCCTTCATGCCGGCGGTCCGCGAATCGAGAGCCGCCAATTGAGGGTCGAGCGTGGCATCGATGACAAGCGCCACCAGGTCTCCGGTCTTCACCACACTCCCCTCGTCAACCAGAAGCTTGCTGACGACGCCTTGAAGGCGCGAGCGGGCAGTCGCCGTATCTCCGGCTTCCACCCGGGCGACGACAGGCCTGTAATCCACGATCACGGACTCCTCCACGGTCATCACCTGGGCCGAAGCCTGAACCGAAAATGCGATGCTCGCGACCGCCATGCGCAGAAGCGGTATCATGCTAGTAATGACCATGATCGACCACTTGTCCGGTTGCCGGGTCTATCTGGGCACACGGCAGTCCCAGCTGTTTCCATGCCGCGATTCCGCCCGCCATGTGCGCAGCGTCCACGCCAGTCGCAGCCATGAACGTATCCAGCGCCTTGCGCGAACGCTTGCCCGACCCGCACTGGAACACGACGCGGCGAGCGCTGTCTGTCGGCAGCGCCTTGGGCTCGAGTGTCGACAGTGGCATCAATACGGCGCCATGGATGCGCTGATTCGCAAACTCGGCCGGCTCGCGCACGTCTACCAGCAGGACACGCCCTGCCTTCAGCTCGTCGAATATAGCGTTTGGCGCAAGGTCTCGTGCGTCACTCATCGTTACCCCTTTTCCTGACACGATTTCGCGCAAGCTGCGCAACAGTGGAAAGGATAGTGTCATCGGTATCTGGCCCCTATCCGTATTATTGCGTATTTTATGACCTTCTAAACTACGAGACCTTTGATGCAAGATAAAGGAGAGGTCAATGGCAAGAGTGGTTGTACTCGGCGCGGGTCTGGGCGGCGTGATCGCCGCCTACAATATCCGCAAGGAAGTCCCCCGGCAGGACGAAGTCATCATTATCAACGAGAACAGCTTCTATCAGTTCGTTCCGTCCAATCCATGGGTCCTCGTCGGCTGGCGGGAGCGCGAAGATATTCTGGTCGACCTGGCAAAACCGATGAAGAAGCGCCGGGTAGAACTGATTGTCGGCGCGGCGAAGAAAGTCGATCCGGACGCCAAATCCGTTCTGATGCAGGATGGAACCTCAGTGCCATACGACTATCTCGTCATCGCTACCGGACCTGAACTCGCTTTCGACGATATTAAAGGCCTCGGCCCCGAAGCTGGATTCACCCAGTCAGTTTGCCATATCGACCACGCACAGTCCGGACACGCGGCGTTCGAGGCTTTGTGCGAAGATCCCGGCCCGGTCATCGTGGGCGCAGTCCAGGGGGCCTCGTGCTTCGGCCCGGCCTATGAAACGGCCATGATCATCGAAACCGAACTGCGCAAGCGCAAGATTCGCGACCGGGTACCAATGACATTTGTAACGTCGGAACCCTATATCGGACACCTCGGACTCGACGGTGTTGGCGACACCAAGGGCTTGCTCGAAAGCGAGATGCGCGACCGACATATCAAGTGGATCACCAACGCGCGGGTCAAGAAGGTCGAAGCGACCCGTATGCTCGTCGAAGAACTCAATGAAGACGGCACGGTGAAGACCGAGCACGACTTGCCGATGAAATTCTCGATGATGCTTCCGGCCTTTCGCGGCGTCGCGGCCGTGCGTGATATTGAAGGCCTCGTGAACCCCAAGGGATTTGTCTTTACCGACAAGCACCAACGCAATCCGAAATACCCGGACATATTCGGGATCGGCGTCTGCATCGCCATCCCGCCAGTCGGAAAGACGCCCGTACCGGTCGGTGTGCCAAAGACAGGCTTCATGATCGAGTCCATGGTCAATGCCGTCGCTGAGAATATCGGGGCCTTGCGGAAGGGTAAGGAGCCGACCCACGAAGCGACATGGAACGCCATCTGTATCGCCGATTTCGGCGATGGCGGCGTCGCCTTCATTGCTCAGCCACAGATACCACCTCGCAACGTAAACTGGTCGGTATCGGGCGGTTGGGTGCACACGGCCAAAGTTGCGTTCGAGAAATACTTCCTGCGCAAGGTCCGCACGGGCCACGCCGAGACATTCTATGAAAATGTCGCGTTGGGCCTGCTGAAGACCCACAAGATCAAGCACTGAAAGTCCGACACCGATGACGACATCCATTGATCCGTCCACCACCCTCGTCTGCCACCAGTGCGGCACCCTGAACCGAACGCCGCGTGGACGGTCGTTGTCCGCGGGGAAATGCGGGAGATGCGCGGCGTCGCTCTCGACCCCTCACCCTGTGGAAATAGATGGCGCCAGGCTCGCCCGGCTGCAGGCGCGCGACACGGGTGCCTTCATTGTCGATGTCTGGGCGCCCTGGTGCGGTCCCTGCCGGATGATGGCACCGGCCTATGATGAGGCTGCTGGCAA
>TARA_R110002073_G_scaffold73085_7_pt1 | contig 15033 bp, 9 predicted proteins | sample TARA_R110002073 | Tara Oceans TARA_R110002073 (sample SAMEA4397174) | marine metagenome | biome: Polar Biome; feature: [DCM] deep chlorophyll maximum layer (ENVO:01000326); material: water (ENVO:00002006), including particulate matter (ENVO:01000060) such as... | depth 40 m
CCAATGTGCTGTCGCGGATATCTTCGTACGGCGTCGACTACAGTGGTCGCACGAACAAGTTAGCACACCACGTTGTAGTGGAACCATACGAACAGCCGCCAGCCGGGCCTGCCTGGGTGTTAAGTCAAGGTGGAGTTCTACGTGACGAATGGGACGGTAATAACCAAACGCCTCCTGTCGGCCCTAAAATCCCAATGCAGAACCAACCCCAGGCGATTTGCCAAACCTGGGCAACCACAATGGGGGATGCCGGCTGGGGTGGTCAAGTAGCAGAGGCGTTGCGAAGTGCTAGTGCACGCCCTCTGTGGATCATCTTCGATCTATCGCAAAACGTTTCGTTGTTATCGCTTCTTAACGAATCGATCGCACTGCTCCCCGAAGCGGAGCGTTGGTTAGCCACTTTTAGCACCTATTACACCAACCTACCACCGGAGATCGACTGTCGAGCTCGCTGTGTTTTAGCGGGTACAGAGGAAGCACGCTTGGCTTCGGCACGAGGCCACGTGATTGATCTCACTCAGCCCCAAACGCTTTCCTCCGAATCACCGCTGATTCAACTCGCCCGAACTGGCTCAGAGCCTCTGGCTGCTGCGACATCAATCTCAACGCCCGCGGCTCCCCCGGTTCCCCTGATCAGTAATGCAGTCGACTCGGGGAAACCACCTCATGCCAGTGATCGAGCTTATCAGCTTCAACCACCACCAACACGGCGTATCTCGACGCCTCCAAGTAGCCAGCCTCCGACTTCTCCGTCCGGTCCACCACCTCGGCCTAAAGCACAAAAATCCCGCGCTGCCGCACTTCTTACGATCGCGACGGTCGTCGCGTTCTTACTAATACTTGTTGCTGCAGCAATTCCTTTGATTAACAAGTCCAACGTCGGTAAAAACCAGTCAGCCTCAGCCACAGACGACAACACTGAGATGACGTCACAAACTGACAACTCTAGTGAGCACTATGCGTTGAGACAGGCTGCCGAACTGCCGCTCGCCGAAATGGAAAAAGCAATCGAGTTGTTGAATTTCACATCAAAAATGATTGAACCTGCGTTTGATTCCACCATACCGGATGCTCCAATTGAACTTCAGAACATCGAGAAAGCAATTAAGAATCTTACCTTTGATTTCAAGCAGCCTGCTGTCTCGATTACCAACTCCAGAGAAGTCTTAGGAGAACTTAATTCTCCTGAAGTGAAAGTAATTTTCGATAAAAACGCCCGTAAACGACTCGAAGAATTCCTCGGAACAGAAGATTCCGCCGACCCAAAAACAGTACGAGGTCGCCGTACATTATTAAAAAAACAGGCGAAAGACTTACAAGGGTATTACGAGAAACTGCAGAAAAAGAAACACCAATTCAACGAACAAGTCCAAGAATACATTAACAAACTCGCGGACTTCAAAACAAACCACGAGAAATTTCTCGAGTCAGCACCTGACGAGCTAAAACGTGTGAATGCATTAGAAAAACTCGCTCAGAGTGCGTCTGTCAGTATTGTCGATTTCCCAGCGAACGATGACTTGGAAACTCAACGTGAACAAATCAAGAGCTTAGATGAACAAGTCAAAAAGGTGTTAACGGCGATAAGCCAACTCGAAAAGATTCGAACGGTACTCGCCGAACAAAATGCGAATAAGAACCATGACTCCAACGACGTCACTGACCCAAAAGTAGTTTACCTCCGTGTAAACACCGATTCACAAATTCCCACGAACATTTCAGGAACTACAAAATTTCCGATCAGCTTGAAGATATCAGAAATACAGTCCTATCGTTGGGAAGAGGATGCTAAAGACAAAACGGCACCCGTAACATTTGCAAAAAGCAAAGACAAGTACATAGCTGCCCTCAGCTACCCCAATCAAAATTTCCTTAAGCTCAAGATTCAATCAGATGTTTCGGAGTCAAATCCTGAAATCGTCATTGAATTTCGTCCAAAGAAAACAACAGAAAAAAGTCCGCGATACACCACATCGTCCACGGAAAGCTTCGACTCCAATTGCATTGAACTTATCGAAGCGATTGATGAAGTAAACTCGTTACGAAATCCAATAAATAACTGGGTCAGGGAAAGCACCATTCCTGAGTCTGAAATCGAAGCAGAAACCGATCAGGACCAGAAGAAATCACTTCAAGCACGGAACACTGAAATCAATGAGATCAATGATCTAACTGGCAAAGTCCAGGCACTGATCGAACATGATTGGAAAAGTCTAAGCAATCAGATGCTAGAAAAACTTGAAACACACCGTCACAAAATCAAATCCATCAAAAATTCGCCGAAAAACTCGAAATACATTACGTCTTTAAGTTTACGCCTGGAACACCTGAATCAGTTTATTAGCAAACAAACAATGATCAACCAACTGGCCAGCGTCCTGTCAAAGCCAACTCAGGTTCCCCAAGAAACACTACGGTTAAAAACACGGGGCAAAAGTGCTAACCCGCTTTCGGTTCCAGCAGACTCTGCGATCGAATTCTCCATCACATTACAACTTCTCCTTGAACCGGAGCCAAAGTAATGGCGACAATTGTAGAGTTGATACGACAGTCGCTTGCTAAACGCGACGGGATATCTGAAGAGGTGTTGCGTCCGCTGGCGGCGTCTTATGCCACAGAGGTCACTCGTGTTAACAATCGGCTTTCCGCCGCCGTCCAACTGCTTCACAAGGGATTGCGTAGCGAGGCTATACAATCCGTTTCGATGAATCCCAATGCTATCGACGATGCTGCCAAATTAGATTTACCGGAAGTTGAAATCGAAGATTGGTTCGACATCCTTCAGTTCCTCGACATTCCTGTTCCCCCTTGCGTAAATCGCGATTTAGTCGACCAGTTGAACGAGGCAATCGTCGAAACACAGCCCATTGAATCGCTACTAAAACGACACCGCAAACTCGCGATCGCCCGTGCTCCGCTCGCGTGGCGATTAAAAGTGCTGCGACGTATCGCCGAGGTCGATACGGGCTCGAGTGTATGGGAGGACGATATCGAGAACTGGGAAAAGGTCCGCCACAAACAGATCGCTACTGAAGCTCCAGGTTTAATCTCCACGGTCGACCCCGAATCGCTACGAGATCTCCATAATGAATTAACCAAGACCCCGTGGCGAATTCCTCCAGACACCAAGATTATCAAGCAAGTACAATCGACACTCTCGCGAATCAACGATATCAAACTTCTTTCGCAACTCGAATCCATTGCAACAAAGCTAAATGACGCCTTCTGCGAGTTTGACGAAAATGCTGCGCGACAACAACTGGCGATTTGGAATGACTTGCGTGCTCAGCTAAATTCGCCGCTGCCTGAGAACCTCGCCGAGCAGGCCGAACCGACCATTTTATGGATCCAGGAAGTGGATCGTGAGACAAACACTCGCAAGCAACGTGCGGTCGCGATCGGCAATTTGGAATCAGCGCTCGACCGTAAGGTGCCGCTGGAAGACTTAGAAAAAGCCTTTCAACAAACAAGCTTCTATGACGATCCACCACCCGAAGAATTAGTTCAACGTTTCCGTGTTACCGTTGATGAACGACAGTTAACTAAGAAACGTAGATTCCAAGCAATGATCTCAGCCATCCTCGCTATGGCGATCATCGCGATTGCCGCCTTGACTTGGTGGCAATTGGAAGCGGCTCAGCAAAAACAAATCTCGAAAGCACAGACCGAATTTCAGTCGCTGCTGGATAGCGGCAACATTGACGGCGCTACCGTCTTCTATTCCAAGCTACAAGAAATCGATCCGAAGATTGCAGAAAGTTCAGAAATCGCATCTATTGCCGGGCAACTGCAAGCGAAAATCAATCAGAACGAAGAACGTGAATCCCAGTTCCAAAAGTACTTGGCTGAGGCGGATGCGGAACTCGATTCTGACATTGATTTATCAGCCTTACATCGGGCTGAACAACTTGCCCAATCTGACGAAGAAAAAGGCCAAGTCTTTGTGATGCGGCGACGCAAGACCGATTGGGAGTCAGCAATCGCATCTCAACAAACCGAACAACTACTAACGCAATTAACGGCCATCCGAGGTCGTATCGAGACGATTGAACGCGGCGAAGCAAGCGAAGATGCGATGCTTCAACTTGGTATCGTTCTCGATGAATTGGAGTCACTTCAAGCGTCATACCCCCGTGCCACAACGTCGGCTCGCAATCAGATCTCTTCGGTTCGCCCGCGCGTCATCTCCATGCGGAATGCCATTCAAAAGAAAATAGGACGCATGGAGGAAGAAAATCGTCTGATGAGCTCGGTGCTGAATGTGAAGTCACTCGATCAACTAGCCGCTGAATTAAAACGCGTTGCCACCCGCTTACCCGATTCGCCTATGGCAGAGGAATTCAAGCGTGTTGCCGAAGAGCGTCGACTATGGGACACGGCATTCACTTGGAATGAATATGTCGATGCTGTCGCACAAACGTTGCAATCCACTTTGTCCGAGAAAAATGTAACGCAAGCACTGAATGCCAAATCCGTGACGAAATCACAATTGGACCATTCCCTGATGCAGTTGCCCGCACCAGCACTGGATCGTCTGGAGCGATACAGTGATCGAAGCAAAATCCTTGAAAACGTTCTTGGCGGATTGCCTGAGACGGTGATCGCCGACCTTATCACTGTTATCGAATCAAATGGAACTGGGGACCGTCACTTTATCTACAAGAGCTACTTCGAACGCGCACGCCAGAGTCGCTTCGGCCCTTTTCCCGATGGGCCAAGCAAACAGCGAAGCATCGAAGTCGTGATCAACGATTCAGGAGCTGTCAAAACCAAATTGTTGGAAGGCGACTACGTTGTCCACAAGGAGCCCTATGCAACTATTCAAAGTCTGCTGGTGAGTTACGAAACTCAACACGACCAGCTACTGGCTGACTGGGATGGCGAGTTTTTAAAACTAATAGCGACATTGAGAAAACGCGAGAATCTCGACAGCCAAATCAAAGAGATGTTGCTCCAACATTTGCTAAGCGGAGCGTGCGAGGGAAGTGAATACTTATCGAACAACTTAGTCAATGAATTGCGACTGTTAAAGGAACGCAACGTCGAGATCACGAGTTGGTATGAACCAACCACGCAGGATAGCATTTTGGCGCAGCCGATTGAGCAAAGCATTATTCCACGGCTGGCGAGCCTGTACTCCACACGCCCCACCCCCCAAAACACCATTTCGCATATCCGCAACCAACAATTCCAATGGGTGGGAATCCTCGTCCGCAGTTCGACTGGCGAAATCACCCCCAAACTACTATTTCCTCCTACTTCAGATTGCAATCTAGCGATTGTACGTCCCTCGCAACACGACCAAACCAAAGTGGATTGGGTACCGATCGGAGAAGTTCAATCGGGTCAAACTCGACTGTCCAATACTCGTTCAGACCGAATCGCTGGCAGACCAATTTTTTCCTACCCCAAGCAGACTCATGAGTGATGGACGTATCTACGTTCGATTCAAAGGCAAGACGCTAGGCCCACTTACCGATACGAAAGTACGTGACTTGGTGCGTCGTGGTCAAATCACGCGGATGCACGAACTGTCATCCGATGGTCTAGCTTGGCTACGCGCCGAAGAATTCAGTGATTTTTTTCAGTCACGAAATTCAGGCAACGTCCAAACGATCGCGGTAACTCAACAGGCAACTGCAGATTCACAGTCCCTACCCGTTGCGTCTCCCAAGACATCTACATCGGCGCCAATTCCGGGTCAGATGCCAGAGGATGGGGTACAGTGGTACGCCCATGTCAATGGAGAGAACCAAGGCCCTCTCAATTCTCAAACACTCTCGCAGTGGATCGGCACAGGAGACGTGCAGCGTGACACGTTGCTCTGGCGAGCGGGCTACGATGAATGGCGTCCTGCGAACGCGTGCCTGCCTGAACACTTTGCGTCGACCAGTCAAGCGTCACCTGGACCGGGATATCAGCCAGTTGTCCAAGCGGTTTCCGTTGTTGGAAACTCGTCCTCGGTTCCCGCTGACGTTTGTGAACGATTTCTCAGCCACCGCACCTGGGTACTGCTGCTCAGTGTCTTTGTGCTCGTGGCATCAGGTTTATCCGTTATCTATTTTGTTACAGCCATGGTCGTTGGTGCAGGTGCCAATTGGCTTCCCGGCGGTGGTTCCGGCTCAGTCATTTATGGTTTATCAGGCTTGATTTCCTGCGGAGTCTACATCGCCGGAGCCGTCTTGTTACTGAACTACGCAGCAAGCCTAAAATCACTTAGTCGACATCGTGACATAGTGCATTTGAACTTAGCCGCTCAGAAGCTAAATACGTTCTGGAAATACTGCGCCATTGTCTTCATTGTTTTCCTCGTGCTGTTTGTCGGCGCAGCGGTGCTCATTCTGGTGATGGCAACGGCAGCTGCAAATGCGGTGACGTAAAAATGAATCAAATCCCCCCCACTACTGCGGCCCCACCGCTTCCACGTCCTTTGAGCGTGGTGAAGTCAGATTTCGAACACAAGTTCGGCATCAGCGCAGGCAACGGAACCGCCGTGAATACCGGCTTTTCAGGAATCATTGCTTTCGTAATGACGGTGCTCTTTTTTGCCGCGGTTCATTTCGTGCCCGAGAATTATTTTCGAGCGATGTTACTGGACCGGGGCCCCACACAACACGCGACCGTCTTTCTGGGGTTTTGGAGCGTTGTGATCTTACTGTTTAAACGAAGTAAGCTTTTGATCCAGCAAAAGGCACTCAAACACGCGGTCATTCCTGAAAACCACGAGTTTGTTTTGACCAGCCACACTGCCGATCATGTGATTCGCAACATTCATGCATTGGCCGACGACCCCAATCGCTTTCTTGTGTACAACCGCATTCTAATCGCGCTTTCAAATTTAAAAAACTTAGGCCGGGTCAGTGACGTTGACGACATATTGCGAGCGAATGCTGAGCGCGACGAATCATCACACCAAACGTCCTTTGCTACGCTGGGTGGTTTTCTCTGGGCAATCCCGGTGCTCGGGTTTATCGGTACCGTTTTGGGGCTAGCGGGAGCCATCGGCAATTTCAGTAACTTGCTCGATAAGCAATCCGACGTCGCCGGGATTGTCGGTTCGTTAAAAGAGGTTACCGGTGGCTTGAGTACTGCTTTTGAGACCACGCTGCTCGCGCTCGTCGTAGCGTTGGTGATTCAGCTATGGATCACATCGCAACGCAAAGCAGAAGAAATGTTTCTTGACGATTGCCAAGACTATTGTCTGAAGCAAATCGTTAGCCGGATCAAGATACTTCCCTATGAACAAACTCGGGAAGTGTAGGAGACACTTCCTATGTCAAAACGTCGTAACGCTGGACCTGGCATCTCGTTTTTCGCCTTTCAAGATATCATTACTGCCGTGGTTGGCATTTTTATTTTAATCACGTTGATCCTTGTCCTCGAATTGGCGCAACGTGTCGAATCCGCCAGTGCAGCCCCAGCCGAAGACATCAAGCCCGTCGTCGAAACAATTGCAATGCTACAACGGCAAATTGAAAAGATCGAGGCTGAAATCGCCGAACGCTCTCAAGAAAGCAACCGTTCAGCCGATATCAACGCGTTCAACATTGAAGACAAAGTGCTACAGTTGAGACAACAAAACGGCTCACTGGAATTACAAATCGAAACTTCAGACGCCAAGTCAAACCAGCTTGCTTCTGAGAACGCAGTTGCCAACGCAGAATCAGCTCGGTTAATCGAACAATCCTCCCAACTTTCATCTCAACGGATCAAACTTGAGGAACTGGCGAACAAAGCGGAGCAAATTCAAGAAAAAACCAACGTGTTGCTGGGGGATGAGTCGACAGTCTATCGGAATGAAACCGAGGACGGACGTTACCTGACGCTGATCACGCTATCGGCCCAAACGATTGAGATTCGCGATGCATTATCGCGTACGACCAGAGTTTTTCGGGGAGCCAGACGATTGAGGGAGCTTGAGATGTGGTTTACCACCACGCCCATGCTACATCGTCATTTACTTGTGTTTGTTGAACCTGGCGGTGCAGGCGACTTCCAGACGATCGAAACATTGGCAACGGGCAACGACGCACGCTACGGCTTCACTGTAGTAGGGCTAAATCATGCAGTCCGTCTGGGCTACGAACTGGAGACCACGCCGTGAGAAGCGAGCGAGACACAACATCAAGTTTCGACCTGTTTCTTGACACAATATGCAACACCTTCGGAGGTATCGTTTTCCTCGCAATCCTGCTTGCGATCATGATACAAAATCAATCGATCGTAAAATCAGTCGATAGCGATGGCGAGCACGCGAGTCCTGAACACGTCCGCAACGTGATGGCTCAACTCGTAGACCTATCAGCACAGTACGAACAGTTGCAAATGTCGCTTTCAGCATTGCCACAATCGACATCTGTCGTTGACGATACCGAACTCCAACTTTTGGTTGAAAAACAGAGCCAACTCAAAGCACAACTGGATGCTTCCGTGAAAGCGGAAACTGAAGCAAGTCGGCTGCTTGTACAGACATTGGAAAGCAACGCAGAACGACGACGTGAAAACGAAAAAATTCCGCGACAGCTTGACGAAGCCAAGAAAACACTAGCAAAGGCTCGATCCGATTACATGAGTATTGCGGAGACAAAACAACAGACTTTACGACTACCTAAGGTCCGATCAAGCAGTATGGCATCAGTGTTGATGTTGGTTCAAAACGAATCACTGTATTTGGCAAAAACACCTGCGTTGTTCGGCCAAGGGTTCAACAGCACGCAGGTAACAACGACGAGCACCGACAATGCTGGAATCCAAATCCACCCGATTCGGAGCATGGGCTGGGACTTCGCAGGCCCCAAAGCAGAGAATGAATTTCACAAGATTATCCGGAATGCCAAATCGCAATCGTACTCTGTTACAATTGCAATTTGGCCTGACTCTTACCACAGATTTTCAAAACTGCGTGAGATAATGATAAACGAAGGAGTACTTTATCAGCTATGGCCTCAAACTACCGGAGAAACGCTGACGATATTCCTGGGCGGGGGAACATCGAATGTTCAATAAAAAACGACGATCATGCCTGTTGATACGCCTCTCGATTATCACCTTTGTGATGTCGACGAACTTGGCCTGCTGCGACGAACCACAGTCGGAAAAATCTTCTGCTGAACCGCAGTCAATTTTATTCCGTCGATTCCTTCATTCAATGTCGCTAACTCGACTCAAAATGAAATCGAGTTCTCGTTCGGCAGTGCCGGAGCCGTCGGCAATTGAATCGACTAAGCTGGGCCCACCGTCAATCGTGAAGGATTCGCCACATCAGTCTGGAACAATCGGGAAGCACACAACCTCATCACCCTCGTTGTTACGTCAGATTGCCCTATGCAAAAGTTGTCGCTCTCCGATCGTCGACGGAAAATGCAACAACAACGGCCGATGCATTGCGTCGGTCATTGCTAATCTCCAGTCATCCCAGGCTGGCGGGCAAACAACCAAGACACTTACTGGTGCTTTGCCCGCCACTGTAAACGCAAATGATGCCCCCAGTACAAAGATGGCGACTGCATCCAACGCTGCGCCGCCTTCAAACGCGTTACCATCACCTACACTTAAGCATCACAATACCGATTTGCCTTTGAGCGGCTCATCCCGAGCACAATCACCTCTTAGCGGTACAGTGACAGGCGAATCAATGTCACCCAGCAGGCAACCGCTCTCTGCTTCAAGCTCAACCAGCGTTGCAAACAAGCGGTTGACATTACCGAGTAAAGCGAACAGGGAAATAACTCGTGTACCAGCTACGGAAAGCACGAGCCAGGTCACGCTCGGCTGGGAAGTGGTTCGCCCCGCGGGTTCAGGCCTCGTCGACTGGGCATCCGCGATCAGCACCGAAGACTCATCGTTAGACGACATTGGAGACAAAAAAACGGGGCAGCGTTTAGATGCTGGTGTATTGCGTAGCTCATTGCAAACGGGGCCTAAGAATCTGTTGAGACTACCTCCTGACATTGCGTCAGTCATCTATGTGCTCGATTGCAGCAGCAGTATGCAAGGAAATCGTTTCAACCGTATGCGAACCGCAATTGTCGACGCAGTTGGACAAATGAGTGCCGAGCAACAATATGCGTTGCTGTTGTTCAACACCAATGCGTTACAAATTCGCGGCGGCGGCTATCGCAATGCCGGCGTGAAAGGCGCAACGCGATTACAAACAGAATTACAGTTGGTGGATCCCAACGGTGGCACTAATCCGCTGGATGCTCTGCTAATTGCCATTCAGATGAAACCCGATGCTGTCGTCATACTTTCCGATGGCGATTTCACCTCTTCGATTGTTGATCAAGTCACACGGTTAAATCGAACTGGAGGTAAAAACACACAAATCAATTGTGTGGCGATCGACAATCACGCCAGAACTCTAAAGCGTCTGGCTTCCCTTAATGGCCCCGGGAATTATGTCGAGGTACCGTGATACATTCGGGACCAAATGATCATTTGTCTCGCTAGACCAAAGACTTATGAGCAAACAAGACGATGTCCCGGCGGGGCCTCCGGGTGAACGACGATCCGCGGCGAAGCACGGATCACGGGAGAGTTCACTCAGGCCGAAACGGATCTGATCTCGCCTTGATGCGAAGGGGAACGGATTCGAAGGGGAGTGGCCAAAAGTCTTGGCGACTTTCGCTACTTGACTTGGGGTTCGGCTGCATGCGCGGTGGCCGGGGCGAGGGTGGGGGCCAAGCTTTCGACCGGCGCCAAGAACTGACTTGAATCGCGGCCGAGTCGCTCGAACACGCCGAGGGTTTCATTGAAGTCCAACTCGGTGGCGAACACGCGTGACTCGGGAACCAACACGACCGAACCAATCCAGGTATCGGGGGCTCCGGGGAAGTAGACGACCACTAAACCGCCCGGCAAGCGGTCCGCTTCCATCGCAATGCGGTAACCTTCGGGACAACAGACCAGCACCGGTGATAAACTTGGCCCGTCGCTGTCATGTTTCAAATTCCCCGCCAACAAGTCTTTGTAGATCGCGTATTTTGGAAATACGGTGATCAATTGCTTCTCGACCGTGGATGAAAATTTCTTGCCGATCGCTCGCCTTGCGATCACGCCCGCCGCAAAACACATCATGATCAAAATTGCCACCGCCGCCGAAAACAGGATCGCAATACTGAACGGCTGATTCCCAGGAATCCACTGCTGCAGCGGCACCGCGACCGCAGAAACGATCCCGTAGACCTGACCTAAAAGGCCGCCGATCACCGCCAAGGGCAATAAGAAAAAGATCCCCCCAATTGCCGTGGATCGCAGGAAGCCGACCGATTCATTGATTTTCTTTCGCATTCTGTCTCTCTGTCTTTCCGCAAAAAAAGGGGATGTCGCACGCTCGCGTCATGCTGTCGCGGCAAGTCCCCCGTCCGAACCATGCACAGCATACCGCACCCAGGTTACTGATTGCGGTGCGGCGGTCTCGCTGAGCCATTTTTAGGGCCTCGAGATTCTAGGGGCCCCAAACGCGGCGGAATCAGGCGGTAAAAAAACGTCGGGACGTCGATTCAATTTCGGAGGTAGCGGAACTCGCGTCTGAGTTTCGGTCATCCCAGAAAACGAAAGTTTTGACGACCTCCGTTACGGCCCCCCCTAGTTCTTGGCTGTGACAAAGCACTAGCACCTTTTCCCTCGGGCTTTTAAATTACTCGGCTTGTTCCGCGTGAACCTCACTCGCACGACAAGGGTCACATCGATGACCGCCGCTGCTCACCGCCACACGCTTGCCCTCAAAAACCGACTCGCCCGCTATGTCACATCGACTCAAAACTGGTATTCCCGAACTCGACGAACTGCTCGGCGGTGGATTGATCCCAGGCACGCTGACCGTTGTGATGGGAGCTTCGGGGATTGGCAAAACTCAGTTGGGAGTTGGTTTTGCGAACGCGGGAATCGAACAAGAGGGCCAGTCGGGGATCCTGTTCGATTTGACTTCGCGTGGCGATTCTCAAAATCACACGGATTATGCCGAGCGACTATTTGATTGGCGGTTGAGCGAGTTTGAGGCGAATGGCCGATGGGACGCCGCCACGATCTGGGACGCCGCTCACTCGCGACGCGATTACATGCACATCTTCCAGCACTCGGGACGTCGTGTCACCGCCAGCGATCTCGATTCGGACAGTTGGCGTGAATGGAAATACGAGCAGTCCAAGAAACTGGATCAAGCCATCGCATTTTTCTACGGCAACTTTGCTCACGGCGTCCGCCGCTGTGTGATCGACGGAGTGGAACCGACCGACAAGGCCGCCGACTCGATCCAGTTCGAAATGTTTGAATACATCTATCACCAAATCTTGAGAAAAGAGCACGATTGGGTCGCCCGCGACTTATTCCGCGTGGCATTCCGCAAGAATGAGGAAGCGATTCAGGCTCACGCCTACGACCATCGTGACATCGGATGCACGCTGCTGTACACCAGTCACGAAGTGATGCTGGATGATTTGTTAGTGCGTCCGATTCAAAGCGGCGATGTGCTGTCCAACGCCAACACAATCATCTTGATGGGCAAAACTCGTGACGGAAACAAGATGGGACGCGCTTTGCATGTTGCGAAACATCGCGGCAGTGCTTGCGACGAATCAATCGTGCCTTACACGATTACCGAAGCGGGCTTGAAGCTGATGCGATAATCACCCTCGCTATTTCCCCTCGCTATTTATTTGTCACGTCTTTGCGGAACTGAGTGGGGGTTTGCTTGGTTTCGCGTTTGAACGCCACGGTCAAGTATTCGGTATGCTCAAATCCGGTCCGTGTCGCGATTTGGCGAAGTGTCATATCGGTTTCGGCAAGCAGTTTTTTGACTCGCGTGATCCGTTGCCGCAAGATCTCTTCGTGCGGAGTTCGGCCGATCACGTTTCGGAAACGCGTTTCAAGCACACGACGCGAAATATTTACATGCCGAACGATATCGTTGACATTGATACCGGCAAACGCATGCTGACGAATGAACTGCAGCGCCGCAGCAACATCGGTATCATCGATGGCAAGAATGTCGGTGGATTGACGTGTTTCAACCCCCAGCGGTTCGATCAATAATCCTTCCTTAGACACCTCCTCTCCCTTCATCATCTGGTCGAGTAACCGCGCCGCTTCGAATCCGGTTTTACGCGAATTAGGTACGACGCTGGAAAGGGGCGGATCCGCCAGACTGCAAAGTAATTCGTCGTTATCGACTCCCAACACCGCGATCTCTTCGGGCACCGCAATTTCGAGTTCGCGGCAAACATCCAGAACCAGCTGCGCCTTGATGTCATAGGAGGCAAGCAAACCAATCGGTCGCGGTAGATTTTTGAGCCACTGGGCAATCCGTTTGCGTTCATTTTCAAGCGATGACGGATTCATCTCGTTCACTGCCGTCTCATAGAAGTGAAAATCACATCCCGCCTTTTCCACCTCGTCGCGAAAATAATTTCGCCGCCATTTTGCCCAATTGAAATCTGCATCGCCACAGAAACCGAGATGCTTGAACCCACGCTGCAGCAGATGCTCTGCGGCAAGCGTTGCGATGACGGCGTCATTGGTTTCCACCCATGGAACGCCGGGATAGTGACGCGCCGCGCTGACGTCGACAACCGGTATCCCAGTCTTCTGGATCGACTCGGCGATCTCTTTGGTTTCAATCCGAGCAATGATCCCATCCCCCTTCCAACGCCGAATCCATTCCGGCGGCGGGGCAGCCCGCTCTTGTTCGGGCAAATAAATCGACCAAGCATCATGCGAATGGATGTAGTCGACAATTCCCGACAACAATCCTCGCGCATACGCGTTGGAGGTTTCAATCAAGAGCGCGACGGAACGACGTCGAATCATCGCAAAAACTCTACTAAAGGCATCAAGAAAAAGGGAGCGAGCTAGATATTATACGAGGATCTGTCTAACAAAACCGCAAAAAAACGCCGTGAAATATCTCAGCGTTTTCGCGTAGCATCTCATCGACGCAAGCTCACCGCTGACCGACAATGCAGGAACAAATCAGCTTGGGTGCCTCGGCGGCTCAGACCATCGTTGCCTCGGCTTGCAGGCACGCTCCCCCGTTTTCCAGTGATTTTCATTAGTCCTCCTCAATCGACGGCCCGCTCACTCCGCTGGCTGCCAGTCCCTTAAACTTAACCCCTAATCACACTACAAAATCCTTCACAGAGAGAACCGATCGTGTCAGAAACCTCAAAGAAATTGCGTTTAGGGATGGTGGGACTTGGATTTGGAGCCGAGTTTATTCCTATTTATCAAGCTCACCCAAACGCGGAAGTGGTCGCGATTTGCCGCCGCGACCGAGCGGGACTCGATGAGTGTGGCGACCAATTCGAAATCAGCGGTCGCTACACGTCGTTCGACGATTTGCTTGCCGACCCCGATGTGGATGCGGTCCATATCAACTCGCCAATTCCCGATCACGCTTGGATGTCCTTACAGGCGCTCGACGCGGGCAAGCATGTGATGTGCACGGTACCGATGGCAACCACCATCGAAGACTGCCAAAAAATTGTGCAGAAGGTACAGGATACCGGACTGCACTACATGATGGCTGAAACGGTGGTCTATAGCCGCGAATATCTGTTCATCAAACAACTCTACGAAAGTGGCGAGCTGGGCAAGATCCAGTACCTAGCCGCCTCGCATCCACAAGACATGGATGGCTGGCCCGCGTACTGGGAAAAAATGATTCCAATGCACTACGCAACGCACGTCGTCAGCCCCTGTTTGGGTCTTGTCGGCGGGTTGGCCGAATACGTCAGCTGTTTTGGATCGGGCACTGTCCGCGAGGACATTGCTAAGAAATCGGGTAATCCATTCGCCGTGGAAACATGTCACATCAAAATTCAAGATACCGATCTGACCGCCCATATCTGGCGATTCTTGTATGACGTCGCACGTCAGTATCGCGAGAGCTTTGATGTGTACGGAACGGAGAAAAGCTTTGAATGGACGCTCGTTGAAAACGAACCTCACGTGATCCATACGGCGAAGAAGCCAGAGCACGAGATTGCCGAGAAGGTCGACGTTCCCGACTTTGCCCACCGACTGCCCGAGCCGATT
>TARA_R110002073_G_scaffold289878_15_pt1 | contig 15029 bp, 16 predicted proteins | sample TARA_R110002073 | Tara Oceans TARA_R110002073 (sample SAMEA4397174) | marine metagenome | biome: Polar Biome; feature: [DCM] deep chlorophyll maximum layer (ENVO:01000326); material: water (ENVO:00002006), including particulate matter (ENVO:01000060) such as... | depth 40 m
GCATCAAAGCTTTGACCGCCTTCTGGGGCCAGGATTTTGCGTTGCGGATTCTTTGCGTGGTCGAGGTCGAACAGCCAGACACCACGCTTTGAACGGGCGGCCGCAATACGGGCGAACTCCCGCGCCAGCGTCGAGGCACCTGTGCCCCGCCCTGCGCCCATGAACATCAAGACACGCCCATGCCCGCCTGGCCGCGCAATGGGCTCAAGGCGTTGGGTAAACTCGATCATCTCGGGTGTGAGATCGATCATGCGCGCGCGAATCCCTGTTTCATCTGATGTGCCGCTACCTCACCTGAAGGAGGTTAACGGCATCCGAATTTTCATGAGCGATCAGGGATACGCGCGAGAACCGGCAAATTGCCGATCGCGCTGTGGGGCCGGCGGTTTGAATTGGCCGCCTTTCTGGTGCGGTTCGCGCGCAGGACAGTGACGCCGCCGCCCCCTCCCGTGCTGACATGACGCCGCCAATAGCCGCGAAGCAGGCCCACGAGGAGCGCCAGCGCCGCGCCGAGCATGAAGGCCGCAGCAACGCCCAGCTTCTTCAGGGATGCGCCTTCCGTGGGCGGCGTAGCCCGTTCGATCACGCGCACGGCGTCTTCGGAATCAGGACCCGGATGGCTCCGCGCCTGCGCCTCGGCTTCCTGCGTCGCCATCAGGCCGGCGGCTTCGGCGGTCGCCGTGATGTTTTGTGACAGGCGAGAATATTCCGGTGCCAGGCCGCGCAGTCGCGAGACCAGTGTCTCGGCGGTCGCGATCTGGCCTTGCAGGGCACTGACCCGCCGCGCCTCCGATGCGGCGACCGACTCAAGACGCAGCTGTTCGCTTTGCAGCCCCTGACGCACCGGATTGGCCCCCATGCGTCTTTGGCCCATCGCGTCTGCACCGCCACCATTGATGAAGGCTTCAAGCTCTTCAATCTGGCGCTCGATCGCCAGCACGGGCGGCGCATCAGGCATATAACGGGCCAGCAGACTTTCACGTTCGATCCGCAGATCGAGAAGCTGGTTGGACGCACCATTCTCGATATAGAGCTCGACCGATTCGGGAATATTGGTCAGGCGCTCGCCAATGGCGGCCGCCCCCGCGCTGGCGGCCTGGCGATCAGCCTCCGCCTGTAACATCGCCGTTCGTAGGGTCTGGACCCGTTCGACGGCGGCATTGCGGTCAGCTTCGAAGTCCGACAGGCCATTCTCGATCAGAAACGCATCCAGGGCATCTTGGGCCGATTCCAGGGCCGCGCTGGCCTGTGCCCGTCGCCCCGTCAGGCCGCTGATCCCGTCACCGACAAGAACCATCAGCCGGTATTCCAGATAGGAATCGATGATCGCATTCAGTGCCAGCGCTGAAACCTGCGCGTCATCATGCTTGAACAAGGGGATCAGGACCGAGGCATTGGGTGCCCGGTTGATGGAAAACCCGTCGCGGAGAACTTTCAGCGCATCTGATTCGCTACCCGACTCGCCAAGAATTGCCGCCGGACCGATCGCTTCAACAGCGCGCCGACGCACCGCATCAGAGTTCAGAATTTCCGCTTCCGACTGGAGGACCTGCTCCAGCATGAAGGCCCCGCCAGACCCGGCGGCACCGGGCGTGGGATCGGCCTCGTCGAGCAGGACCAGCAAACGGGCATGGGCCTGGTAGCTGGGCTTGAGCAGCAGCATGGACGCCGTCGCCCCGACGACGAAGACAACCGCAAAAATGATGGCAATCAACCAGCGCTCGCCCCAGGCGATATCCACCAGTTCGAACAGGTCGACATCCCTGCGCTCGGCGTCTGGAGACGCAGAGGCATGGGTCGCACTGTCCCGGTCATGGAAATGCGTCTGTGACATGAAGACGATAGAGAGATCAGGCCGCTTAATTTTTCCTTATCCAAACCGGGAAATCTTCAGGTCTCGTAAGGAATCACCGATGAAGGCCCCTGCCATGCGCCGACTAGCCCTTATCCCGCTCGCATTCGCCCTGACAGGCTGTGGCCTGTTGGGCGGCCCGGAGGACACGCGCTACGAGCGGGTTCAGGACAGCCAGCGCTGGGAAGCGGTTCGGTTCGAAGACTGGCGGCAGGAGGACCCCGGCTTTCGCTTCTATCCGGGTGACACGATTGATGTGACGGTGCATAGCGCCCCGGAATTGTCCCGGACGGCAACGGTCGGGCCGGATGGGCGAATCAACTTGCCGCTCGCCTCCTCAATCATGGTCGCGGGGCTGAGCGCGCCGGAAGCGGCAGGCCGTGTCGCCGATGCCTATGTCGGAACACTGCGGGACCCGATTGTCGAAGTCACACCCAACAGTTTCGGAGCCCAGAACATAATCGTCGGCGGTCAGGTCGCCGCGCCAGGTCTTTTGGAAATGCCGTCGCGCATCGGCGCGCTTGAAGCCGTGATGATGGCGGGCGGCTTCCGCGATACGGCGGCCCGCAACGAAGTCGTCATTCTGCGGCGCGCCCCGAATGGCGGCGTAATGATGCGTGTCGTCGATCTGCGCGCAACGCTGCGCGGCGATGGCGGAGCAGACCCCTTCCCGCTGCGCCGTCACGACATCGTCTTCGTGCCGCGGACCACGATCTCCGAAGTCACATTGTTCATCGAACAATATGTCTACGGCATTCTTCCACTCGATCAGGCCTTCTCATACGCAATCGCGGACGCAATCACGAACAACGACTAGGCCCGTTCAGGCGGAATTTAGTGACGCGTGGAGAGCCATTCGCGCGCAGCCCGCTGAGCGGTTGCGACGTCCATCGGATCCATTTCGTCGGAGAGTTCGCGGCGATAGTGCTTGGCCGGCTCGCTGCCCATCAGGGCCGCCAGGTTGAACCATTTGTGCGCTTCGACATAGTCGATTTCGCCGCCCTGGCCGGTTGAGTAAAGCAGACCCAGCTTGCACAGGTCTTCGCCGTTGGGATCAACATTGATCGCATCGTGCGCTTCGGCCGTTTCTATATCAGTGAAAGCCATTCTAGCCCCCATCATCTTGGCGGATCCGGAGCTTTTTCGCCCCTGTGATACCGCGTTCCACCCATGCCCGGATTTTACCGGACAAGGCGAACCCTGATCGAAGGGGTTTTCTATAAGGTTAAGAAAAATCAGGGTTATTATGCCTTAATGGTTTAATTCGGTTAAGCGAGATTGCCGGAATCCTAACCCGATCGCTCCGGCACACATTTTCTCACATAGTCGAGAGAAACCTGACCGACTCCTGTCCCATCCGTAAGCGTACAGAAAGTACGCAGGGCGGACTTCACTCTATAAAGAGAATAATTCTGGACCTTTTGTGCATTCAATACGCCATGTGTTGAATAGAGGGCCCTTTTATTTGATATCGATGCGCTTGTTATTTGTTGAATGCACCCCAGGAAAGACACGTGCGTGACCTACTGGCACCTCCACAAACTGGATCTTGAATCCCGCAGCGTGGAGTATCTGGGCTTCGATACGCCAGACATTCTCTATCAGGCCGCCTTCTGGGACGACAATCTCGAACCGGTCGCCAGTCACTGCCGGACGCGGCCCCTGAATGACATTCTCGCCGAAGTCGACCGATCCACCGCCCCGGCTCCCGCTGGCTTCATCTTCCACAACGGCTATTGCGGCTCCACCCTGATGTCGCGCCTGCTGACGCAGCCAGGACGCACACTCACGGTCCGCGAACCTCAGGCGATCACCCATCTGGCTGATGCAAGGCGCAACCTGCCTGAACAGTGGACTGCCGGGCTCGGCCACGCCCCCGTCCTGCGTCAGCTGCTGGCTGAGGCTGCCCATCCAATACAGCCTGGCGAGCGGGCCATCATGAAGCCGAGCAATACCGACACGATACTGGCACCCGATATCTTTGCCGCCCTGCCTGAGGCACGCGCGCTCTTCATGTATTCCGATCTGGAGGATTTCCTGCTGTCAGCCCTGTCGAATGGCACGACGGGCGTCGAACGGATCCGACGCATGCTCCTGCTCTTCTGTTTCGAAGTTCAGGCGCTTTCCCAGATGGGCCCGCAAGTCCTGCTCAAGATGACAGACCTGCAGGCCGCGACACTGGTCTGGCGGGTTCAGATGGAACGTATGGATCGGCTGCTGGCCGCATTCCCCGGAAAGATCCGGACCTTGCGGATTGACGATTTTCTCGATGCGCCGCTTGAGGCCGCGCGTCATACCGCACGCTTTTTGCAGCCTGACTCCGGTCTGACGCTCGATGAATCGAGCCTTCAGGGCACAATGGGACGACACGCCAAGCACCCGTCCCGGCCCTACAATCCGCAAGCGCGCCGTGAAGAACGTCAGAAACTGCGCCGCGAGCGCCAGCGGGACCTGGACCCGGTCCTGGAATGGGCGAGCGGCGTTTCGGTAACCGGCCCCGTGTCGCTGGACGACACGTCCACCCTGCTTTCTGCCTAGCGGGCCTTTTGGCCAAACAGCAGCTTGCGGGCCGCTTCGGCCTTTTCGTCGTCCGCCGCCAGATTGCTGCGCATGTCCTTGCCGACCGCGCGGCCCGCCTTCACGGCCGGGCGCGCACCGACGCGTTCATGCCAGGCTTTCAGCCGTGGAAAGTCATTGAGGTCCTGCCCCTGCCCTTCGGGCAATATCCAGGGCCAGATCGCCATATCGGCGATCGAATAGGGTCCGGCCACGTAGTCCCGGCCATCGCCCAAAACCCGTTCGATTACGCCGTAGAGACGATTGACTTCATTCGTGTAGCGATTGGCCCCGTATTCCAGCTTGCTTTCATCGGGCTCGACCTGTTTGGCATAGGAACGAAAATGATGCGCCTGGCCGGCCATCGGTCCCAACCCGCCCATCTGCCAGAACAGCCATTCGTCAATCGCGATTCGCTCGCGTTCATTCGAGCCGTAGAACTGGCCCGACTTGCGGGCGAGGTATTGCAGGATCGCGCCTGATTCAAACACCGACACCGGCTCACCATCCGGACCGCTCGGATCGACGATCGCGGGCATCCGGTTGTTCGGGCTGATTCGCAGGAAATCCGGTTCGAATTGCTCGCCGGTCCCGATATTCACCAGCCGCACCTCATACGGCAGCGCCATCTCTTCAAGCGCGATGCTGATCTTCCAGCCATTCGGCGTGGGCCAGTAATACAGTGCAACGGGTTCTGGCGTTGGCATGACGAGCGTCCTTGTCCTGTTTTGGTCGACACCAAGTGGGGGTTGTAGCGACACAATCAACCGCTGCGCGGCCCCGAAAACCTTTCCGAAATGTCATCTTGCTTGAAACTTGCGCGGAACAAAGCGAAACTGCGTGCGTTATTGGCGCGAAGCGCAGGGCAAGCTGTGCCCTGACGCAGAGTGTTCACATGGGAGGGACCCAGCATGAATAAGATTTTTGGAACAACCGCGCTTGCTCTGGTTTTGATCGGCGCTGCAGCCTGCACACCGGCTGAGACAGACACCACGGACGAAACGCCGGTGATGAACGGTGAAGTCGATCACAGTGACGGCGCGACCACCGATGGCGACACCATGGAAGAAGACATGGAAGACGCCGGAGATACCATGGAAGAAAACATGGACGAAGCCGGCGATTCCATGGCGGACGCAGCGCATGACGCTGGAGAAGCCATTGAAGACATGGCGCATGAAGCCGGTGAGGCCATCGAAGACATGGGCCAGGAGCTTCAGGAAGCCACGGACGACGATTCCGATCCGTCCGAGGAAGCGACACCGAACTAACGGTCTCGTACACTTCTGACCAGAATACGGCGTCCGGATCACCTCCGGGCGCCGTTTTCGTATGTGCCTTGCTGGTTTCACTTTGACGCCCGGCAGGCTATCTGTGTCCCCTCCTCATCAATCCGACGGCGCAGCTCATGACCCAGGCGATCATCCCACCGGTTTCCCTCACGCTGAACGATACGGATTCGGCGGCATTTTCACGGGCCCTTGGCGACAGTTTCCGCCGCTTTGGCTTTGCTGTTATTGCCGATCACGGGCTGGACGAGGATGTCCTGACGCGGGCGCTCGACCGGACCAAGGCCTTCTTCGCCCTGCCCGAAGCGACCAAGCGCAAATACTATATCGAAGGCGGTGGCGGTGCCCGCGGCTATACGCCTTTTGCGACCGAGAACGCCAAGGGCGCGACGGCCAAGGATTTGAAGGAATTCTGGCATGTCGGGCGCGACCTGCCGCCTGGCCATCCGCACCGCCAATGGATGGCGGACAACATCACGCCGACGGAAATCGAGGGCTGGGAGGCCCTGACCGAACTCTACATGGCGCTGGATGACATCGGAGCTGTGCTTCTGGCCGCCATTGCGCGCAATCTCGGCCTCGATGAGCATTTCTTTGAGGATACGGTGCGCGACGGCAATTCGGTTCTGCGCCTGTTGCACTATCCGCCACAGGCAGCCGTACCGGAGGGCTCCATCCGCGCCGCGGCGCATGAGGACATCAATACGATCACCCTGCTGCTGGGCGCAGAGGAAGCCGGCCTGCAGGTCAAGGACCGCCGCGACGGCCAGTGGATTGATATCAATCCGCCCGCAGGCTGCCTCGTCGTCAATATCGGCGACATGCTGCAGCGCCTGACCAATAACGTCCTGCCCTCGACCAGCCACCGCGTCGTCAACCCGGCACCGGAGCGGCAAGGCTATTCGCGCTATTCGACGCCCTTCTTCCTGCATTTCCGGCCCGGCTACGAAATCCGGACCCTTCCCAGCTGCATCAGTGAGGACAATCCGGACCGCTATCCGGAGCCAATCACGTCACAGGCCTATCTGGATGAACGCCTGCGCGAAATCGGCTTGAAATAAACGGGTCTAGCCGCCACTGGTGACACTGACCGTAATTGCGACAATGAGGGCCAGGGCGACGCCCGCGGCGATCAGAGAATAACTCAGAACATGCTCCTGCCAGTGCCTGCGTTCACCCTGGCGAGCGTCGGTTTTCTCGATTTCTTCGCGCATAAATCTCTCCTGTTGGTCTGATTGATCAACGGGCAAGCGACCCGTTTCGTTCCAAACAGTGAGATGGCGCGATTTGATCGCCCATCAAATTCAATGATTTGATGGGCCCCATAGGGTTTGGCGATGGTCGCAAGAAACGGGTCTTATCCGGTCCGGGATACCAGCCATTTCCATTCCCTTTCCCCCGTCAAAGGGGAGAGGGTCAGGGTGAGGGGTTGGCGGAAAGGTTGAGTTCAATCCTGCTTGACCCCCTCACCTCAATCCTCTCCCCCAAGGGGGAGAGGAAGACATGTGACGACTCCGACAGGACAGGTTTCTCCGCCCGTTTACGGGGGAGGAAAAGGCTACCCCAGCAGCTTCTTCGCCAGTATCTCGTTGACCGCTTGCGGGTTGGCCTTGCCGCCCATCGCCTTCATCACTTGCCCGACAAACCAGCCCATCGTCTTGGGCTTTTCCTTGACCTGCTCGGCCTGTTCCGGGTTGGCCGCGATGAGGTCATCGATGACCTTTTCAATCGCGCCGGTATCGGTGACCTGCTTCAGGCCGCGGTCTTCAACGATTTTCGCCGGATCACCGCCCTCATCCCACAGGATTTCAAATACGTCCTTGGCGATCTTGCCCGAAATTGTCTTGTCGGCGATCAGACCAACGAGACCGCCGAGCTGGTCGGCGCTGACCGGGCTGTCGGTGATGTCCAGGCCTTCCTTGTTCAGGCGACCATAGAGCTCATTATTGACCCAGTTGGCGGCCAGCTTCGCATCACGCCCGTCCGCGACGGTTTCGAAATAGGCGGCGCGGTCGCGATCAGCAGCCAGCACGCTGGCGTCATACTCTGACAGGCCAAGGTCAGCGACAAAGCGCTTGCGCTTGTCAGCGGGCAGCTCAGGCAGCCCTTCCTTGATCTCATCAACCCAGGACTGCTCCAGGATCAGCGGCAGCAGGTCGGGGTCGGGGAAGTAGCGATAATCGTGCGCTTCTTCCTTGGAGCGCATGGCCCGCGTCACACCCTTGTCGGCGTCAAACAGGCGGGTTTGCTGGTCGACCTTGCCGCCATCTTCCAGAATGTCGATCTGGCGGCGCGCCTCGTATTCGATCGCCTGCATGATGAAGCGCAGCGAATTGACATTCTTGATCTCGCAGCGCGTGCCGAGATGGGAGAAATCCTCATTCTCGGCGAATTTTTCATACTGGCCGGGGCGGCAAACTGACACGTTCACGTCGGCGCGCATCTGTCCCTTTTCCATGTCGCCGCCGCAGGTCTCCAGATAGCGCAGGATGGTGCGGATCGTTTTGACATAGGCCGCGCCATCACTGGGCGAGCGCAAATGCGGCTTCGAGACAATCTCCATCAGCGCCACGCCCGAACGGTTCAGATCGACATAGGTCGCGTCCGGGTCAAGATCGTGGATCGACTTGCCGGCATCCTGCTCCATGTGCAGGCGTTCGACACCCACCTCGAAAATACTGCCGTCATCGCGTTCGCACTCGATCACGCCCTCACCCACTATGGGATGGGCAAACTGGCTGATCTGATAGCCTTGCGGCAAATCGGGGTAGAAATAATTCTTCCGGTCAAAGCGCGAGAAATTGTTGATCTGGGCGTTGAGGCCCAGACCTGTCCGCACCGCCTGCTCGACACAGAATTTGTTGATCACGGGCAGCATGCCGGGCATGGCCGCATCGACCAGGCTGACATTGGTATTGGGGGCCGCGCCAAAGCTGGTCGACGCGCCTGAAAACAGTTTCGACTGCGACAGGATTTGCGCATGGATTTCCATGCCGATGACAATTTCCCAGTCGCCGGTCGCGCCGGTCAGTGTGTAGCTGTGATCACTCATGATTTCGTTCCGGCATCCTGATTGTCAGCGGCGCTTTTGAGCACCCGCCAGGCCATGTGGGCCAAAATTCCAAACAGCAGAAAGGCAACGCCCGTACCGAGCGCGATCCCGCCAAATAGCGGTGGATTGGGCGTACCGATATAGCCGCGCAGCATCAGCGCGCCGACTATGGCGATCAGACCGCCAATCCAGATTGCCGGACGCGCCAGAGAGAGGGCAGCGGGCTTATTCATCGGGATCAAGATCCATGGAGCGCCACTCGCCGGTCGCCAGCTTTTCATAGGAGGAACCTTCGGGCAGGTCGGCGATCTCGGCAATGGACGGGTCGTGCGCAGCCACGGCGTTGATGTCGTGGAAGGCAAAATTGTCCAAATCGTTGGAATAGGCTTCGCTCTCATCGCCAGAAAAAAAGCGCCAGCCGGAATCGTCTTTTTTGACCGCTTCACGATAGGCCCAGCCAACCGGCTTGCCATCGGTCATGATGCGGTTCGACGCCACACAAATACCCTTGGGCAGAAGCGCCTTTTCGTCGGTTTTGATTGCGTCGCTCATCCCTACCACCACTTGTTTGGCTTGGCAGTAAAGCCGGCCTGGGCTTCCAGCGCGGCCCCGACAGCGAACATGCTTTCTTCGTCGAGCGCAGGCGTGATGATTTGCAGGCCGAGCGGCAGGCCATCCTTGTCGAGGCCCACCGGCACCGACATCGCCGGAATGCCCGCGATATTGGCGGTCACGGTGAAGATGTCGTTGAGATACATCGCGATCGGGTCATTGGACCGCGAACCGATCTCGAACGCCGCCGACGGCGTCGAGGGCGTCAGCAGCGCATCGCACTTTTCAAACGCCACGTTGAAATCCTCGAGAATGCGGCGGCGTACCTTCAGGGCGCGCAAATAATACGCGTCATAATATCCGGCAGACAGCACATAGGTGCCGATCAGAATGCGGCGCTGAACCTCAGTGCCAAACCCGGCGGCGCGGGTTTTCTCATAAGTGTCGGTCAGGTCCTTGCCCTCGACCCGATTGCCAAACCGCATCCCGTCATAGCGCGCCAGGTTGGACGAGGCTTCCGCCGGGGCGATGATGTAATAGGTCGGCAGCGCATACTTGGTGTGCGGCAGGGAGACATCGACGATCTCGCAGCCGGCGTCTTTGAGCATGTCGACGCCCTGGGCCCACAGCGCCTCGATCTCGTCGGGCATGCCGTCCATGCGGTATTCCTTCGGCACGCCAATCCGCATCCCCTTGACCGCCCGTTCCGCCGCTGCGGCAAAATCCGGCACGGCGTTGGGCAGCGAGGTCGATTCCTTGGGGTCATGGCCCGACATCGCCTGCATCAGCAGGGCGGAATCGCGCACCGTCTTGGCGAATGGTCCGGGATGGTCGAGCGAGGAGGCAAAGGCCACCGCGCCCCACCGCGAACACCGGCCATACGTCCCTTTCACGCCCACCGTGCCCGTAAAGGCCGCCGGCTGGCGGATCGAGCCGCCGGTATCGGTCCCGGTTGCACCAAAGCACAAATCAGCGGCGACAGCGGCAGCAGAGCCACCCGATGAGCCGCCAGGCGACAGCTTGGCATCGCCCAGACGCCACGGATTGACCGCCGGTCCCTGATTGGAGGTCTCGGTCGAGGAGCCCATGGCAAATTCGTCCATCGACGTCTTGGCCAAGAAAACGCCGCCTGCCTCCCAAAGCTTCGCAGAAACGGTGGACTCATAGGTCGGCCTGAAGCCCTTGAGAATGTTCGACGACGCCGCCGTCTCGACCCCTTCAACCGCGAACAAATCCTTCATCGCGATTGGCGCGCCTTCAATGAGGCCGCCCTCACCCTTGCTCAGGCGCGCGTCGGACGCCTTCGCCATGGCGAGCGTCTTGTCTTCGTCAAAGCTGGAAAATGCGTTCAGCGCACCATTGGCGGCCTGGCTGGCGGTCAAGGCGGCTTGCGCCAGTTCAACAGCGCTCACCTCTCGGCTTTTCAGCTTCGCGGTGATGTCGGTCAGGGACAGGGAAAGGAGGTCGGTCATCAGTGCGCAAGCCCCAGCATGGTGAGAAGTTTGGTCAGGAATCCGGGTTTGGCCGGCTCATCTGCGCCAGGTGGCGGCAAATGTATGTCAAAGAAACGATTGTGCGGGCTGTCTGCCGGGTAGTCTGCAAACGCGTCGCACGGCCGATACCCGGCGCGCTGATAGAGCGCAATGGCTCCGGTTTGCCGATCGCCGGTTTCGAGACGGACATGCAGCAGGCCGAGCGCACGGGCGACGCGATGTGCCGCGTCCAGCAATTCGGCGGCCACGCCCTGACGGCGGGCGCTCTCGCGAACGAACATCCGTTTGATCTCACCGAAATCGCCGTGATCTCTCAATGCCACACACCCTACCGCCTTGCCCAACCCGTCCCGGGCCACAAGGAAGACCGTATCATCCCCCGCCAGCACGTCTGCGCCGAGAAAGAAATTGTATTGCGCCTCGTACATTTCGGACAAATGCGCATCGAGATCGGCAATCAGGGCAACGCCGTCCTCCTCGCGAGGGTCCTCGGCGTTGATGGCGACGGTCATTATTCAACCGCCTTGGGCACAACGAAGAAACCTTCTTCCGACCGGGGGGCATTTTTCAGAATGTCGTCTCGCTTGTTGCCATCCGTGACCACGTCATCGCGCTGCGGCAATGGAAAGACGACTGGCGTCGTCATCGGCTCGACGCCGTCGACATCAATTTCATTGAGCTGCTCGACCCATTGCAGAATGCCATTGAGCTCTCCCGTCAGCGTTTCAAGCCGCTCGGTGGGCTCGGCAATGCGAGCCAGACGGGCGATACGGCGGACATCATCTTGCGTGACGGACATGGGTGGGCGCTCCGGCAAATTTTTGCGAAGCACGGTGAGTATCAACGCGCGTGCTGCAGTGCAAGATTTTCGCTGAGTGGGGGTGGAAGAAAACCCCCTTGAAATTCCGGCCGAACGTAGCGAGGCCGGGAGCGCCAAAATTTATCCGAGGCCCCGGCTCCGAGCCGCTGCGCGGCTTGGCCGGGGTTTCAGTTTTCTATTTCAATTTGAAAGCCTTGAAATCCCGGAAGGCGCGTTTGCGCCTATCCGGGACCTGGAGGAAGAATTGGCAATTTCGGGTCCCGGATCGCTCCGCGTCCGGGATGACAAGAATCATGACAGCGTATTGGCGTCATGCCCCGGTTTATGCGGGGCATCTCGAACACATGGGATTCCCCGGACCAGCCGGGAAATGACGCGAAATAAACTAAGCCGCCGCCTCATCAACATCGGTCAGCGTAACCAGGGCATCGCCCTCGCCCACTTGCGCGCCGGCCTCGACAGACACGGACTCCACCACGCCGTCGCGCGGCGCGGTCAGCGCATGTTCCATCTTCATCGCTTCGAGAACGACCATGGGCGCGCCCTTGGTGACGCTCTGCCCCGCTTTCACATGCACGGCCAGCACCTTGCCGGGCATCGGGGCCTTGACCAGCCCGCCCGCTTCCAGTGCGTCGGCGGCCGCGTCGGGGCGAAGGTCCGCGAACCCATAGGTCTCACCTCTGAACGTCACACGAACGGTGTCTTCCTTTATCGATACTGCAGCCTGGGCATGACGGCCTTCAAATGTGAAATAGACGTCGCCTGCAAATTGCGTCGCCGAAAAATTGATGTTCGAGAGCTCAAAACTTTCGTTGTCGATTTCACACAGCCATCCGTTGTCTATTTTCCGAAGAGCAACAACGACTTCGGCACCCGAGAGCAGAAACCGGACTTCAAAAGAATAATCGGAATTCATCCGGAAACCGGTCAGCTTTTCCCAAGGATCCTTTTTTGTGTGATCGGTCAAACCGTCCACGACACAGAGCGCGGCAATAGCCGAATGGATTTTTGGAGTGCCCGAAGGGACAAGGACTTCCAGGTTTCGTTCGATAAAGCCGGTATCGAGATTTCCTGCTGCAAAATCAGGATGTGTCAGGCACCTGCGAATAAAGCCGGCGTTCACGACAACAGGATAGCTCCAGACATCAAATTCGATATCCTCGACGAGACGTTCGATCGCGCTCGACCGCCCGTTGGGAGAAAAGGCGATCAATTTTGCGATCATGGGGTCGTAATACATCGTGACTTCGTCGTCTGCTTCCACAGCAGCATCGACCCGGGTGACCACATAATCGAGGCTGGACGGAACCGCGAAACTTGTACCTATCGGCAAACCAAAAACCTTCAATATGCCGATACTCGGCAGGAATCCGCTGGCCGGATCTTCGGCGTAGAGCCGCGCTTCGATGGCATGGCCGTTCAGCGAAATCTGGTCCTGTTCGGGAACCGAGCCACCGGCCGCGACTTTCAGCTGCAGCTCAACCAGATCGAGACCTGTGACCATCTCGGTTACCGGATGTTCCACTTGAAGACGCGTGTTCATCTCCATGAAATAAAAGCCATCTTCGCGCAGCGTGCCAGAACCATCAACGATGAATTCCACCGTCCCCGCACCGACATAATTCACCGCCTTGGCGGCCTGCACAGCCGCCGAACACATGGCGGCGCGCACATTCGGCGTCATGCCGGGCGCAGGCGCTTCCTCTATAACTTTCTGGTGGCGGCGTTGCAGCGAGCAATCGCGCTCGAACATGTGAACGACACGGCCCCGGCTGTCGCCAAAGACCTGGACCTCGATATGACGCGGGTTGGTGATGAATTTTTCAATCAGAACAGCATCTTCGCCAAAGGACTTTTGCGCTTCGCGCTGGCAGGATTCCAGCGATGACAGGAAGTCCTCGGCCCGGTCGACCTTGCGCATGCCCTTGCCGCCACCGCCGGCAATCGCCTTGATCAGGACCGGATAGCCAATGGCGTCGGCCGCAGTCTTCAGATGATCAGGATCCTGATTGTCACCGTGATAGCCCGGCGTAACCGGGACATTGGCCTTTTCCATCAACGCCTTGGCGCGATCTTTTAAACCCATCGCTCGGATGGCGTCCGGCGAAGGACCGACGAAGACGATGCCCGCCGCGGCGCAGTCTTCGGCAAATTGGGCATTCTCCGAGAGGAAGCCATAACCTGGGTGGATCGCGTCTGCGCCGGTCTGTTTGGCCGCTTCAAGAATCTTGTCGGCGCGCAGATAGCTCTCGGCAGACGGGGCCGGTCCGAGCAGCACCGCCTCATCGGCTTCTCGCACATGGGGCGCGTTCGCATCGGCTTCGGAATAGACGGCCACGGTTCGAATGCCCATGCGCCGCGCAGTGCGCATCACGCGCCGGGCTATCTCGCCGCGATTGGCGATCAGAAGGGTCTTGAACATGTGGCCTCGTTCCATGTCTGCATTGGTTGGGCCCTATGCGCCCGAAATTGCCCGCCGGGTCAAGACCGGGGCGAACGCCCAGCTCATTCAGGCGTCGATCCCCTTGCCGCGTCGGTGCACGGCGGCGACCAGCACAAAGCTGATGATCATCAAAAGATACCACGAACCGAGCTTTTGCAGAGATACGGGCGACCAGTTATCCCCGTCCTGCCCCGGATACGCCCAGGCGCGCGCAAAGGTGCCGATATTCTCGGCAAACCAGATGAACAGCGCCACCAGAAGCAGGCCGACCACCAGCGGCATCGGCCTCGGCGTCTCGTCCGGACGAAACCACAGCAGGCACGGCCCGTAGATCAGGACCGTTGCCGCATACAGGGCGAGGCGAAAATCGGGGATAAAGTGGTGGCTGAAGAAATTGATGTAGATGGCGAGCGCCAGAAGGCCCTGGAGCCACAGGGGCGGAAAGCGGTCGAAGCTGAAGTCGAAAATACGCCAGACCCGCGCGATATAACTGCCAACAGACGCATACATAAAGCCAGAGAAAAGCGGCACACCGGCAATGCGCAGGAATGCGTCCTCGGGATATATCCACGAGCCTGCGCCGGTCTTGAAAATCTCCATCGCCGTGCCGACGATGTGAAACACCAGAATGACGCGGGCTTCCTCCCACGTCTCCAGACGCGTGGCCAGCATGATGATCTGGATGGCCAGCGCCGAAAGCGTCAGGAAGTCATACCGCCCCAGCGGCGCATTATCCGGATAGAATAAAAACGTCGCTAGCAGCAGCGCGACCATCGCACCGCCAAACAGGCAGGCCCACGCCTGCTTGACGCCAAATGACAGAAACTCATAGGCAAATTGCGTGACCGGCCCGCGCACGAAGGCATCGCGCCAGGCCAGGTGACGGGCGTGAAGCCAGCCGCGCGGATCACGCCGGAAATTCAAAAACCGCTATTCCGCCCAGCGCGGTTTGCGCTTTTCGAGGAAGGCGGT
>TARA_R110002073_G_scaffold233534_2_pt1 | contig 14992 bp, 9 predicted proteins | sample TARA_R110002073 | Tara Oceans TARA_R110002073 (sample SAMEA4397174) | marine metagenome | biome: Polar Biome; feature: [DCM] deep chlorophyll maximum layer (ENVO:01000326); material: water (ENVO:00002006), including particulate matter (ENVO:01000060) such as... | depth 40 m
AACGACGGATGAGCAAACCGCGTCGCCCGAAACGCGCGGTAGATGGCATTTTGCTGCTCGACAAACCCCCAGGCATTACCTCCAACGCGGCGTTGATGGAGGTCCGGCGTCTGTTCCAGGCGGACAAGGCCGGGCACACCGGCAGCCTGGACCCCATGGCCACCGGCATGCTGCCGATCTGCCTTGGCAACGCCACGAAGCTCAGCGGCCAGTTGCTGGCGTCCGACAAGGCCTATCGGGCCACCATTTGTTTGGGGGCCAGAACCGACAGCGGAGACGCAGACGGCACGGTCGTCGAATCGGCATCGGTGCCGGCGCACGATGCCGCGCAAGTGATCGCGATGCTCGACGCCAGTTGTGGCCCTCAAACACAAATTCCACCCATGGTGTCGGCACTGAAGCACGAGGGGAAGCGGCTCTACGCGCTGGCGCGCGAGGGGGTGGAGATTGCGCGCGCGCCCAGAGACATCGTCATTCATCAGCTCAAGCTGGTCGACTGGCAGCCCATGCAATGGGTCATCGACGTCCAGTGCTCCAAAGGCACCTACATTCGGGTGCTGGCTGAAGACCTGGCGCAAAAAGTGGGAACATTGGCCCATCTCACCGGTTTGCGGCGACGGTGGGTCACGCCATTCCGCGGCACGCAATACGCCCTTTCGCAGCTGCAGGCCATTGCGAGCGACGGGGGACACGTCGCGTTGGACGCCTGCCTGCTCCCGCTGTCATCGGCGCTGGTGCAGTGGCCCAAAGTGGTGGTTACGGGGCCGCAGGCGGCACAGCTCCGTGCGGGCCAGCCGATCGCCGTGCAAGACAGCGCCGCGTCAGAAGTGGGCGCAGCGCAGCGAGAGGTGGCGGTTCTCGACGGGGAAGGTGTGGCGATCAGCCTGGCCGTTTGGCGCGACGATGGCCTGCTGTGGCCGAAACGGTGGCTTTCAAGAGACGAAAAGCCTTAGAGCGAGTTGCGTGGTGGGGCTGTCGCTGACTACAATACGCGGCTTGATTAACGACTTATATGAACGCTGTTCTGGAGCATTCGAGATGACGATGTCTGTGGCCGAGAAGGCTGATGTTGCAAAGAAGTTCGCGCGCGTTGCCAACGATACCGGGTCGCCTGAAGTGCAGGTGGCCTTGCTGACGGCCCGCATCACCGGGTTGATGGGCCATTTTTCCGCGAACAAGAAAGACCACCACAGCCGCCGTGGCCTGTTGAAAATGGTCAATCGTCGCCGCAGCCTGCTCGACTATCTCAAGGGCAAGGACGAAGGTCGCTATCTGAAATTGATCGGCGAGCTCGGCCTGCGTCGCTGAGCGATCAGGCTTCTTGAGTTCTGCGGTGCTGGTCGACGTGTCCGGCGGCCAGAAACAATTTGAATTTCTGACGCCGCCGGAGGATCTCCGGCGGCGATTTATTTGTTTATGGAGAAATGATTAATGGCTATTTCCGCCACGCCGGCAACGGCAGTCAAGAAAAGCTTTCAGTTCGGTGGTCAGACCGTCACCCTGGAAACCGGCGCCATCGCGCGGCAGGCCTGCAGCGTCATCGTATCGATGGGCGAGACCGTGGTCATGGTCAACGTCGTCGCGCGCAAGGATGCAAAGCCCGACCAGGGCTTCTTCCCGCTGACGGTGGATTACATGGAGCGCTTCTACGCCGGCGGTCGCATCCCCGGCGGCTTCTTCAAGCGTGAAGGGCGTCCGACCGAGAAGGAAACGCTGACCTCGCGTCTTATCGACCGCCCGTTGCGCCCGCTGTTTCCGGACGGCTTTTTCAACGAAGTTCAGGTGGCCGCCACCGTGCTGTCCCTGAACCCTGAAATCAGCGGCGACATTCCCGCCATGATCGGCGCCTCAGCGGCCGTTGCGCTGACCGGCGCCCCCTTTGCGGGACCGATTGGCGCGGCGCGTGTCGGCTTCCAGGACGGCAACTTTATTCTCAACCCGACCGAGAGTCAGCTGAAGACGTCCGAACTGGATTTGGTTGTCGCGGGCACCAAAGACGCCGTGTTGATGGTCGAGTCCGAGGCCAAGATGCTCTCGGAAGAGGTCATGCTGGGTGCGGTGTTGTTTGGCCACGAACAGATGCAGGCGGCCATCGTCGCCATCAACGAGCTTGTTGCCGAAGCCGGTCTGCCCAAGTGGGACTGGCGGGCGCCGGACACCAGCGCGGTGAGCGGCTTCGCGGCGGCGTACGAAGGGCGCATTGCCGATGCGTACACGCTGACCGACAAGAAGGAGCGCGTGGCCGCAATCAACGCGATCCGCGCCGAAGCCGTGGGCGCCAAGCCCGAAACGCTGGGTGACCGCGACGTGAAGGATGCCTTGCACGAGCTTGAGGCCAAGGTGGTGCGGGGCCGCATTCTCGAAGGGCAACCGCGTATCGACGGTCGTGATCGCACCACCGTGCGCCCGTTGTCTGTGGCGGCAGGCGTTTTGCCGCGCACCCACGGTTCGGCGCTGTTCACCCGCGGCGAAACCCAGGTGCTGGCCGTCGCGACCCTGGGCACCGGCAAGGACTACCAGATCATCGATGCGATCGAGGGCGAGTGGCACGAGCGCTTCATGTTCCACTACAACTTTCCTCCTTATTGCGTCGGCGAAACCGGCCGCATGAACATGCCCAAGCGGCGTGAAATCGGCCACGGGCGCCTCGCCAAGCGGGGCGTCGCGGCGGTCATGCCCGACTTGACGACCGAGTTTCCGTATGTCGTGCGCGTGGTGTCGGAGGTGACCGAGTCGAATGGTTCATCGTCGATGGCATCAGTCTGTGGCGCCTGCCTGGCGTTGATGGACGCCGGCGTGCCCATCAAGGCGCCGGTTGCCGGCGTCGCGATGGGGCTGATTCTGGAAGGCAGTGACTGGGCCGTATTGACCGATATTCTCGGCGATGAAGACCATCTGGGCGACATGGACTTCAAGGTTGCCGGCACGGCCAATGGCGTGACGGCGCTGCAGATGGACATCAAGATCGCAGGCATTACCGGCGAGATCATGCAAAAGGCCCTGGAGCAAGCCAAGGCGGCCCGCCTGCACATTCTTGAGGCGATGAACGAAGTGATTGCAGCGCCGCGTTCGGATGTTTCCGAGCACGCGCCGCGGATCACGACGATCAAGATTCATCCGGACAAGATTCGCGAAGTGATCGGCAAGGGGGGTGCAACCATTCAGGCCATTACCCGGGAAACCAATACGCAGATCGACATCAGCGACGACGGCACGATCAAAGTCGCCGCCACCAGCACCGAAGCCGCCCAAGCAGCGATCAGCCGGATCGAGATGCTCACCAAAGATGTGGAAGTCGGTGCGATCTATGAAGGCAAGGTCGCCAAGATCATGGACTTCGGTGCGTTCGTCACCATCGCGCCGGGCAAGGATGGGCTGGTCCACATCTCGCAACTGGCCGACAAGCGCGTCGAGAAGGTCGAGGAAGTGGTCAAAGAAGGGCAGGTCGTGCGCGTCAAGGTGCTGGAAGTCAGCCGTGACGGCAAAATTCGCCTGTCGATGAAGGCCTTGGACGAAGTTGTTGCTTGAAGCGACCGGCTTCCGCAGAAAACAAAAAACGGCCGAGAGGCCGTTTTTTGTGCGCGCTGCCCGGCTCGCGCGACGGGCGGTTGCGTGACGACTGGATTTGCGACCCATTGTTGCACTCTGACTTCAGGTGCCCGATAATGGTGCGATAAGCGCTGAGGTCAGGCGCAGGCGTGACCAGAAGAGCTCAACAAATCTGGCCTCTGGAGGGGGACAAAAATAAAAGAGCCCCCCGGAATCCGGAGGGCAAGGTGCTAGAAAGGCGCGTGGCCTTTCTGGAGGAGACCATTTAAAGCCCGGCACCCGTGTCGGGTTTTTTATTTCCGGACTTTGTTGCAGTGCAGTATAGAGATGACCCTGAGTGTTGTCAATTGCATCTCAAAACTTAATGCACAACGATATCAATCAGTTGGAGAGAATAATGGTGCGGCGCACCATTCTGTTCTGGCAACCGCCTTGTCTCGCGCCTGGGAAGAGCAGGGGCGCCAGCAAGATTGGGGATTGCGTGCGCCCATGAAGTGGTAGAGAATCCAATTCACAAGAGCCGTTCATCGGCCGTTAGGCACCGATGCCTGCATTTTTGCGGGACACAATAAAAAGAGCCCCCGGAGACCGGGGGCAAGGTGCGAGAAAGGCGCTTGGCCTTTCTGGAGGAGACTGTTTAAAGCCCGGCACCCGTGTCGGGTTTTTTGTTTCCGGACTTTGTTGCGGTGCAGTATAAAGATGACCTTGAGTGTTGTCAAATCTCTTGTGGGTGGAAAGTAACCCTGTTTATCAGCGACTTGAAGACGTTCATGCTGCGTTGCGGCGGTAGACCGATGGTGCCTCTGCGAGCCTGTGCTGCACCCACTTGGCAATGATTTCAGTGAGCAAATGCCGTGCCAGCGGCCCGCCTACTTGCTGCTGGGCTTGATGGCCCGGGCACGCTCCGAGAGGCTGCGAACGAACTCGCTGCGAACCGTGCGCCACAGCGGCCGTTGCCCATCGGCCAGCTCCTTGAGCATCTGCAACGGCTGTTGCGCCTGCCCCAGCATGTTGCGCAGCTGCTCGGTGAAGTGCTGGTGCTGCTCGGAGTACAGCTTCATCGACAGCTCCAGGTAGCGGCTGATGCTGGTCTGCATGGGGTCGTCGTAGAAGCGGATGATGAACTGCAGCAGGTCGTTGGTGAAGATCGGCGTGCCGTTCTCTTCCCGCTCGGCGATCACCTGAAGCAGGATGCCGCGGGTGATGTCATCCCGCGTGCGCTTGTCTTCGACTTTGAACTGCACGCCGCTGATCACCAGCTTGCGAATGTCTTCAAGCGTGATGTAGCGGCTGATGGCCGTGTCGTAAAGACGGCGGTTCGGGTACTTCTTGATGATCCGGATTTCAGACATCGGTATCGGGTATTTTTGTGCAGTGCATCATTGAATCATGCCAGATGCTGCCGGTGAAGGCCATGCGCGCCTCAGGACGCCCTGAGGCTCTCGAGAACGCAGCGCAGCTGCAGCACGGGCGCTGCACGGTGCAGCATTGGCGGTAGCGTGTGTCCCAGCCGGGTGAGCACGCGCAGCATCGCCGCCGACATGCCGCTGGGGTCATCAGGCAGGGGCGCCGCATGATTCTGCTTGCTCATCTTCCGGCCTGACGCGTCCATGACCAGCGGCACGTGGTGGTATTTCGCGGGGCGATGGCCCAGCGTTCGGGCAATTTGCAATTGCGGCGCGGTCTCCTGCCTCAGATCGTCGCCGCGGACCACTTCGGTGATCGCCATCGCGGATTCATCAACCGCGCACGCCAGGGCGTAACCGGGGATGTCGTCTTGGCGCCAGATGATCGGGTCGCCCAATTGCGCGCGCGTGGCGTGTTGCGGGCCTTGCAGTTGGTCGTTCCAGTGCAGATCAGCGTCATCCAGTATCAGGCGCCAGGCCGGGGTTCGGGCCGGCGTGTGGGGATGACGCCAGCAATGCTGATCGTAGGCCGAAGGGGTCTCCTGCAGCCGCGCCCGTCGCTCGGCGCGGGTGCAGTCACAGGGATAGAGCGCGCCGGCCCGGGCCAGTACCTCACGCGCGTGGCGATACCGTTCGACATGCTGCGTCTGGTAGACAGGGTGCCCGTCCCAGTGCAGGCCGTAGGCCTCCAATTGCTGCAGGATGCAGGCCGTTGCGCCGGGCGGGCAGCGTGCGGCATCCAGGTCGTCGATGCGCACCCACCATTGGCCGTTCTGGCGGCGGGCGCTGATCCAGCTCGCCGCTGCCGTTTGCAGCGAGCCCTCGTGCAGCGGCCCGCTCGGTGTCGGCGCAAATCGTCCTTTCGTCCTCATTCAGCCGAGTTTGATAGATTCCGCGCGTCCTTTCATTTGTAATGGTTCGCCATGAAATCGGTCTCCCGCCACGCTGGGCTTGCGGCATGACGCTCGAAGCGATCCTCTTCGATGTCGACGGCACCTTGGCCGACACTGAAGGGTTAGGACACCATCCCGCCTACAATCAGGCATTCGACTCGCTGGGCGTGCCGTTTCGTTGGGATCGCGATCTGTACCGCACGCTGCTCAAGCAGCCCGGAGGGCGTGAACGCATCCGCCACTATCTGGATGCCTACGCCCCGGAGTTGGGGCCAGAATCCGCCGCCGTTGCGCGCGACCCGGACCAGTGGATCGCCAAGGTCCATCAGCTCAAGTCCGATTTCTTTCGCGACCGGGTCGCGGCGGGTCAGATCCCGTTGCGCGCCGGGGTCGAGCGGCTGATCTGCGAGGCGCGGGCTGCCGGCATTCGCCTGGCCATCGTCTCCAACGCGTCGCGGCGCACGCTGGACCCGGTGCTGGAATTTAGCCTGCGTCCCGAGTTGCGCGCGGCAATCGAGGTGATTGCCAGTGGCGAAGAGGTCACCCACAAAAAGCCGCATCCCATGCTGTACCAGCTGGCCCTGCAGCGCATGGGCCTGACGGCCGCCCAGTGTGTGGCCGTTGAAGATTCCGCCATGGGCCTGGCGGCTGCAAAAGCCGCCGGCCTCGCTGCCCTGGTGACGATCAATGAAGACACGCGTGACCAGAACTTCGCCGGCGCCGGTCTCATCGTGTCCAGCCTTGGCGGGCCCGGCGATCCGGTCTGGGTTTACCGGGGCGATATGGGGCATGCCCGCTGGGTCACGGTCAAGGTGCTGGCCGGGCTGCTCGCGTCGGGGCAGAAGACTTAAGCGTCCACCGCTCAGACCCCTGGCGTAAGCCCGGCCCCCGTGGGGTCGACATGCCAGGCCGGCGGCGGCAGCGAGGGCACGTAGCCCGGCGTGCAGTGTTCGGCCGTCACGTGGGTGTACACACCGCCACGCACGTTGAAGACCGCGGTCAGGCGCATGAAGCGCGGCCGCGTGGCCGCCACCAGGTCGTCGAGCATGCGGTTGGTGACCGCCTCGTGGAAGCAGCCCTCATTGCGGAAGCTCCAGATATAGAGCTTCAGGCTTTTCAGTTCCACGCACTGCTGGTCGGCAATGTATTCCAGATACAGCGTCGCGAAGTCCGGCTGCCCGGTCTTGGGGCACAAGCAGGTGAACTCCGGCAGGCGCATGCGGATGACGTAATCGCGGGTCGGCGCGGGGTTGGGAAAGGTTTCGAGTGACTGCGAAGCGTGTGGGGTCATGGGCGAATCAGATCGGGGCGACGGGGCAGGGCGCGCTAAATTAAACTATTGCGACACGCCTGAGCGGGCGCGCCGTAACCTGCCGTTCAGTGGGGCTGCCCCTAGGCGGGCTGGCCCGGTGTGGGGAGGCTTGCCGTCATGCACGTTGTCAGACGCGACGGGCTTCAGATCTTCAATTCACGGAAATCGCATGCGCCTGTCGGGGATCAAGCTCGCCGGCTTCAAATCTTTTGTCGATCCGACCCAGTTGCTGCTGCCGTCCAACCTGACGAGCGTGGTCGGTCCGAACGGCTGCGGCAAGTCCAACATCATCGACGCGGTGCGCTGGGTGCTGGGCGAGTCCAGCATGAAAAACCTGCGCGGCGCCGATGCCGAAGACGTCATCTTCAACGGCTCCAGAACCCGCAAGCCGATCGGCCGTGCCAGCGTGGAGTTGCTGTTCGACAATCAGGACGCGCAGATCACCGGCAGCTATGCCGCCTACAGCGAAATCTCGGTGCGCCGCGAGCTCGGCCGCGACGCCGGCTCGCAGTATTTTCTGAATGGGCGCAAATGCCTGAAGCGTGACGTCACCGACCTGTTTCTCGGCACCGGACTCGGCGGCAAGAATCAATACGCCATCATCGAGCAGGGCATGGTCAGCCGCATGGTCGAGGCCAAGCCCGAAGAACTGCGGCAATGGCTTGAAGAGGCGGCCGGCATCAGCAAGTACAAGGATCGGCGTCGCGAGACCGAGAGCCGCATCCGCGCCACCCGCGAGAACCTCGATCGTCTCAACGATCTGCGGGGTGAAATTGACGGTCGCATCCTGGCGTTGACCAGGCAGGCGGCCAATGCCGAGAAATACACCACGCTCAAGGCCGACGAGCGGCGTCTACGCGCCGAGTTGCTGTACCTGCGCGCCCAGGCGGTGGCGCAGGAGTCGGCGGGCATCGCGCAGCAGATCGCCGCGCAGCAGGCCTCGCAGGACGCCGCCGTGCACGCCCTGGCCGCCGCGCGTGCGGCGCGCGAGCAGGCGGAGCGCGCCCTGCGCGAGACCGAAGCGGCCATCAACGCCGAGCAGGCACGCGTCTACGAAGCCGAATCGGCGCGCACTCAGGCCCAGCAGACCCTGGCGCATACCCAGGCCCTGCGCGACATGCAGACCCGCGAACGGGACGAACTCGACCGTCGCCGCAACGACACACTGGCGCGCCGCGACCGCGAGGCCGCGCGGCACGCCGAAGCAGACCAGCATCTGGCTGCCTTGTTGCAGCGTCTCGCTGAAGCCGAAGCGCTCGAGGCCGAAGCCCTGCGTGATCTTGAGCGCCAGGAATTTGCCCTGGCCGAAGCCCAGCAACTTTGGGAGCAATTTTCGCAGAGCGCCGAAGCGCCACTGGCCAAGACCGAATCCGAGCGGGTGCGGGTGCAGGCACTGGACCGTGCCCGTGTGCAGGCCGAGGCCCGTCTCAAGCGATTGACCGACGAGGCCGCCACGCTCGACATCCATGCGCTGGTGCAGGCCCTTGCGGGCGCTGATCAAGAGGCCGAAACCCTGGCCGCGACCCTGGCCGACGGGCGCGCCCAGCTGGGCAGCATGGAGTCGCAGCTCTCGACCTTGCGTGACGAGCGCCGGCAACACGAGCAGACGCTGCATGACGCGCGTCAGCATCTGCAGGGCATCAAGGGTCAGCAGGCGTCGCTTGAGACCCTGCAGGCCGCCGCGCTGCGCAATGACGAAGCCGCACTCAAGCAGTGGTGGGCCGAGTGCGGCGTGCAGGACGCACCAAAGCTCGCCGAGCGCATCGAAGTTGATGCCGGGTGGGAGCCGGCCGTCGAGCATGTGCTGCACGCGGTGCTGAGCGCGCCGGTGGGGCTGGACGCGCGTGCATGCCAGCCTGCGGCCCAAGGCCCGGAGCGCGGTGCGGTGATCATGGTCGATCGCACTGAAGCGGGTGTTTCCGTGCGGCCGGACGACACGGCGCTGGCGGCCCACGTGCGGGGCCCGTCGGCGCTGGGTGACTGGCTGCGTGACATCGAAGCGGTTGCCGATCTTGCCGCGCTCATCGCACGCCAGTCGCAACTCGCCGCAGGGCAGTCGTGCATCACGCCAGACGGCATCTGGGCAGGACGCGACTGGGTGCGCTACCCGCAGCGGGGCCAGGGGCAGAGCGGGGTGATCGAACGGCGCCGTCAGCTCAAGGCCTTGGTCAAGGCGCGCAGCGACGTTGAGGCCACGGTCGCGGACCTCGACACCACGCTGGGCGCGCTGGCGGCCCGCATCCAGGCGCTGGAGGCGCAGCGCCGCAGCGTTGCGCAGGCCACCGATCAGGCTCAGTCACGCCATGCGCAGAAGCTGGCGCAGCAACAGTCGCTCAAGGTGCGCCTCGAACAGACCCAGCAACGCGCCGCGCGGTTGGCGCAGGAGCGGCAGGAAACCCAGCAGCAGTTCAACGAAGCCGAGGCCGAGCTGGCCGACACACGGACCGGCCTGGTGGCCCTTGAAGCGCAGTCGCAGGCGCTGCGTCAGGCGCGGGGCGAACATCAGCAGGCGCTGGCCAAGGCCCGCGACGGTGTGCAGCGCAGCCGCGCATCGCATCACGCCCGGGCGCAACAGGCGCAGCGACTGGCGGTGGAGCGTGCCGGTGCCGAATCGACGCTGGCCGCGCTGCTGTCGAGCCAGCAGGCCTTGGCCGAGCAATTGCGTCACCTCGACGCCCAGGTCAGTGCCCTCGGCGCCCAGGCCCAGCAGTGGACCGAGCCGCTGGCCGTGCAGGCTGCAGCGGTCACCGCCGCCGAGGCCGCATTGGCGGAGCGACGCGACGCGCTTCGCGGCAAGCGCGGTGTTGCCGAGGCTGCGGAGCGCCAACTGCACGGGTCGCAGGTCGATCTGCAGCAGGCCGAACAGCGCCGGGAGCGCGAGAACGAGGCGCTTCAGGCCCTGCAACTCAAGGCCGAGAACTGCCGCACACGGGGCGAGGCGCTGGATGCGCAGCTTGCTGAGAGCGGTTTCAGCCGTGAGCAGCTGGCCGCCAACATCGCCGCCGACCTCACGCCGACCGCGTGTGAAGACCAGTTGGCCGGCGTCATCCGGCGCATCGAGCGTCTCGGCGCGATCAACCTCGCGGCCATTCAGGAGCTCGAAGAGGCCCAGACACGCGCGCACTATCTCGAGGCCCAGCACGCGGACTTGAGCGGGGCGCTGGAAACGCTCGAGGCCGCCATGCAGAAGATCGACGGCGACACCAAGGCCCTGTTTCGTGACACCTTTGACCGGGTCAACACGGTGTTTCGCGATCGCTTCCCAAAATTGTTCGGGGGCGGCGAAGCCACCCTGGAGCTGATCGGCGATGACCTGCTCAATGCCGGGGTGCGGGTGATGGCGCGGCCGCCGGGCAAGCGCAATGCGACCATCCAGCTTCTGTCGGGGGGCGAAAAGGCGATGACGGCGGTCGCCCTGCTGCTGGGCCTGTTTGAGCTCAACCCGGCACCGTTCTGCCTGATGGACGAGGTCGATGCCCCGCTGGACGACGCCAACGTCAGCCGCTTTTGCGAGGTCGTGCGCGAAATGTCGCAGAACGTGCAATTCATTATCATCACCCACAACAAAATCACGATGGAACTCGCGCATCAATTGCACGGCGTCACCATGCAGGAGCCAGGGGTGTCGCGACTGGTCAGCGTCGATGTCGATCAGGCGGTTGCCCTGACCGAAGTGGGCGAGGGTGACAGCACGTGACCGCCGCATCGATCCATCCGGGGATTGAAGCCGGCGGGCGAGATTTCGAGACCAACACGCTCCGGGGGCATTCGTCATGAACAAGTTGCAGCTGGCCCTGCTGATATTGGGAATCCTCATCATCTTGGGGGTGATCATCAACGCCCTGCGCGAGCGCCGCCGAGACTCGATTGGCGGCACGCGCTGGACGCCGCCCTCCCGATCCAGCGATGGCAGCGGTGGCAGCGGCGGCAAGGGCCTGCCTCTGGGTGACCAGATGGACATTTTCGGCAGCGCCGCCGGCGAGTTCGATGAATTTGGCGTGGGCCGTCCGCGCAAGGTGAAGGAGGACGATGGGGCAGAGGTCGCTCTGCCAACCGCGGCACCCGACAGCAGACCGCCCCCGCCCCCGCCCAAACGTGCTCAGTCGCCGGCGCAAGCACCGGCTGCGGCTGCGGGTGCGGCGTCCGTGTCGGATCATTCGCTCGCCGGCAAGGCGCGCAAGGTGCCGACCCTGTCGGCCGATCGCGAGGGGTCGCCCGCAACCGCCAGGGCTGCGCCCTCGCTGGGCAGTGGCCTGTTGCGCACGCCCAGCGGCAACCCGCGGGACGCGATGGACGCGCCCCCCGAATCGGCTCCCGCCGAGGCAGCGCCGGCCGAGCCAGCGGCAGCGACCCAATCGACCGCGGCCGCCGAGGCTGCGCCTGACTGTGTGGTGGTGCTGTTCGTGGCCGAACGCGAAGGCCAGTCACTGCCCGGAACGCGCATTCATGCGGCACTCAGGGCGCAGAAACTGGTGCCAACGCCTGAAAAGATCTACCAACGTGGCTCCGGCGACGACGTGTCGTTTTCGATCGCCAGCCTGGTCAAGCCTGGCGCGCTGGACCCCGCAGACGCCGGCCGCTTTGCCTCGCCGGGCCTGACGCTGTATCTCACCGTGCCCGGTCCGCAAGATCCGGTCGCGGCGCTGGAAGACCTGTTCATCACCAGCGACCGTCTGGCCGGGGCGCTCGATGCCGATGTCTTTGACCAGGCGCGCCAACCGTTGACGGCGGCCAGCCGCGCCGCGCTGCGGCAAAAGGTCGCGGCGGCCGCGCAAGCCGCTTGAAGCCGGGGGCGTCCGACTCGGCGGCGCGTGCGGCGGAACTGCGGCGGCGGCTGACCGACGCAGAGCACGCCTACTACGTGCTCGACCAGCCGCAGATGGACGATGCCGAATACGACGCGCTGCTGAGGGAATTGCAGGCGCTCGAATCGGCTGATCCCGAGCTGGTGCGCCCCGACTCGCCGACGCAGCGGGTTGGCGGCAGTCCCTCGGGCGCCTTCGCGCCCGTGCCGCACCGGGTGCCGATGCGCTCGCTCAACAATGCCTTGGACGAGGGCGAGTTTCTGAGCTTCGACCGGCGCGTCTGCGAAGGTCTGGGGCGTGCACACGTGACCTACATGGTCGAGCCCAAGCTCGACGGCCTCGCCGTGAATCTGCGCTATGAGCACGGTCGCTTCGTGCAGGGCGCGACCCGTGGCGATGGCCAGACCGGTGAAGACATCACCGCCAACCTGCGCACCCTGCGCAGCCTGCCACTGCGTCTGCGCGGGCAGGCGCCGCCCATGGTGGAGGTGCGCGGTGAGGTGTTCATGCCACACGCCGGCTTCGCCAGGCTCAATGCCGAGCAGGCCGCGCGCGGTGACAGGACCTTCGTCAACCCGCGAAATGCCGCCGCCGGCGCCTTGCGACAGATCGACCCGCAGCTCACCGCGCAACGGCCTTTGCAGTTGTACGTCTATGCCCTGGGCGCCAGCGACGGCTACACGCTGCCGGCCACCCAGCAGGCCTTGCTGGCGCAGTTTCGCGACTGGGGTCTGCCGGTGAACCCCTTGAATGCCGTGGCCGAAGGCGCTGACGCCTGCCTGGCCTGCTATGAAAAGCTGCTGGCGCAGCGGCCCCAACTGCCCTTCGACATTGATGGCGTCGTGTACAAGGTCGACGCGCTGGCAGCGCGCGAAGAGCTGGGCGAACTGGCGCGCGCGCCGCGCTGGGCCATCGCCTACAAATTCCCCGCTGAAGAGGCACAAACCCGGCTGCTGGATGTCGAGTTCCAGGTGGGCCGCACCGGCGCAATCACCCCGGTCGCGCGCCTTGCGCCGGTGTTCGTGGGCGGCGCCACGGTGTCCAACGCCACCTTGCACAACCTTGATGAGATTCGGCGCAAGGACATCCACATTGGTGACACCGTCATCGTGCGCCGCGCCGGTGACGTGATTCCCGAGGTCAAGGCAGTGGTCATCGATCAGCGCCCGACCGACGCGCGCACCATCGACCTGCCGTCGCAATGCCCAGCCTGCCGGAGCGAGGTCGAGCGCAGTGACGACGCGGTGGTGGCGCGTTGCCCGGCGGGGCTGGGGTGCCCGGCGCAACTGCATGCGGCCTTGCTGCATTTCGTTTCGCGTCGCGCGCTCGACATCGAAGGCATCGGCGACAAACTGATGCAGCAGCTCATTGACCACGGGCGGGTCGCCGAGCCTGCCGACCTGTTCGCCGTGACCGCCGAGTCGCTGATGGCCCTGGAGCGCATGGGCGAAAAATCGGCGGCCAATCGTGTCGCGGCCCTGGACAAGGCCAAATCGACCACCCTGGCGCGGCTGCTCTACGGCCTCGGGATTCGTGACGTGGGCGAGCGCACCGCCGACACCCTGGCGCAGCATTTCGGCCGCTACGAGGCATTGCTGGCGGCCTGCCAGGCCGATGCCGCGACCGCGGGCGAAGAAAAGGACAAGGACCGGTATCCGCGACTGCGCGCCGTGGCCGACGTAGGGCCCGAGGTGGCCAAACGCCTGGTCGACTGGTTCAGTGATCCGCAGAAGCAGGCGATGGTGCAGCGTCTGCGCGAGGCCGGGGTGCACTGGCCCGACGTGGCGGTAGCCTCCGCTGAAGGGCCGCTGTCGGGCCGGCGTTTCGTGATCACCGGCACCCTGCCCGAAGCGCGTGACGCGGTGGCGGCACGCATCACCGCGGCCGGTGGACAGGTGGTGGGCAGCGTGTCGCGCAAGACCGATTATGTGGTGGCGGGCGAAGCGGCCGGCTCCAAGCGGGTCAAGGCCGAGCAGCTGGGCGTCACCGTGCTGGGCTGGGAAGCGCTTCTCAAACTGCTGGACGCACCCACGCCGGTCTGAACCTTCCCGGCCATCGTGCGTCAGAGCCGGTCCGATACCACTGATCAGTCGAAACCGGCCCCCGGCCCGTCACTGGCCCATCCATTGCATGGGGGTCGGTATAACTGAGGCCGACCCGAAGATGACGCCATGAAACCGATGTCAGTCACGCCCTCGCTAAGAACCCTGCAACTGCTCAGCCAGCGCACCCAGCGCTGGCCGTTCGCCTTTCCGCCCGGACTTGAGGCGGCGTATGCCGCAGCGCGCCGGCGGCAGGGTCGTCTGCTGCGGGCCTTGCTGCTGTGCATGCCGCTGCTCGCCCTGTGGGCAGTGACTGGCCAACCCGAAGGCGAGGCCGCCACCCAGGGGCCGGGCTGGCTGACCGGGCTCACCGTTGCCAGCATTGCCCTGATGCTGCTCACGGCGGCCGTCGTCGCTCGGGCGCCGCGCTTGGGTGAGCGGGCCGTTCGCTGGCTGCAGATCGCGGCCATTACCGTGGCGGTTACCTGGCTTCTGGGGCTGCGCCTGTGGCTGATGATTCGGGGTGGCGACGCTGCTCTGATGGCCATCTGGTTGGCGACGGCGTGGATTCTGGTCAGCGCGTTTGGTCGCTATCGCTGGCACTACCTGCTGCCCGGCATTGTGATCAGCGCCGCCATTCTGCTGCTGCAGGATGCCGTGATGAGCAGCGACCAGGCCGGCCTGCTGCATCGCGAATCACTGATCACGCTGCTGCTGTTTGCCATCGCTGCCACTTTGAGCGTGCACCAGGACCGTACCCAGCGGCTGATGTGGCTGATCGAGCAGTCACAGACGCTGCTGAGCCGCGTCGACAGCCTCACCGGGCTGGCCCACCGGCACGAGTGGAACATCCGCCTGGCGCAACTTTGGGCCCAGGCACGGCGCGAATCGCGGTCGCTGAGCCTGGCGCTGATCGACATCAATCGATTCGGGGCCTTCAACGCCCAGCATGGTCATGGCACGGGGGACCGCGCCTTGTGCGCCC
>TARA_R110002073_G_scaffold102317_3_pt1 | contig 14980 bp, 16 predicted proteins | sample TARA_R110002073 | Tara Oceans TARA_R110002073 (sample SAMEA4397174) | marine metagenome | biome: Polar Biome; feature: [DCM] deep chlorophyll maximum layer (ENVO:01000326); material: water (ENVO:00002006), including particulate matter (ENVO:01000060) such as... | depth 40 m
CAAACAAAATAGTGCCCAATAGTAGCATACTGCCTAGGGTACGGAAAGTTTTTTATGCGCTCAGATTTTCCTTGAAGTGTAAATAATTCTTCTAAAATATTTTCGAGTTCTAAAAATGAAAATTCCCAAACTAATTCTTTTTCTTTTAATAATTTTAAATGCTTGGACTGCAAATTTAAAAGTGCTGTTTGCTTGTTTCCTTTCGATAATACATATTCTTTTTCTTCTGCAGTAAGATAAGGTTCAAGCTCATCTTCCAAAGTATTTAATCTTTCAGGAATATGCATTTGTCGTTCATATTCTTTATTCGATTTGTGATTCATAAAAACTTCCCAAGGCTTTCTTTGACGCATTGCGTGTCTCAACGCAGTCATCCAAGCAATGTGCCTGTACGTGAGGGTTTTTATTTCTTTTTGTAGAATGTCTTCTGAAACCGGATTATCATTATAATCATTTGTTACCATTGCTTTCACTTTCATTCCCCAGGTTCTAGATGTATTAACAATGCCTCCTCAAATTTTTCTAGCCTCCCAAATACGTCCATAAGCAGCATTGTTTTGAAAACCAATAACAAACGCTAATGCAGTACCAACAAGTGCTATTGGTGTCCAAGGTATTTGTAGCCATGTTAGTTCAAATACTTCAAATAAAATAGTTGGAATTAAAGCAATTATAAAAAACAACATGGTTTCCCATCTTGTCCATTTCATCATGCCCAATATTGGGTAAATGCGTCTTGTGTACATATACTAAATTTTAATGTATGTAAAATACAAAAACTTAATAATTTAAAATTTTTAAAATTTTATTTTTTACCTTTTCTGTTGAAGGAATCATGGTTTTCTCCAACGTAGCATTTAACGGAATTGCAGGCATATTTTCGCTACCAATGGTCGTAACAGGCGCATCTAAATATTGAAAACACTGCTCTTGAATTTTACCAGCCAATGCTAATGCGAAACTATTGTTTGATGGTTCTTCAGTAACCACTAAACATTTTCCAGTTTTTTTGACAGAAGTCATAATTGTATTTTCATCTAATGGGAATAAGGTACGTAAATCAATAATTTCAATTTGGTCTCTCATATTTAATTCACCTGAAGCATTATAAGCCCAATGAACTCCCATTCCGTAGGTTACAATGGTTAATGTTTCAATATCTTCCTGCCTCCAAATTTCCTGTAATACCCAAGCTTTCCCTAAAGGCAAAATATAGTCCTCGGCAGGCTCTACTGAAGTTGCTGTTTTAGTTCCAGGAACCTTACTCCAATATAATCCTTTGTGTTCTAAAATCACCACTGGATTTGGGTCGTAATATGCAGCTTTCATCAAGCCTTTTAAATCGGCTCCATTACTTGGATACACTATTTTAATACCTCTAATATTTGTAACCACGCTTTCTACTGAAGACGAATGGTAAGGCCCTCCACTACCATAAGCACCAATAGGTACACGGAGAATCATACTTACAGGCCATTTCCCGTTAGAGAGATAACAACTTCTGCTTACTTCGGTAAATAACTGGTTGAGTCCAGGCCAAATATAATCGGCAAACTGAACCTCAACAATTGGTTTTAAACCAACAGCACTCATTCCAACAGTTGAACCTACTATAAAAGCTTCTTGTATTGGTGTGTTAAACACTCTGTCATCACCAAACTTTTGAGCTAACGTTGCAGCTTCACGAAACACGCCTCCAAGTCGTCCTCCAACATCTTGACCATACAACAAACATTCTTTATGTTTTCGCATAAGTTCTTCAACTGCAAACAAGGCACAATCAACCATCACAACTTTGTTCGCACCTTCAGGTTCACGTATTCCTACTTCTTCAGTAATTGGTGTTGATACAAAATCGTGAGTGAACAAATCTTCTGGTTTTGGATCTTCTGCTTTAAGGGCTTTTTCGAAATCTTCTTCAACTTTCGTCTTTGCAGAAGTTTCTATTTGTTCTATCTCTACGGAAGTAAATCCGTTATCTAATAATTGTTGTTTTAAAACTGGATAAGGGTCTCTAGAACGTGCTTCATCCAAATCATCTCGATACCATTCCATTCTAACGCCTGAAGTATGGTGATTCAACAACGGAACTTTAGCATGCACTAAAAACGGTTTGCGTTCTTCACGAATGGTTTTAATTACTTTTTTAAGTGCTTCATAACTTTCAATAAAATTTGCACCATCAATAGAAATAGCCTCTAAACCATGAAAACCCTGAGCGTATTCAAAAGCATTTTGAGCACTGGTTTCAGCAGCATTTGCAGAAATATCCCAGCCGTTATCTTGAACTAAATATAAAATTGGCATTTGCTTTAAGGCAGCCATTTGGAAGGCTTCGGCCACTTCGCCTTCGGTTACTGAGGCGTCACCAAGGGAACAGACTACAAGCCCATCTTCAATCCTTCCCAAAGGGAAGGAAGCTAAAGCGTGCTCACTTGTGATAGGATTTTTCATATCCTGTTTTTCCAGGTATTGCATTCCCATAGCAACTCCTGTTGCTGGAATGGCTTGCATACCAGTCGCTGAAGATTGATGTGGTATTTTTGGTTTATCAGCATCTTTTAAACTTGGATGGCAGTAATACGTTCTACCTCCAGAAAAAGGGTCGTCACGTTTTGCCATAAGTTGTAACATCAAATCGTAAGGTTGCATTCCAAAAGACAACAACATAGCATCATCACGATAATAAGGAAATGCATAATCTTGTGGCAACAACTGTAAACCTAAGGCAATTTGTATGGCTTCATGCCCACGCGAAGTTGCATGCACGTATTTTGAAACTTGCTTGAAATTTGCTTCATACAACTCTGTCATTGACTTGGCTGTACAGAGTTTTGAAAATGCTTTCTTTAGTATGTCTTTATTCATTTTTTTTACGGATTTCGAGGTATGAAATGAGGTGTTAATCTGTTAAAAAAAAAGATTTCTTTTGTTAGTTTATTTTTTAAGATACTTCATATTGTTGGTTTACAGGAAATAAAAAACACCCCTATTAGAGCTACGCTCTGTATATTCAATGAAAATATATTTTCATTTTGATAATCCTTGAGGGGACATTCCTAATATTCAAATTTTTAATTTCAAGTTCATATTCTTTTTCTCTTTTTCTTTTTTGGTTTTTTATTTATTCTTTAGACCTCATAGGTTTTAAAAACTTGTGAGATCTTGGTTGCGTTAAGGATTGTAGCGGCATCCTTTTGCCTAAGCAAAAGATATAGCGGAAAGCCTGACCCTTGTGGTAACGCCCAAATTATTCTATACCAATTCTTTTTCAATTTTAACCATCCAGTTAAAAGTATCCTTAATTTTTCCAGTTTTAATTCCGTTTAAGGTATTATTTATATCTAACCCAACAGGACTTTTATTTGACACATGAATCGTTTCATCACCAAATCCTATGTCTTGAATGTAAGCAATACCAACCGCTGTTCCTGTGCCAAATGCTTCTTCCAACGTTCCATTATTTGAGGCTTCTTTTATCTCATCAATGGTAATTGGTCGTTCGGTTACTTCAAAGCCTTTGTGCCTTAACAAGGCAATGACACTCATTCTTGTTATGCCATCTAAAATGGCTCCATCACGTTTTGGTGTTACAATTTTTCCATCGATTTTGAAGAAAATATTCATGGTTCCAACTTCTTGAATGTATTTATGCTCAACTGCATCTAACCATAATACCTGGTCGTATCCTTTTGCTTTTGCTAATTCTGTTGGACGAATGGCTGCCGCATAATTACCAGCCGCTTTGGCTTCACCTGTTCCTCCTTCTGCTGCGCGAATGTATTTGGTTTCGGCATAAAGTTTAATTCTTTTCGTAAAAAATGGTCCAGAAGGCGATGCAATGATGATGAATTTAAAACTCGTTGCAGCACGCATACCAATAAAAGGTTCGTCGGCATACATGAATGGTCTTAAATATAAAGCGCTTCCTTCTTGAGGTGGAATCCAAGCTTGCTCAGCAGCCACTAATTGCTTTAACCCTTCAACAAATAACTCTTCAGGAAAATGTGGCATTCCCATTCTATCTGCACTTAGGTTTAACCTTTTTGCATTTGTTTGTGGTCTAAATAACATAGGTGTACCCTCAGAATTAATAGTTGCTTTCATACCTTCAAAAATAGCTTGACCATAATGAAGTGCCATGGCTGCTGGATGTGTTGGAATTAAATGCAAGGGTTCGACTCTTGGTTTATTCCATTCTCCATTTTCGTAATCGCAAATAAACATGTGGTCTGTAAATGTTCTTCCTAATGGAATATTGTTGAAATCGAGGTCTTGAACTTTTGATTTTTCTACTTTTTTTATTGAAATGTTATGTTTCATAATACATGCCCACGAAAGTGGGTATCTTATTAATTAAACTTAAATTTTATTGAATCCTGAAACATATTCAGGGTGACAAAATATTTTCTAAATCTCTCCTTTTTAGATTCCTGCCTACGCAGGAATTTGTTAAATTTTTCTATTTACATCAAATTGTTCTAAATAATCGGCTACGCGACGTACAAAGCTTCCTCCCAAATAACCATCAACAACACGATGGTCAAACGATAATGATAAGTACATCATACTCCTAATGGCAATTTCATCGCCTTTTTCAGTTTCCATAACTTCAGCTCGTTTTTTTATGATTCCTAAAGCTAAAATTGCAACTTCTGGTTGATTGATGATTGGTGTTCCCATGACACTTCCAAAAGTTCCAACGTTTGAAATAGTGAATGTGCTTCCTTTAATATCTTCTGGGTTTAACTTATTATCTCTGGCTTTAACTGATAAATTATTAACATCAGCTGCTAGCTCTTTTAAATTCTTTTTGTCTGCATCTTTAACAACAGGAACAATCAAATTTCCGCTTGGTAATGCTGTTGCCATGCCAATATTTATATGTTCTTTAACGATAATATTCTCTCCATCCACAGACACATTAATCATTGGAAAATCTTTAACTGCCTTCGCCACTGCTTCAACAAAAAGAGGCGTAAACGTTAACTTGCAATTATGTTTTTCTTGAAACGGAATTTTATTAGCATTTCTCCACCTAAACAAGTCAGTTAAGTCTGCTTCCACATAAGCCGTTACGTGAGGCGACGTGTGTTTTGAATACACCATACGGTCGGCAATCATTTGGCGCATTCTATCCATTTTTACAATCTTGCCAGTCCCTTTATCTAAATTAGGCTGTGGAATGCGATACGCTGTTGGGTCTTGGGCTACACTTGGTTGTACAAACTTGTATGGTCTTCCGTCTTTTATATATTGAAAGACATCGCTTTTTTGTAAACGTCCATCGTTGCCTGTTGATGGGATGCGTGCTAATTCTTCAAAACTTATGTGATGCTCTTTTGCTATTGAAATAATTAGTGGTGAAAAGAAGCTCCTTCTGTCGCTTTGCGACATCTTTCCAAAAGGGGAAGAAGTGCTCGTAGCTGTAAAATGTTGTTTCTGTCTTTTTTTCTCCACTTTGGGCTCGATTGTACTTAAGGTATCAATCTGGGTTTTTTCTTTTTTAGAAGTTGAAACCTTTCCGTTGGTCTTAATGATAGCAATCGTTTCTCCAATTTTAATGACATCATTTGCTTTGAATAAAATTTCCTCAATGACACCAGATACTGTTGAAGGCACTTCAGAATCTACTTTATCTGTAGCAACTTCCAACAACATTTCATCTTGTTCAATGGTATCGCCTACATTTTTGAACCACGTGATAATGGCTGCTTCAGTAATACTTTCTCCCAATTTGGGCATTTTAAATTCGTACATTTCTGCGTAGGCAGAAATCTCTTTATTTTTCATTTCGAATTTTATTATAGTTAAAATTCCAGTTCATACTTATATCCATCCAGCTTGGGTTCATTTCTTCAAAAAGTTTGATTTTCCAATCTTGTTTCCACTTTTTATATTGTTGCTCTCTAATATTTGCCATTTTGCCATTCTCGAACTCCTCAAAATAAACCAACTTATCACAATTATATTTGGTTGTAAATGATTGTGGGTAAATTTTTAGCTTATGCTCTTTAACCCTTTCCTCAATTTCATCAGTTACACCAATATAAATCACTCCGTTTTGCTTGTTTGCCATTATATAGACATACCAAAGGTTCACTCCTTTATATTTTGAGATTCCTGCTTTCGCAGGAAGTTTATTAACTAATGTTTGTTAGTTTTTATTTACACCTTTCGACGCTTTGCGCCACCTTCCTCAAGGAAGGAATTACTTTTTCATGAAATGCCTTAAAGTGTCATAAACACCTTCTTGAACTTTCATATTATTTGGAACCTCTCTTAAAGGCTCTACTTCTTTTAAACTTTCATTACACTCTTTTGGTAATTGTTGATACAATTTTGTGCCTTTTGTTTTCCAATCAATCATTTCATCTGTTACTTGTTTTACAACTTTCGCTGGATTACCAACAACTAAACTTCTCTTTGGAATTTTAGTTTCGGCTTTTACAAATGCCATTGCGCCAATAATACTTTCATCACCAATTTCGGCATCATCCATGATAACGGTATTCATTCCTACCAGAACATTTCTCCCAATATTGGCACCATGGATAATAGCACCATGACCAATATGAGCACTTTCTTTTAAGGTAATTGACTTACCAGGAAACATGTGTACTGTACAGTTTTCCTGGACATTCACACCATCTTCCAAAATAATTTGTCCCCAATCACCACGAATGGCAGCTCCTGGACCTATGTAACAATCTTTACCTATAATGACATTGCCTGTTACGGCTGCCAAAGGATGCACAAAACTGGTTTTGTGAACAACTGGTATGTATCCTTTAAAACTGTAAATCATATCTTTTTCCTGCGTAGGCAGGAATCTCATCGTTTATTAACTCTAAATTTTCTATTATCAAGATTCCAATTAATACTTAAATCAGCCCAACTTGGATTCATTTCTTCTATTAATTTCACTTTCCACTCACGCTTCCATTTTTTGAATTGCTTTTCTCTAGTCGAAGCTTCTTCTCCATTTTCAAATTCTTCAAAATATACCAGATTCTCACAATTATATTTTGCTGTAAATGCTTTTGGATATACCTTATTCTTATGTTCTTTTACTCTCTCATCAATATTATCAGTCACTCCTATATAAAGTACTCCATTAGGCTTATTTGCCATTATATAGACGTGCCAAAATTTCATTTCTTTTTATTATGAGATTCCTGCCTTCGCAGGAATTTATTTATACTTTCTTAATGTATCTTTTGTAAAATCACTCAACACCAATCTTCCGCTAATTTTTGCTCTTTGCGCTAATAATTGGTCCCAATCTTCAGTACCTCTCCAAAACATGGTCTTCATTTCACTCATGGCTTTTGGATTGTAATTACATAAATTTTCTACAAAAGTTGCTACTGCCTCGTCCAATTCTTCAACAGTTTCATAAACTTGTGTAAACAAACCTTTTTCCTTTGCCCATTGTGCTGAATAGAAACTATTTGCATCAATTGCTATTTGCGACATAGCGCTTAATCCTAATTTACGCTCTACTGCTGGACCAACTACAAATGGACCAATGCCTACATTTAGTTCGCTTAATTTTATGGAAGCATATTTTGTTGCCATACAATAATCGGTTGCTGAAGCCAAACCTACGCCTCCTCCAACTGTTTTACCTTGTACACGACCAACAATAAATTTTGGACATTTCCGCATCGCATTAATTACATTGGCAAATCCAGAGAAAAACTCTTTCCCTGTTTCTTCATCATTAATGGCGACCAATTCTTCAAAACTTGCTCCAGCGCAGAATGTTCGGTCACCTCCACTTTTTAATACAATAACTTTGATGTTTGTATTCTCACCAGCATTTTTAATGGTTCTTGCCAATTCAGATAGCAAATTTGATGGCAATGAATTATGAGAAGGATGAAAAAATTCAATGTATCCTACTTGGTTTTTTGTATTTAATTTTACGTATGGTTCGTTCATGTTTTTATTATGTCAATGCGCACTTGTTGCGCATTCGTATTAAACTTTATTCTTATTAAAATTAGCTAAATTCCAATCCTCGCTCAAATCTTTCCAGTTAGGATTAATTGATTCTATTTGATTAATTTTCCATTGTCTTTTCCATTTTTTTATGGTCTTTTCTCTTCTAATGGCAATTCTGATATCTGAATGTTTTTCAAAGTAAACCAGTTTCTTAATGTTATAATGTCCAACATGAGTTCCAAAAGTTGCTGTTTTATGCTCGCTCATTCGCCTCTCAATATTATTTGTGACTCCAACGTAAAAGATATGATTTCCTTCATGCGTTAGAATGTATGTGAAATATTTTTTAGCCATTTCGTTTCAATTTTAGCGAATGCGCAACAAGTGCGCATTGACTTTACAAGAGCCCAAATTGTTTAAAATGGTGGTTGTAATGTTTTCTATGAAACAAGTTCCACTCATATCTATTAAGGTTTCCAAAAACAATATTTTTTAGTGTTGCATCAGGATGTTCTTTAAAATAGTTTTCAAAATCATCATAAGCCTCAAACAACTTTTGTTTTGCCGCTTCTAAATTGTTATGCTTCAAGGATTTTAACTTTTCGGTTAATGCTTTAGGTGCTTCAAAATTTCTTGGCATTGGTTTATAATTATATAAGGTGTTATAAACTTTCTCCATAATTTTCTCTGGAGTTGAAAATTCAAAATCTTGAATTTCCCCTGATGAAATTCTAGTAGAATACTCTAAATGTTCCACCATGTGTTGTGGTGACATAGTTCCCCAAAGTGGTTTAGAAGCTTCTGTTAATTTATTTAAAAAGTTTTCAATTGTTTGTCTATTTATTTCAGCAAAAACTTCTTGTTTTTTTTGAACCATTGTCAACACCGTTGCCACTGCTACCAATTCATCATCAGTATCAAATATTTCTGCAAACCACTTTACAATACCACTTGGGTGCTCCGCACTTGCTACATCTCTATCAATTTTCTGTTTACAAGTCAGTCGAACATAAATTGTGTCGTTATGATATAATGGTCTTAAAAAACGACATTCTTCCAATCCGTAATTTGCAGACACAGGTCCTTTGTTAGGATAGACGAACAATCCAGCAGCAGCTGCTAGAATAAAATAACCATGAGCAGTACGTTTTTCAAAAATGCTACCGTCTAACGAGGTAATATCTGTATGCGCATAAAAATGGTCCCAAGTAAGGTTTGAGAAATTTATAATATCGGAATCTGTAAGTGTTCGTTTATGGGTTTTCATGGACATTCCAGGTTGAATGTCTTCCCAATGGTATTTAAATGGATGTTGTTCTGCTTCTTTGTAAGCGCCTCCTTGCTGATAAATTCCAGTGATTTCGGTTAATGTTGTTGGGCTACCTTGAATAGCTGTACGCTGCAAATAATGTTTTACACCTCGCATACCTCCCATTTCTTCTCCTCCTCCAGCACGTCCTGGACCTCCATGAACTAAAGTTGGTAATGGTGAGCCATGACCAGTGCTTTCTTTAGCATTTTCTCTGTTCAGCACTAAAATACGACCATGATGACTTGCGGCATTGATTACATATTCCTTTGCGATGTTATCATCATTAGTTATGATTGAAGACACTAGAGAGCCTTTTCCCATTTGAGACAATGTGATTGCTTCCTCCAAAGTTTTATAAGGCATGATGGTACTTACTGGACCAAACGCCTCTCGCTCATGTATTGCTTTGTTTTTAAAAGGATTATCTGCTCGTAATAAAATTGGGCTTATAAATGCTCCTTTTTTAGCGTCAGCTCCAATGGTTTCAATCTTATCGAGGTTTCCATAAACGATTTTGGCTTCTTTAGCAATATCTGAAACACTATTTCGAACTTCCATGACTTGTTCCTTGCTAATCAATGAACCCATTCTTACCTCTTTCAGTCTTGGGTCGCCAATAGTGACTTTATCAAGTGCTTTACCAAGTGCTATTTGTACATATTCTGCCAAATTTTCAGGAACAATAATTCTTCTTATAGCTGTACACTTTTGTCCAGCCTTTACAGTCATTTCTTTTCGAACTTCCTTAATAAAAATATCAAATTCTGGTGTTCCAGGAACAGCATCTTCACCTAAAATAGACGCATTAAGTGAATCCGCTTCCATGGTAAAAGGAACTGCCTCTTGAATAATTTTTGGATGCGCTTTTAATAATCGACCTGTTGAAGCAGAACCTGTGAAAGTCACCACATCTTGAGATTCAACAGTATCTAAAATCGTTTTAACAGTTCCGTTGATGATTTGCAAAGCACCTTCTGGTAAAATTCCTGAATTGATGATTTCACGAGCTACGGCTTCTGCTAAATATGACGATGAAGGTGCAGGTAATACGACTGCAGGAACTCCAGCCATCCAATTTACAGCACATTTTTCTAACATTCCCCAAACTGGAAAATTGAAAGCGTTAATATGAACAGCAACTCCTTTTTTTGGCACCATAATATGATGTGCCATAAAGCGTCCTCCACGAGATAAATCGACTGCATCACCTTCAACGTGATACGATTGGTTTGGAAATAGTTTACGTAATGATGCGTTGGCAAACAGGTTTCCGAAACCGCCTTCAATATCTATCCAACTATCCACTTTTGTTGCTCCAGTTTTATAGCTTAATTCATAAAAGGCATCTTTCTTTTTTATTAAATAAAATGCTAATTTTTTTAGCATATTGCCACGCTCTTGAAAGGTCATTTTACGCAAAGCTTCACCTTTATCTCTACCATATTGTAAAGCATCCGAAACGTTAAGACCTTCGACAGCGGAATTAGCAATGAGTTCTCCTGTAATTGCATCGAATACAGGGATACCTTCATCAGTTCCTTCTAACCATTGTCCTGTAATGTAATGTTGTATTTTTTTCATAACCATGCCTGCGAAAGCAGGTATCTTTTAACAATTAATTCTAAATCTTCTATTATCTGATTTCCAATTTGCACTTAAATCAGCCCAACTTGGATTCATTTCTTCAATCAATTCTATTTTCCAATCTCTTTTCCATTTTTTTAACCTTCTTTCTCTTGTCATAGACTCTTCTCCATTCTCAAATTCTTCAAAATAAACAAGTTTTTCACAATTATATCTTGCTGTAAATGCTTTTGGATATAATTTCAATTTATGTTCTTTAACTCTTTCATCAATATTATCAGTTACTCCTATATAAATTACTCCGTTTGGCTTATTTGCCATGATATAGACGTACCAATGTTTCATTCTTATTTATTATGAGATTCCTGCCTACGCAGGAATTCATGCCATTATTCTTAAAATTCTTCCGTTTATTTTTCCTTCTACACACTTCACATAACCATCTACAATTTTATGCATTGGAACTGGAGTATTTCCTGGAAAATAATCTTTATATTTTTCGTAAGCGTCTTCGACCAAATCAGAGCAAACCACATTGACTCTAATAGCATCCAACTCTAAAACCACTGCTTTCACAAAACTGTGAATAGCGCCATTGACCATGGCTGCACTTGTGGTCATATCAACTGGGTCATCTGCAAGAATACCTGTTGATAATGTAATAGAACCTCCTTTATTTAAATAGTTCTTACCTATTCTCACCACATTTACTTGACCCATTAATTTGCTTTTGATTCCAATGTAAAAATCATCTTCTGATAAATTATTGAATTTATCCCATTTAGCATCTCCAGCAATTGCAACAATCGCATCTAGCTGACCAAGTGATTCAAACATTGTTTTTATTGATTTTGAATCCGAAAAATCTACTTGGACATCACCTGAATTTCTTCCAGCAACTATGACTTCATGTTTCTGTGAAAGTCGTTCAGTAACTTTTTTACCGATGGTTCCGTTTCCTCCTATGATTAGTATTTTCATACACATGCCTGCGAAAGCAGGTATCTTATTAATTATTACTTCTAAATCTTCTCGTATCTAAATTCCAATTCAAACTTAAATCCGACCAACTTGGGTTCATTTCTTCTATCAACTTGATTTTCCAAACCCTTTTCTTTTTTTTGAATTGAACTTCCCTAATTGATGCCTCATCTGCATTTTCAAACTCTTCAAGATAAACTAACTTATCACAATTATATCTCGCCGTGAAAGCTTTAGGATATAATTTCAGTTTATGTTCTTTTACTCTTTCTTCAATATTATCAGTTACTCCAATATAAATTACTCCGTTAGGCTTATTTGTCATTATGTAGACATACCAATGTTTCATTCACTTTTATTAAGAGATTCCTGCCTACGCAGGAATTCGTTCAATAACACAGGCATAGCCTTGTCCAACACCAATACACATGGTTATTAAGGCATATTGTTTTTGCTGTTCTTGTAGCTCTAAAGCTGCAGAATAGGCTATTCTTGTTCCTGTGACACCAAGTGGATGACCGATAGCGATAGAGCCTCCATTTGGATTTAATCTAGGGTCATTATCTGCAATTCCCCAAGCTCTAGTACAAGCCAAGGCTTGAGCTGCGAAAGCTTCGTTTAACTCAATAACACTCATATCGTTCATAGTCAATCCAGCCTTTTCTAGTGCCTTATTAGAAGCTTCCACTGGACCTATTCCCATGATTCTTGGCTCAACACCAACCACAGCTGAACTAACAATTCTCGCTAATGGTTTAAGGTTATACTTTTTTACAGCATCTTCTGAAGCAATAATTGTTGCTGCAGCACCATCATTTAAACCTGAAGCATTTCCGGCTGTGACACTTCCACCTTCTTTTTTAAAGGCTGCTCGTAATTTTGCTAAAACTTCTCTTGTTGTATTCGGCTTTACAAATTCATCTTTAGAAAAAATGATTGGGTCTTTTTTACGTTGAGGAATTTCAACAGTTACAATCTCTTTGGCTAAACGACCATTGTTTTGGGCTTTTGTAGCCTTCATCTGGCTCCAATAAGCAAACTTATCTTGGTCTTCGCGAGAGATATTATATTTCTCAACCAAGTTTTCAGCAGTATTTCCCATTCCATCTGTTCCATACATGTCATGCATTTTTGGATTGATAAAACGCCATCCAAAACTGGAATCGTACATTTTTGAATCGTTACCAAATGCACTCGATGGTTTGGCGATTACATAAGGACCTCGTGTCATATTTTCCACTCCTCCAGCTATAAACACATCGCCATCACCAGCTTTTATGGCTCGATTTGCATGAATAATTGCTGATAACCCTGAACTACATAAACGATTGACTGTTTCGCCTGGAACAGAATAAGGCAATCCTGCTAATAAAGATGCCATTCTTGCAACATTGCGATTGTCTTCTCCTGCTTGGTTTGCACAACCTAAAATGACATCGTTGTAGGCTTCTTTTGGAATATTTTGATTTCTTTTTACAATTTCTGAAATTACTAAAGCTGCTAAATCATCAGTACGTACAGCAGATAATGTGCCTTTATAACTTCCTATTGGAGTTCTAATTCCGTCTATTATATATGCTTCTTTCATGTTAAATGCCTGCGAAAGCAGGTATCTGTTTAATTTTACTTTATTCTTTATTGTGGATTCCGCATCAAGTGCGGAATGACAAATCGTTTCAATTTATAATTTTCATTCTATTGATGAGATTCCTGCTTTCGCAGGAATTAGTCCCAATCTTTTTGAGTACGATACACAACACCTTTAAAAAGTGCTACTAACTCATCGCCTCGTTTGACTTCAATAATATTAAAGCCTAATTTATTATTTACTTTTTCAATCACGGATTCTGCTATTAAATAATCGCCTTCATTTAATGCTTCAATGTGATTTATACTTGTTTCTATAGACACAGCATATTTACCATGTGTATTTGCTGCAAAGCCAAAAGCTGTGTCTGCCAATGCATAACTAATAGCTCCATGTGCTTTAAACATACTGTTCAACATTTCCTTTCTTACTGTCAATGCCACTCTACAACGACCAATTTCACATTCTAAAATCTCAATTCCCATCCATTGGCTGAAAGCGTCAAGCGAAAGCATTCGCTCTGGTATTAGGTGTGAGGCTATAGGTTTGTTTTTAGATGACATTTAAAAATTATTTGATTCTTTGCGAAATTCGACTTCTTAAAGTTGTAATCATTTTTGATAATTCGGTAATCAATTTTCTATTTTCTTCGTCCTCATCGTCTTTTATATAATTCCTCATATTAGCTTTAGAACTGCATGATACACATTCGTGAGCACTATGCCATGCATTACCTAAATAATTATAAAATTGTTTATCAGTACCTCCAGAACCTTCAGAAATATTCAATGCTATTGAATCTGCCGCCCTTTTAAATTGTGAGGACAACTCAAATCGCTCTTCTTTTGGAAATTTTTTAGTCAAATTATTTACTATTTCACCAAACTCCATTGCTTTCGTGTAAATAGTTAAATCTTCAAACTTAAAATGATACTTTGATTTCCTCATACCTCAAACCTATTCAAAAAACCTCAAACCCTTCTTGTTCATTTCACGTAATAATGGACTACAACGATATCTATCCTCGTGATATTCATTATACAATTCGTCCATTTTATTTACACACCAATCTATCCCTTTTTCGTCTGCCCAAGCTAATAATCCTTTTGGATAATTAACTCCTTTGGTCATAGCGTTATCAATATCTTCTGCTGATGCGATATTTAAAAACAATGCATCCGCAGCTTCGTTAATGAGCATTACTAAAACTCTGTTGAAAATTTGTTCTTTTAGAGACTCTTCGACTGCGCTCAGAGTGACATTTGAGGTTTCGATTTTCTTTCCATTTTCATCATAATCATAGTAACCCTTGCCGGATTTTCGTCCTAAATAACCAGCTTCGGCAAAACGTTTTTGAGTGAAAGCTGGTTTGTATCTTGGGTCGAAATAGAAAGCAGTGAATACCGTTTCGGTTACTGTGTAATTGACATCGTTTCCAATAAAATCCATTAACTCAAATGGTCCCATTCTAAAACCTCCCAAAGTTTTTAAACTATGATCTATAGTTACAAAATCTGCCAATCCTTCTTCATAAATCCGTAAAGATTCTCCATAAAACGGTCGAG
>TARA_R110002073_G_scaffold234063_3_pt1 | contig 14972 bp, 13 predicted proteins | sample TARA_R110002073 | Tara Oceans TARA_R110002073 (sample SAMEA4397174) | marine metagenome | biome: Polar Biome; feature: [DCM] deep chlorophyll maximum layer (ENVO:01000326); material: water (ENVO:00002006), including particulate matter (ENVO:01000060) such as... | depth 40 m
CCAACAAGACCGGCGTAAGCGGTCATGCCCGGCATCCCCAAAACCCCGAGATAATAGGACAGTGGCACGGCGCCGCGCTCCACGACCATCACATCCTGGCCGGTGGATTTGGAATAATTTTCCCAGCCGAACATGCCGACCACCACATCGCCTTCTTTGAACTTGTCATTCTGCGAGGCGACCACCTCTCCGACGACCCCGGCTTCCAACACTGCGCCGATCTGAAACGGCGGCACGTAGGATTTGGCGTCATTCATCCGCGACCGCATATAGGGGTCCACCGACAGATAAAGATTGCGCACCAAAAACTCGCCTGCGCCGATTTCCGGAATGCGGCCTTCCACCAGTTCGAAATTATCCGGCGTCACCCAGCCCTCTGGCCGACTTTTCAAAACAATCTGCTGATTAATCTGAGTCATTGATATTTCTCCTGCTATATCTCTATTAGCTATATGGACATGATCTTGAATATGACGTAAAAATAAGATCTTTTACAGATAATAATGTAGTTTCGGCTTTATTTATTCAGAGGACTTATGAAAACCATCGGCATTATTGTCCTCCTACTGGTACAGATATCCGGCCTTCTGCCCGGATCAGCGATAGCCCAAACCCCGGGCTCCCCCACCCCCATCTGGGATCGGCAGACGAAAAAGTTCATATCACAGAAACAGTTACGCAAAAAAATTATCCCGGCCACGGCATTGCTGCTGGCGACAGACCTTAAAACCCCTGTCCCGGTCCACCAGATTATCCAGATCATTCGTCACCTGGAAAGCAACAACCGCAACCCGGCTTTGATCCTGTCCATGATAGAACGAGATAAACAAAATGCCTTCCAGATTATAACCCAACGCAATAAAAATGAAAATCTGACTGCGGAGTCCGGGGGACTCGAAATATTACTCACCTGGAACAATAGCGGCAAACCTCCCTGGCAGCAAATCAAGCCTTTGTTTGATTTCGCCTATGAAAAATCACTGCCCCTGATCGCCGCCGATTTCGCCCGTCATGAAGTCGGCAGCATACATCAACGAGGACTCTCAGGATTGCCGGATGATGTGAAGGCCGCCCTGTTGCCGGCATTACAGCCTCCCCTGCCACCAGCAGACGTCATCCGGCACAAGGCACGATTGAGAGGCGATTTTTGTCTCGATCTGCCTCCGGAAACAGTGGACAAGCTTATCCTTGCCCATCGATCCCGCACCGCCCTGTACCGCCATATTCTGCAAGAACAACGACAGCAGTTTCCGGATCAAGTACCCGTATTGATCACCACCCCGGATCACAGGATCAAAGATGCCGAAGGCCTTCCTCTTATCCGGATTGCCTTTCAGGACAAACTGGACGGAAGCGATGCCGATTTTGTCTGGCTTACCACCACCAGGGATCGGCCGGAGCTTTGCCAAAACTGATGATGGTCAGTCCACCATCTGAAAATGCAGCATGGCGGAAGCAATGGGTTTTTCCGGGTTGGATTGCCATGCTTCGGCGTGCAATGTGGCAAAGCGACGCCCCTGACGAAAAATCCGCGCTCTGGCATACGTATCTTCCGGTTGGCCGCTGCGCAGATAATCTATAGTAATATCAATGGCTTTGGGCATAACCTCACGGTCGCTCTGCCATACCAGTTGCAGCAACGCCGCCATTTCCATCAGGGAGGCCACCGTTCCGCCATGCAAGGCCGGTGGATACGGCGACCCCACCAGGTCATCATGGAATTCCATCACTGATGTCAACGCCCCTTGTTCCCCGCGCAGACGAAAGCCCATCATCGCGGCATAGGGACTGAAATCAAGACCTTGCTCAAAACGGTCACACTTCTTCAGCGGCTGTAAAAAATCACGTATCATGACAACTGCCCCACCGTTTCATCCTCTTTTGAATTTAGGGACTGTCCATCAGAAAAAGTAAAGGCCATATGAGAAAAAGCTGCCACGGCATGGGCGAAAGGCTGTTCTGCCGCCCCGACATAAGCATCCGCCTGCACAAAAACAAGCTGGTCAGTGACTTTCAGACAACGGGTTTTTGCCCGTACATCGCTATAAGCGGCGGGCTTCTCAAAATAATCCACCCGCAGGTCCAGGGTCGCCACCCGCCTGATCTCATTGAACTGAGCCGAAGCCGCCGCCCCAAGCGCTGTATCCAGAAAAGCCGTAATTGCCCCATTGGCAATCAGACCGGTCCCCGGCAGAACTTCCAGTTCAGGGTTGTACGGCATTTCAACAACCAGCTCATCGTCTGAGGTATCAACAAAACGAAGTCCCAAACGTTGCGCATGCGGGATCATCAACACCAGATTTTTCAAATCCATAGTCACCATCAAATATATTCTTCTGCTGACCGATAAACAGGTTCTCTGCCGTCAGAGAACACTACAGCCAGGAAACGTGACGAAAACTATACCCCATCTTGTTTATGATGTCATATCTTTTAGCTATATCAGGAAAGTGGTTTCTTCCAACCTGCGAGATCAATCCCGCCCTCAAGGGCTTTACTGCGGAAGATCGCCAGTTGCAAACTTTCTGCGATCATCTCGCTCTTGCTGACAAATTGCGCGGCGACGTCTTTCACAAACAGACTTTCGGCCACGTGTCTGAACAACGCCAGCCAATGGGTAAAATGCTGCGGCTCAAGCGGTCCTATTTTCATATGGGTTGGGACCGGACGGCCTTTGTAGCGCCCCGTCTTCAGCATCACGCTGGACCAGAAAGCGTACATTTTGGGCATATGCTGATCCCACTGATCCCCGATCACCCGCTGAAAAATAGGCCCGAGCAGGCTGTCCTGGCGAATTTCTTCATAGAAACGATCGACAAGCTGAACGATATTATCTTCGGTGATATGATCAAAATGTGCCATGGATCAGGCGATAACGCCCTGATAGGCGGCGGCGATTGTCTTGATTTTTTCCACCATCGAAAACAGACCATTGGTGCGCATCGGCGACAAATGCTTTTCCAGCCCCAGCTGATCAAGCGTATCCCGCGCATTTATGCTGAGAATTTCTGCCGGCGTTTTGTCAGAAAAAAGCATCAGCATCAAGGCCACAAGCCCACGCACGATATGCGCATCACTTTCGCCCTTGAACTGCACACGCCCGTCCACCAGATCATGTACCAGCCAAACCCGGCTGGTACAGCCATGCACACGGTTTTCCTCGGTCATTGCTGCTTCATCGAAGGGCGGCAAATTGCGGCCCAGATCAATAATGTATTTGTACCGGTCTTCCCAATCATCAATAAATGCGAAGGTTTCCAGTACGTCGTCAATTGTATCACTCATAGATTACTCTGCTTTCCAAAGATGTCCCCGTGATAAACCTTTCAGTCATCAATCACCAGTTTTTTTGATCAGAAAATACAAATTCTCTCCAATCACCGTCTGCTCTATCAGCATATGGTCGGCCTGCTGACAGAAATGCGGGATATCAATCTGCGTCATTGGATCCGTGGCCGTAATCCTGATATAGGTTCCCGCCGCCTGTCCTTCAAGACAACGACGCAAACGCAGGATCGGGATCGGGCATTTATGGCCCCTAACATCCAGGTCCAAAGGGGCCGATTTTCCCCCCGCCACATCTGCAGGATTATTGACTTTCATACACCACCAATTAAGATTAATCTAATTAAGTAAATTATTATATATAATGGGTTTTCAGGAAAAACCCGCTACTTTGACGCAAAATATCATAATTAAAACAGACATATACATTTTTATTATAATTCTTTACTTTCTCACCCCCATCATTAACTGACTATTAAGCCCCCCATTATAGACTATGGCAAATTATTTATATAGAAGAGCTTTCTTCAATGTGCAGTAAAGTCGTTAGCGTAATAAAACATAAAGATAAAAAGACCACCCCTCTCAGCGGCTTGCCGGAAATTCTGGACGGTCTGCCTCATGGTGTGGCGCTCTTTTCGCATGACTTGTCGCTCAACATGTGGAACAAGAAGCTTACCAAGATACTGGAAATAGACCCCCAGAACCTCACCACCAAACTGACCCTCACGAACATCCTTTATATCAAATGGGATGAAGAAACCTCGGCACAAAATCAGTTCGCCAGCAAGATACTGGAAGAACTTTCCAAGGCGGAGACTGCAGATGATCTCTTCCCTTTCAATTATGAATATCGCCTGTCGCCAGAAAAAATTCTCGACATCAAGGGCGAGGTCATTCCCGGTGTGGGCGTCATTCTGACCTTTTCAGATATTTCTTTACTGGTGAACCAGTACCCGCATATAAGTTCCCGACCCGCCTTGTCAGCAAAGTCAAGCGAAGAACATGAAGAACATAACATTCGCCTGCTCGAAGCCGAACGCGACCGGGAGATCATGGAGCAGGAGGCTTCAAAAGCGGTTCAGATGGCCGAAGAACTGGCCCTGACCCGGGAATCCGCAGAAAATTCGGCAAAACATATTGAAGCCATCCTCAATGCCATCAATGATGTTCTGGTGACCATTGACCCTAAAGGCACAATCCTGACATGCAACAATTCAGTCAGCAAGACCTTCGGGTATTCAACTCAGGATGTCCTCGGAAAAAACCTGCTGTTTCTGATGGACAGCACTCATGTCGCATCAGAAGCCGATATGGAACAATTTATCGTCTCACTGACATCCGATGACCGCTTCCGCAACCACACCGGAACCGGACACAAAAAATGCGGCACAAGCTTTCCCGTAGAATTGTCGGTCCAGGACGTGCTTGTCAGCGGCCACAAACAATATACCATCGTCATTTCCGACGTCACGGAACGTCACGAAGCCGAGACGCTGATCCGTGAGATGGCCTTGCATGACAGCTTGACGGGCCTTGCCAACCGCAATCTGTTGCAGCAACGTCTGGACGAGGCCATGCGTATGGCATTGCGCATGAACAACAAGGTTGCGGTGATGTTTCTCGATCTCGACGGCTTTAAACCTGTCAATGACATGCACGGTCATGCAACCGGGGATAAGTTGCTTCGGATCGTCGCCAATCGTCTGGAAAGTTGCGCCCGCGAAGTCGATACCGTCGCCCGGCTCGGCGGTGATGAATTTGCCATTATCTTTACCAACGTAGAAGAAACCAAGAACATTACCAGGGCCGCTCAACGCATCCTCGACGCGGTCAGCAAACCCATTGAAATAGAAGATCATCAGCATCAAATCGGCACCAGCATCGGCATAAGCTTCTTTCCTCTCGATTCAGAAAAACCGGAAGAACTCATTCGCATGGCCGATGTGGCGCTCTATCAGGCAAAACATGACGGCAAGAATACTTTCTGCCTGTATGATTCCGATATGGATTCCCGCGCCAAGGCAGAAAAACAGATCGAAATTGATTTGAAAAAAGCCATTAACCAAGATGAACTGGTTTTGCATTTCCAACCCATGCTGGACACCGTCGATTATAGCGTTCTTGGCGCCGAAGCCCTGATCCGCTGGCAACATCCGGAAAAAGGTATGATTCCGCCCTTTTTCTTCATTCCTATTGCCGAGAATTCAGATCTTATGCTTGATCTGGGGCAGAAAATTCTTGAAATGGCCTGTCTGCAGGCCAAGGAATGGCAGAACAAGGGGATGCCCTATTTCCGTACCTGCGTCAATATTTCCGCACGGCAGTTCCAGACCAAGGAATTCGTCGATAATGTGAAGTGCGCTCTGGAAGGCGCCCAGCTTGACCCCAGCCGGTTAGAGCTTGAAATCACCGAAGGTATGGTGATCGGTGATACTGATGCCGTGGCCCGCAAACTGGAAATCCTCGCTGACATGGGAATATCTCTCGCCATTGATGACTTTGGCACTGGCTATTCTTCTCTGGCGTATCTGAAACGCTTTTCCGTACATCAGCTGAAAATAGACCAGTCATTTATCCGCGACATCACCGAAGATCATGACGACGCCGCCATTACCGATGCGGTTATTCGCCTGGGGCACAGTCTCGGCCTTTCCGTGGTCGCAGAAGGCGTGGAAACCGAAGAGCAGGTCCAGATTCTGCGACAAAAAGGCTGTGATGTCCTGCAGGGCTACCATTTCAGCAAGCCACTGCCTGTTGATGAATTTGAAAACTGGGTTCTTGCGCACAACGAGAAACACGGTATTTAATCTGAACAGCCGGTTCTTCTTTTTAATTTACAAGACTTAGAAACTGGATCCAAAGCGGATCATCAGTGCACTATTGTCTGGCGCATAGCTGTCATGATTTGGATTAATTTGATGCAGCGCATTCAACGCCAGATCGGCCCCCCAGACATTACCGATCTGATACGCCAGCTCGATATCAATCTCGCGTCCGGTCGGACTCAAAGCCACCTGCTGTGTCGCGAAGGACAGGACATCGGTAGCATAATCCCGCTCTCTGACCTGCGCTACCGTGGCTGTCCCTCCTCTGACCCGTAGCGGCTGACTGGCCGCCAAGCTCAAGCGATCCCCGTTCCGGAATAACGACTGGCCGATCAAACCCGCGGAAAAACTTTGGGACGTGACAGTAGACACACCTTCTATCAAACTGAAGGTCGCCGCCTGCACCTTGGTTCTTCCTAGGGTCGCAGTAGAGAAGAACGTCAAATGATCACTCATCTTCCAGGTCAGACGGGTGGCAAGGAAATTTGTTGCCGCACCGTCCCCCAGGGATATTGCACCACCTGACAGACTGCCGAGCACGCCCCCCTCTTCCGCCATCAGGCCAAGATCAATCCCCACATACACCGTGTCTGACAGGCGATGATCCCAGCGGGTCATCGCCAGATAGCTGTCCGATTTCAAGTTATAAAGCGCCCAGTCCTGCGTCTTATGGCTCAATGCCAAGGTCAGCCCGGTTTTGGCGTTTAGCTTTTTCTTGTAAGCGACATTCTGGCTGTCCGACCCACTGGCCAGCGCCATAAAGTCACCCTTGCCTATGGTCAAGAAAGCGTCACCGTCATAATCTTCCAAGGTTTCCTTCAATGAATGACCTTGTCCAAACGTCAGTTTCTGCCCCCCGTCAAAAGACAGGTCAACCTTCATCCTCAGATCACGATATCGGTTCTGAACCTGATTTTGATGAGAGAAATATCGCTCTTCCACCTCACGCATATCACTGTCCTCGCGCCAGCTCAACGTTACCTGACTACGGCGGCTCAACGGCAAATCAGCCCGTCTCGCCCCCTTGCGGGACCCAACCAGCGTTTCCAGCTGCAAAGGATCTTCGTCATGAAATATCTGCTGACCAAGGTCAAGCTGGAAAGACCGGTTATACCCGTCAAGCAACATGGAATGGCTCACCGCCGATGAAAGACCGGCAAAAGAACCGAAGGCCGCCCCGCCCAGCATGACACTGTCCCCGGGGCTCACCACAACCGTGGTGCCCGCAGCACTCCGCACCGCGACGGAACTCGCGCCCTGCGGCTGGAAGGCTTCCTGCAAATTGATCAGGCCCTGACCATAAATCGTTGCATCCCCCAGATCCGTTGCCGTATCAAACAACAGATCGGCTGCCGTCTTACCGGTCAGATTGGGAAATGCATCCATCAAAAGCGCCGCCGCACCGGCAATATGCGGTGTCGCAAAAGAGGTCCCGGAATAATAGAAATACTTCCCGCCCTCCCCAAGGGTTAGAATGCTGTCCCCGGCGGCGACCAGAAAAACGTCCTTGGCGACAGGTCCAGCCCGGTGACTGAACACAGAAATGGTTTTGCTGCTATCTACGGCGCCGGCCACAATAATCTGCCCGTTGGCCCAGTCGGCCCAGGCCACCGAGGCGGAATTTTCCGGTCGCGCAATATCCGCGTCCGTATCTCCCTCATCCCGATTACCGGCAGCGATTACAATCAACATGCCGGCATCCACCGCCCGTTTATAGGCATCCACCAGTAACTGGGTATTAAAATCATCTCCCCCCAAGCTGATATTGACCACTTTCACCCCGCGAACACGGGCATAATCCAGTGCCGCCGCAATATCACTGTCATAGAATGAGCAACCGTCCCCTTCGCAACTGCCGACCGAGGCCGTATTCAGGGCCATCACCTTGGCGTCGAAGGCCACCCCATGCACATTGGTACTGGCATTGTTCTCCGGATCACGAACCGCAGCAATCACTCCGGCCACTGCCGTGCCATGTCCGTCTATATCATTAAGGTCATTTTTATTGCCGGTGACAATATTGGTGCTGTCGGGATGAATATTGGCCTCGATTTGCGGGTGGTCAACATCCACACCGGAATCAATCACTGCCACAGTAATGCCGCCGCCGGTAGCGCCTTGCTCGTAGGCGGTCAGGGCGTTGATCTGCGCCAGCCCGTAATTATGGCGATATTCCGCTGTATCGTAATTCACCGGTTCCGCCGGGGGCGGCGGTGCCGTTCCAATCACTGCCGTCGGACTTGCCGTGCTGCCTGACGATCCACCGCACGCGCCAAGACTTATGCACCCCACCAACGGGATCATCAGTTTCATACCTGTACAGAGCATATTCATACGACGCCAACCTTACATTTTACCGGACATTCCCCCCACATTCTATGCCCGTATCATGGCACAACGTTCCTTGTGAAAACGTAAACAAACTATAAAATACACCGGAATAATAGTCACATCATTGTGATACGTCGTCGTCGTCCTCTATCGGTTCATCAGGCAAAGGGACATTACCCACATTACGGCGATAAATAAAGTCGAACAGGACATCCCAGGTTTCAGCCTCAACCTTCTTGCGCCGCGCCGTATGACGTACTGTACCGTCCTTTTGCTGCTGCCAGGTCAGTTTGTAATCATGGCCCATAACCGGGACTTCTGATCGGAGAACAAACTTGTCGCCTTCCGGACCGCCCTTGATAACCTGGGAACCGGCCTGATTATCTACCCAGAACTGCACCCACTGCTGCCCATTAAAAGCCGTCAGGCTTTTGCCATTCATGCGGAAAGGCACCATAGGAGAAGAGAAATGATCATCCAAAGAGATAAAGCTCTGTTGAATGGCGCAGCCTTTCAAAGTCCGGCCAACCCTGTCAAAAGCGGCGAGTTCCCCGGTTTCCCTGTGAAACACTTTCCAGTCCCCGACCCAGAAATCAAGAGTGCGAAACATCGGATGAGCACATGGCACGACACGTTTTTCTTTTTTTGCCGCGTTAGCGGGCGCCGTTCCAGACATCACCCCGACCATCAAAACAAGACAAAACCCTATAAGCCCACTTCTTGTAGACCGCATTTTTTCCAGCACCCCGGTATTTTTCATTTGTTTTTCCTTTTCAATAAGGTCTTTATGTACACCATACCTCTGCAAAACGAAAGTGAGCTTGACCGGCAAATGCTGCAAAAAGACATCCACTGGCCCGATGACCGTACACCGGCTTCCCGGCGCTATGGGGATATTTACTTCTCATCCGAAAATGGTCTGAACGAAAGCCGTTATGTTTTCCTTCAAGGCATCCATGCCCCGGAAATATGGCGAAACAAGGACCATTTTACCCTGCTGGAGAACGGCTTTGGCACCGGACTTAATTTTGTCATGACCTATCAGGCATGGGTAAAAACCGCCCCGAAGAACGCGCGCCTGACCTATATTGCAACAGAAAAACATCCACTGTCCCCTACCGATATCCGACGGGCCCTCAGCCCCTGGCCCGAACTTGATGAACAACGGGACGTCCTGCTTGCGGTCTATGGGGTGCGTTCACAAGGCTACCATCATTTCACCCTTCTGGGAGGGCGTGTGACCTTGCTGCTGCTGATCGGCGACAGTGCCCATAACCTGTCCGGCCTCGAAGCATCCGTCGACGCCATCTACCTTGATGGCTTCACGCCAAAACGTAATCAGGATATGTGGACGTCCGAGATCTTCAGACAATGCGCCCGCCTGGCCGCCCCGGAGGCCCGGCTCGCCACCTTCACCGCCGCCGGTTTCGTCCGCCGCGGCCTGGAAGACGCCGGTTTCAAAATACAAAAAGAGCCGGGTTACGGGGCAAAACGTGAATGCATGCGAGGTTGCTTTACCGGGCCCTCAAGCTCTGACCTGCCCCCTTGGTACCACCGCCCCGAACCGCTAAGCCAAGGCCGCCATGTGGCAATCATCGGGGGGGGCATCGCCGGACTGACCACAGCCCTGGCCCTGCAAAATCGGGGCTATCAGGTTACCGTCTTCGAAGCCGAGGCGTCTTCCATGAGCCAGGCTTCCGGCAATCCGGCCGCCATCATCGACCCGCCGGTCACGGGAGGCGACACGGCAGAAGCCCAGTTTTCCCGCAGCGCCCTGTTTCACGCCCTTGATTATTACACGGCCCATATGCCGAACGCTGTTTTATCGAGAGGATTAAACAAATACCCCGCCCGTCCGTCAGAAGGCGAAAAATTCATCTCGTTCCTCTCTCATCCCCCGTTCCCCCATGATTTTGTCAGCGCCGGGCCGAACGGCGCGGTACATTTTCCAGAATGCGTCAGCCTCCGCCCGCCACAAATCAGGGAAGCGCTCGAGGCCCACCTGCCCCGAACCGTAAAAAGTCGGATTACATCCCTATCCTACAGCGAACACTGGACCTTGACCTGTGGGACAGAGACAACGCCCCATAGAGCCGATGCCATCGTTATTTGCAGTGGCCCCGCCGCCACAGGTTATCCCCAGACAGATACCCTGCCGCTGGAGCCCGTGCGCGGCCAGATCAGTCTGCTTGAGGCCGACAAGCTGCCATCCCCTCCCGAACAGGCCCGTTGCGGGGCGGGTTATCTTGTCCCCCCTGTTGAAATCGCGGGGAAATCTGTTCTGGTCACCGGCGCTACTTTTCAGCGCGGCAGTCTGGATAATACTCTCCGTCCTGAAGATCATGAAGAAAACCTCGCCACTCTCGCCGACCTCTGGCCAGAGGCCGGCCCGCACCTCAGCTCAGATTGCATCATTGGCGGACGCGCCGCCATCCGCGCCTATAGCCCGGATCACCTGCCGGTATGCGGTCCTGTTCCCGACATGACTGCCTACCAGACGGCTTATGCCGACTTGCATCACGGCCCCCGTCACAAAACTTTCCCGGTGGCCCCTTACCATCCCCATCTGTATATCAACAGTGGTCTTGGTGCGCGCGGTTTTATGACAGCGCCACTACTGGCAGAACTCATCAGCGGATTTATCGCCGGAGACCCCTTACCGCTGCCTCGATCTTTGATCGAAGCCCTGCACCCCGCCCGCTTTATGGTCCGCGCCCTGCGCAAAGCGCCATAAAAAAGGCGACCCGCAGGCCGCCCTTTTCCGTTCAGTCTCTGCCCGAAAGCTACCAGATTTTAACCCGGTCTTCCGGTGGCAGATAAAGTTTGTCTCCCGGCTTGACGCCGAAAGCATCATAAAATTCAGGGATATTGCGCACCACACCATTCACCCGGAAACGTGCAGGAGAATGTGGGTCCGTCGCAATTTGCTGACGCGCTGTTTTTTCCCGCATTTTTCCCATAAAGGCCTGGGCCCATCCGATGAAAATTCGCTGCTCGGCGGTCAGGCCGTCAATCACCGGAGCCGGCTTGCCATTCAGGGAAAGGTGATAAGCTTTAATCGCGATGCTCAAGCCACCCAGGTCACCGATATTCTCACCGAGCGTGAACTCGCCATTGACATTAAGGTCATCGAACACCTTGAAACCATTATACTGTTCCACCAAAGCGCTGGTGCGTTTCTTGAATTCGGTTTTATCCGCCTCAGTCCACCAGTCTTTCAGCGCCCCATCCCCGTCATAGGTGCTGCCCTGGTCATCAAATCCGTGACCTATTTCGTGACCGATTACACCGCCGATCGCACCGTAATTCACCGCGTCATCCGTTGACATGCCAAAGAATGGAGGCTGCAGGATGGCGGCCGGGAAGACTATCTCGTTCATGGAAGGATTGTAATAGGCGTTGACGGTCTGTGGATTCATAAACCAGAGATGCCGCTGGATCGGCCCACCGAGTTTGGCAATTTCCCGATCATGAACGACGCTATTGGAACGGATAATATTGCCAAACAGGTCATCCCCTTTGATGTCCAGCTTGGAATAATCTTTCCAGATATCAGGATAACCGATTTTTGGTGTAAATTTACTCAGTTTTTCGAGCGCCTTGACCTTGGTTTCTTCACCCATCCAGTCCAGTTTCTTGATGCTGTTTTCATAAGCCTGTGTCAGGTTACCGACCAGTTCCAGCATCCGTCCCTTGGCTTCCGGTTTGAAATGTTTGGTGACATAAACCTTGCCGATCACCTCACCAAGATGGCCATTGACGGTACTTACAGCCCGTTTCCACTGTGGTCGCTGTTTCGGCACCCCACTCAGCGTTTTCGAGTAGAAATCGAAATTCTGCTTGTCGAGGTCTTCATTGAGGTAGGTCGCCATGCTGGTCAGAGCCCGCCATTTGAAATACGTCTTCCAGACATCCAGTGGTGTTTCCGTTACAATGCCGTTCAAGGCCTCGAAATAGCTCGGCTGCGCGATCACCATGCTTTCCAGATCCGCAGTGCCGAACGTGGTGAAATAGCCATCCCAGTCAAAGTCGGGCATCATCGCCTTAAGCCCGGCCCGGTCCCTAACATTATAAGTTTTGACCGTATCGCGGTTATCTTCCTTCTTCCAATGAGCTGTCGCAATTTTGGTTTCCAGCGCCATAATTTCTGCAGCATTTTCTGCAGCATTTTCCACCCCGGCCAGGGCCAGCATTTTCTCGATATGTGCAACATATTTGCTGCGGATATCAGCAGATTCATCATCCTCTTTCAGGTAATATTCCCGATCCGGCAGTCCAAGGCCGGACTGGCTGGTATACATGGCGTATTTGGTCGGATCCTTGGCATCACCGTCAATATAGAAATTAAAGGGCGCCCCAAAACCGGCCCGGATGGATGTTGCGAAATAGGCAAACAGCGCCTTGTCATCCGACAAGGCGTCCACATCGGCAAATACCGCCATCAAAGGCGCCGTGCCCGTGGCGTTGCGCTGTTCCATATTCATGTAGGAATTATACAATCCTCCAACCTTTTGCTCGTTGGAGCCGGCCTCTTGCGGCCCTGCAGCAGATGTGTCGATGATTTCCTTTACCGCATCCTGAGACTGCTCGTATAATTTATAGAAAGTACCGTAACTCGCCTTGTCTTCCGGGATGACATAATTCTTCAGCCAGGTGCCGTTGACATATTCGAAGAAATCATCTCCCGGCTTGACGCCTGTATCCATATTGGCCGTCAGCACACCGGAGTCAAGTGGCGCTGCCACCGTTTTATCCGTTGAGGCCTCGTCATTACAGGCTGCCAGCAGCGCAACGGCTGCGACCATGCTGACATATTTAAATCCTGTATGTAATTTCATTATCCGTCTCCAAATTTATAGATGTTTATTTGTTATTTTTTTGCAGTTTATTGATTTGATCCTGCATTGCGGCCAGTTGCGCCTGTAAATCGGACAACGGATCGCCATCTACCCCGGTAGATGAAGCAGTTCCCTGTTCAGGTTGTGCTTCACTTTCTTCTGCCTTTTTATCGGCAGCTTTTCCTTCGGCGGCGCCCCTGGTCGCGCCGAAAGGAGAAAACATTGACATGGTTTGTTCAAATATCGCCATATTCTGACGGGCCATTTCCTCGAACGGCTTCAGGGCCGGATTCGCCAAATCAGCCCCCGGCAACGTGCCGGTAAAGAAATCACGGAATTTTTCCTGATTCTCGGCAAAAGCCGACATGCTGCTTTCGAGATAATCCGGCACAACTTTCTGCAAACCATCCCCATAGAAGGAAATCAGTTGACGCAGAAAGTTCACCGGCAGCATGGTTTCCCCTTTGCTTTCCTCTTCAAAGATAATCTGCGTCAGGACAGAATGGGTGATATCCTCGCCGCTCTTGGCGTCACGGACAACAAAATCCGTACCGTCCTTGACCATCACCGCCAGATCGTCCAGCGTCACATAGCTGCTGCTGTCTGTATTATAAAGCCGTCGATTGGCATATTTTTTAATGATAATTCGATCGCCATCCCGGCTGTTTTTTTTCGCCACGCCTGATAAACCTTTGTTGTTTTATGTCCCGTTGCGCGTTATCTCACGATAAAATGCTGCAGAGCGCAAGAAAAAATGCTGCGCAACAAAAAATAATTCTAATTTAGCGCTTTTTTGCTGTCAAATCACGCCAAACCGCTTATGTTTTTATGCTATGACCACATCCGATCGCCATAAGCCCTACGGCAAAACATCCGCGCCCCAGAATCACCCGGCCCCCGAACCGACACCGGAAGACATCGCGCGGCGTTACCTCGACCTGTGGCAGGACAATCTCAAACTCTGGGCCACCGATCCGGCAGCGCTGGAGACGTGGCTGACGGAAAATACGACAAAAGACGACCCCCTGGATAAAAAGTGACGTCTTTGAGACCCCGGTCAAAAATAACCCGCCCGCAGACTCGCACATAGATCTTGACAAAATGCAGCTGGCAATGTATTGTTATATTATCACATTACATAAGGGTAATGGTTCATGTTTACAAAAATAAATAACTGTCGTCAGTCCCGTAACGCCCATGTGCTTACCGGCCGATCGCGACGCCTTTTCTAAAACCACGATAAGACACATCATCACTTAAACGTCTGATGCTGCGGACCACGCGTCCCGCACCATCCAAAGATGATTCATGCCTTGTCGATATAACATTATAACATAATATAAATATAGGAGACCTTCATGTTGACCAGATATTTTCCCTCCGCTCTTGGCGCCCTCCTGATGACCTTCGCCCTGTTCCTCGGCATGTATCTGCTGATTAAACCGCCGAAAATGGTGAAGCCGGAACTTCCGGAGCACCGCCCAGTCATTATCGGCGAGGTGGAACCGGTGACGCCCCTGCGTCAAAAGATCAGAAAGCCGGATATCATAGATAATACAACAGAGATCATTGATTTCCCTCCTCCGACAACCACCACCGAGAAACCAACCGTCACCATTGGCAGCAGTTTCCCGCTCACTCCGCCCGGCTCAGGCATTGTCGCTCCGAAAATGATTGGTCTTGCCGAAGG
>TARA_R110002073_G_scaffold60360_3_pt1 | contig 14936 bp, 15 predicted proteins | sample TARA_R110002073 | Tara Oceans TARA_R110002073 (sample SAMEA4397174) | marine metagenome | biome: Polar Biome; feature: [DCM] deep chlorophyll maximum layer (ENVO:01000326); material: water (ENVO:00002006), including particulate matter (ENVO:01000060) such as... | depth 40 m
CGCCCTCGCATGGGCTATAACCCCGGCCAGTTGCGCCGATAATGTGATTAGAAACGCTTCTTCGCTTTCGTCAAAACGCCGCTTTCGTCTTTGCTGAACAACAAGCACACCCAGCACCTTACGGTGATGAATGATTGGCACCCCAAGAAAGGTGTTATAGGGTTCTTCGCCAAGTTCTTGAACAGACTTAAATTGTGGATGATTAGCCGCTTCAGTTAAGTTCACGGGTTCCGCCCGCTGCCCAACTAATCCCACCAGCCCCTCGTCCAGAGCCAGTGTCAGGGATCCAACCGCAGCCTCATTGAGGCCTCTGGTGGCCATAAAAACGTATTCGCCGCGCTCTTCATCCAATAAGTAGACAGAGACCACTTCAGTTTCCATAGTCGACTGGACGCGATCGACAATAATGTCGAGGGCACTGGTGAGGTCTTTTGCAGCGTTAACTTCTTGAGTTACTCGCCGCAGTATTTCTAGCATTGGGTATATATCCAGTAATTATTGGTGAGGAGTCAAACATCTAGATAGGCCCGGCGCGAGCTCTTTCATCGCACGTCGGTAGACATCTTTTTTGAAAGCAACTACCTGGCCAAGCGGATACCAATAGCTAACCCAGTTCCAAAAATCAAATTCTGGACTATCCGAGTGATCAAAGCAGACCGCTTGATCCTCCGCGAGCATTTTCAACAAGTACCACTTTTGCTTTTGGCCAATAAAGCTCTTCGAATTGTTTCGGAGTAACCGCTTGGGTAGTCGGTAACGGAGCCAACCTTTTGTGCTACCGATGATTTGGACCTGTTCTGGCTGCAATCCAACCTCTTCATCCAGCTCACGGTACAGTGCATCTTCGATTGATTCACCACTGTTAATGCCACCCTGCGGAAACTGCCATGCATCTTGACCACACCGTCGAGCCCAGAGTACCTGTCCCGCGGGATTCGCAACAATGATCCCAACGTTTGGCCGATAACCGTCAGAATCTATCACTATCTCCACCACCTGTTATTATTTTGTTGTGGATTTCATTGTCTACGAAATACCTCCCCTGGGCAATTAAAGGGGCAGGAATGAGATTGTCCTAAAAATGATCAACATTACCGAAACCGTTACAATAGGCTTTTAATACCAGCAATTAGATAATCGACTAACGGTACACACAACCCTTGCCACAATACGGAAATAACCTTTGAAACTTGCGATTTTTGACCTAGACGAGACACTTATCGGCCTCGACAGCGATCATGCCTGGGGGGACTACGCGGTCGAACACGGGCTTGTCGACGCCGCTGAACACACGGCTGAGAACCTGCGCTTCTATGAGGACTACAAACGAGGCGAACTGGATATTGACGCCTATCTCGCTTTTTCGACCCGTGTACTCACACTGCATCCCCTTGAGACTCTGTTCGAGCACCGGGCCCAATTTATAGAATCGGTTGTTAGCCCCGCCATTTTACCCGGGGCGAGAGAGCTGATTGAAGGTCACAGAAGCCAGGGGGATCAACTCATTATTGTCACTGCAACGTTAGAATTTGTGACTCGTCCCATATCGGACTTGTTGGGAATTGAGGCGTTGATTGCCCCCATCCCGGAACTTAACGATCAGGGTTATACCGGTAAGATCGTCGGAACCCCGAGTTTCGGTCCTGGCAAGGTCACACGACTCAACGCCTGGATGGCAGAAAATGGTTTTAACCTCGAGGGCAGTACTTTCTACTCGGACTCACACAACGACTTACCGCTGTTACTATTGGTGGACAACCCCGTTGCGGTCAACGCTGACCCAACACTTAGTCGTGTCGCAAAAGAGAAAGGGTGGAAATGCATCTCCCTAAGATAGCGCTCATCGTGTCTGTGTTACTCGCCGGCTGTGAAAAACCACCGGTAAAGGAGCCGGTACGAAGCATTGCAACAATCGACCGAAACCAGGTAATCCAGATTGCCGATCAGCTTAAGCAACACGCAGCCAGCAACAGGGTCGATCTCACTAAAGAAGTTGCTGCCCTGCAAGCCGCAACAAATAGATTCCTTGCCAGCCCCGACGAACAACACTTGTCCACTTTGCAACTCAGCTGGCAATCGGCACATGAGGCCTACACCAGAGCTCAATTCGGGTTTCTCACACTAGATGAAGAACGCCGACAACTGATCTATCGAATTGATGCCTGGCCCGTTCAGCCTGGCTTTATTGATGATCTACCGCTGTACCCGGGTAGCGGCATCATTAATGATGAAACGCTAATACTCAGCCCAGAAGTATTGATTAGTCAGCATGGAATCACCGACGAGGAAGAAGTGTCCCTTGGCTTTCATGCAATGGAGTATCTGATTTTTGCGCGACCACTCTCGGATTTCATCCCATTCTCTACTCCGGACTTTGAACGGGATTCTAAACAGGGCACAGGATTACAGCAGGTAGAACGCAGGCGACAATTCCTTGCCATCGTGGCAACCCAACTGGTTAATGATACCGATAGCATGTTCGTGGCCTGCGCTGGGCAGTTTGATATTGAGGACTATCCTGAAGCGCTAAATGTGCTCAAACAAGTCCTGAAAGGCAATCTTCAAAAACTTCGCATGGCGTTCCGAGAAAGTAATCTGGTGACCACTACAGATGCGGGACATAGCACTTTTAGCGGTACGTCACTGCTGACCCTGAAATCGGAGATTGATTCACTTGAGCAATTTATGATTACCAAAGTACCGATGGAAACAATCCTCCGGGCGGTTGATCCAAACGCCTATACAAACTTCAGGGCAACGCTGCTTGAGCTAAACAAACTATTAATGGAAAGTGACGATGACGAGGTGTCTAGAGCTAATCTACCACTGCTCCTGTCCGCCTTGATCCACGAGTTAGAATCCTTTGACCGGATGCTAATACATCAACTTCCAGCTAACTAAGGAAGCTCTGGAAAGGATATTAATCTGAGCTTTCCTAACCCCGCCAGGCAAGATTCAGCTCTCTAGCTGCCTTAACATCATCCAATCGCTTAACTGGCATTGTTGCCGGAGCGTTCTTAACAACTTCAGGTGTCGTGCGCGCCTCCTCTAGAATGCTTGTCATCGCTTGAATAAAGCCATCCATTTCTTCGCGACTTTCTGTTTCCGTTGGTTCGATCAGCAAACATTCTGGAACCAGCAATGGGAAATAGGTTGTTGGCGCATGGTAACCATAATCTAAAAGACGCTTGGCGAAATCCATAGCGTTAACACCAAGCTCTTTCGCTTCCTTTGACAGCGTCACTATGAATTCATGGGTTGCCCTGCGCTCAGGGTAAGCCAGGGTAAAACCTGCTTTCGAAAGCTCTTTTGCCATGTAATTAGCATTTAGTGTCGCGTACTCACCAACTCGATGCATGCCACTTCGACCTAACAATCTTGCATAGGCGTATGCCCGCAACAGAATTCCAGCGTTACCCATAAACGCAGACAAGTTACCGATGGTGTCCGGAATATCCTTGCTGGTCATCCAATAGAACTGGCCATCTTCATTTTTACCCACAATCGGTGTCGGAACAAAAGGTAGGAGTCGCTCGCCCACACCTACGGGACCCGAACCCGGCCCCCCGCCGCCATGGGGCGTGGCAAAGGTTTTATGTAAGTTCATATGCAGGACATCAAAACCCATATCACCGGGCTTAACCTTGCCGAGAATCGCGTTGAGATTCGCTCCGTCATAGTAGAGCAGGCCGCCAGCCCCGTGGATGATCTCCGCAATTTCTTTTACTTTACGCTCGAAGACACCGCAGGTTGATGGATTTGTCATCATCAAGCCAGCTGTGTGAGGGCCTACCTCCGCCTTCAAGGCATCAATGTCGACGTCGCCATCTTTGTTCACAGCTACTTCACGCACCGTGTAACCACACATAACTGCAGTCGCCGGATTTGTACCATGGGCAGCTGTCGGAATAAGTATTTCAGTTCTAGCGTCATCTCCACGCTTATCGTGATAGGCACGGATCATCGCAACACCCGCAAATTCACCCTGGGCGCCGGCCATTGGGGTTAACGAAACCCGCTTCATACCCGTCACATCTTTTAGGTATTCCTGCAGTTCAAACAAGCACTGGAGATAACCCTGACTGTGGCTCTCAGGTGCCATAGGATGACGATTGAGAAATCCCGGAATACTGGCAACCTTGTGGGCTCCCCTTGGGTTGTACTTCATGGTGCAAGACCCCAATGGATAAAACTCTCCATCAATGGAGAAATTCTTTCTCGACAAGTTTGTATAGTGTCGAACAACCTGAAGTTCCGACGCTGCGGGCAAACCTAGTGCATCACTTCTAATTTGATCCTTTGGCAGATCATCCAGTTCGAGGTCTACAATCTCGTATTGAGCTTTTGCGCTGCGTTCTTCACTACCCTTTTCGTATATCAACATTAGATTGTCTCCAGGGCAGATCGCAGGGATTGGACGAAGGATTCTATATCTTCATCGGTTTTGACCTCTGTAACATTTGTCAGCATGCAGTTGCCAAGACCTGGTTCCAGTTCGCCCAGATCATAACCACCAAGTATTCCCTGTTCTGCCATCGCGCCTAATACCAGGCTTGCTGGCTTCGGTAATTCAAGTACGGTCTCGTGAAAAACCGCTTGACTAAACTTTGCACTAACTCCATCAATTTTTGTTGCAGCAGCTAACAGTTTCGTAGTGCCGCTGTGGCATTTCGCTGCAATGTTTCGAATGCCGTCATCCCCCATCAAACTTAAGTAGATGGTTGCGGCGGTGACCAGCAGACCCTGGTTGGTACAAATATTTGAGGTCGCCTTACCTCGACGAATATGCTGCTCCCTCGCTTGCAACGTTAACGCAAACCCCGTCTTGCCCTCTGTGTCTTCTGTCATGCCTATGATTCGTCCGGGCATTTGCCGAACGATTGCTTGCTTGCAGCACATATAACCAAGGTAAGGCCCGCCGGAAGCAACCGGGATGCCGAAGGGCTGACCCTCACCGACAATAATATCAGCGCCGGTATCCCCCCATTGCCCTGGGGCACCTAAAATGCCAAGTGCCATAGGGTTCACTACACCAATCATCAGTTGGCCATTTTCGTGGGCAAATCGGGTTAGCTTATGCACATCCTCGAGGCCACCGAAGAAGTTAGGATAAGCAATCGCGAGCGCAGCAAAATCCTCACCCGCATGGGAAGCCAGAGCTGCCTCATCTATCTGACCTGAATCCGGCAGCCAGGGTACCGCAACCAATTCGATTTTTTGGTTGCGAACAATATTCTGTACGGCACTTTCATAACTCGGATGAAGGTTACCGGCGATCAGCACGCGCCTCGATTTTGAACTTCTGTTTGCCCGAACCGCCATCAACACCGCTTCTGCCAAGGCGGATGCACCGTCATAAACCGATGCGTTGGCGACATCCATACCCGTGAGTCGCGTCATCATGGTCTGAAATTCATAAATTAGCTGAAGGGTGCCCTGACTCGCCTCTGCTTGATACGGCGTGTAGGCTGTCATAAATTCGCCCCTGGAAACCAGATCCCATACCGCAGCAGGAATATGATGTTGGTAAGCTCCAGCCCCGAGAAACGACAAGCTCACCTCATCCTGCCTGGCGCGCTCAGACATCAAACGAACCAATGCCATTTCAGATATGGCTTCCGGGGTGTTGTTTAGCACCCCTGCCCTTAAGTCCGGGGGAATCTCATCAAACAATGTTTCGATCGACTCAACGCCAATCGCATCAAGCATGATCTGTTCATCTTGTGTCGTGTGCGGCACAAAGGGCATGGAATTACCTCATCTTGGATGGCCGCTACGCGACCCGATATTACCTGGTGTTCTTCTCTTGCTAGATCTCTCTAGCTTTTAATGTTCTTCGGCTTCGCAGAATTCCTGGTAGGCACTCATGTCTAACAGGTCTTTTAACTCTCCAAGATCATTTGGTTTCAGTTTAAAAAACCAGCCATCCTCATAGGGAGATTCATTTACCGTCTCGGGCGAATCTTCCAGGGCAGTATTTACAGCGATAATGGTGCCAGAGAGTGGCGCATAAATATCGGACGCCGCTTTAACGGATTCAACCACTCCGGCTTCACCGTTTGCCTTAACCTCCGCGTCTACTTCTGGTAGTTCAACGTACACCACGTCGCCCAATGCATCTTGAGCATGGTCAGAGATACCGACCGTAACAGTGCCATCATCTTCTACCCGGGCCCATTCGTGACTCTTGGCGTAACGCAGCTCTCCAGGAAACTCGCTCATTCCATCTTCCTCATACTTGTCATGTTTAGTTGTGAATGTTGATCAATCAGCGCCTTAAGACAGCTGGTAAACCTGTTTGCCATTTCGCGCAAATGGCGGCGCTACCCGTTGCACGGGCAATCGTTTATTACGAATCTCAACTTCCAATGGGCCTGCACCAACATTAATTCTTGCAAGTGCAATGGAATGGGAAAGCGTTGGTGAGTATGCGCCGCTGGTGATTTCGCCAACCCGCTGATCTCCTGCAAATATCGGATAGTGGCCACGAAGGACACCTTTTTCTAGCATCACAAGCCCAACCAATTCCTGTTCGACCCTCGCCGCAAGGAGCGCTTCTTTGCCGATAAAATCGTGATCATCCGCCATCACAACCGTAGAACCCATATTGGATTCAAAGGGATTTACGCTTTCATCCATATCACTTCCGTAGAGATTCATGCCCGCCTCTAGACGCAGCGTATCCCTCGCACCAAGACCAACAGCCGCCACACCCGCCTGGCGAATGGCCTGCCATAAAGCAACAGCCTCTTCACCGGGCAATATTATTTCGACGCCTTTTTCTCCGGTATAGCCCGTTCTGGCAATAAACCACCCATCGGAAAACCTGCCAACAAAAGGCTTGAGTTCGGCAATGAGTTTTGCCCTTTCCGCTGTCACAAGGGTTTTAACTAAATCAAGTGAATCTGGCCCCTGAACCGCGAGAATCGCCAACTCTGGGCGCTCGGTCAGTACACAATCAAATCCCGTGGCCTGCTTTTCCATCCAGGCCAGGTCTTTCTCCCGAGTTGCACAATTGACCACAACCCGATATCCATCTTCGGTAAGATAAACAATTAGATCATCTAGAATTCCGCCACTTTCGTTAAGCATGGCGGAGTACAGCGCCTTTCCAGGGGTCGTCAACTTCTCCACATCGTTTGCAAGCAAGTGTCGAAGAAATCCTTTACTACCTTCACCCGCAACGTCTACAACGGTCATATGGGAGACATCACATACCCCCGCTGCCCGTCGAATAGCATGATGCTCTTCGATCTGAGAACCATAATGGATGGGCATGTCCCAACCGCCAAAATCAACTAGCTTGGCGTTATCTGCGAGGTGTGCTTCATAAAGCGGCGTTCTTAAGCCCATAGGGTTCCCGCATTGCAGTGATTAACAAGGGCCGCATTCTATCTTTTTCACGCTTTAGGGGACAGTGACTTGAGTTCACGCGGCTGCTGAATTTTGTTTGGGTCAGCTCGCAAATTTCATCATCAAGGACTTCAGCGGACCGTTTTGATTCAACATACGCATGCCGTGGTTACGCAGCCAGCCAATAGCTGGAGATTCGCTACCGTATAGCCGCTTCAAAGTTTCCATCGCCGCCGCGACTGCTAAATTATGAGGTTGTCTCGTCACCGCAAAGCGCCTCAACACCGCAATATCTCCAGGCTGCTGGCCGCTCAACCTGGCTTGTTTTATTTCAAGCGCCAATGCTTCAGCGTCCGCTAAACCCAAATTTGCGCCCTGCCCCGCCAGAGGATGAATGGTGTGGGCTGCATCTCCAACCAGGGCAACTCCAGCACTTACGTAACGGTAGGCGTGTTGCTGTTTAAGGGGGAAGGAAAATCGTCGATCTACCCCAGTCACCTCTCCCAGCTCACTTTCCGACACCTCCGAGAGAGCGCAACAGAACGACTCCGAATCCAGCGCCATTAGCTTATCTGCTTCCCGGTGGGACCAGACGATAGAACAAAGGTTCGCATCCGCCAGGGGTAAAAACGCCAGGGGGCCATTCACGGTGAACCATTGCCGAGGAATATTGCCGTGGGGTCTGGTCGTTTGAATTGTGGTGACCACCGCTGTCTGATCATAGGCCCAACCGGCGGTTTGTAGTCCTTTGAGTTCTCGCACCCTGGAGTTCCCGCCATCTGCACCCACCAGCAAACTGCAGCTTAGAACGTTATTGTTGTCCAGGGTGACGAGTGAGCCGGCTTCGGCTTCGGAAATTTCCTCGACCTTATGGTCGAATAGCAACTCGATGTTTTCAAATTCTTCCAGCCGTTTATAAAGTGCGGTCACCACAAGGTGGTTTTCGATTACCATTCCAAGCTGTGGTACCCCAATGTCCTCGGCGCCAAATCTGATTTCTCCTGTGCCTTCTCCGTCCTTCACCTGCATGTGAGAAAAAATGGCATGCCGACCCAGGGTCGTAAACACCTCACATCGCTCAAGCAAGCCGATAGATGCCGAGTTCAGCACACTTACCCTGGGCGCATATCCAGAGGTTAACCCGTGGCCGGTAAGCATTGCAGCACTTTGCTCTCGGTTTGGGCCTGGGTTTTGGCTCTGATCTGCACTTTGCGATTTTGGTGCAGTTCCAGCGTCAATCAGCGCAATCGTATAATGGCTTGTCGCAAGGAGATTCGCCAACATCAAGCCGACCAGTCCGCCCCCGCAGATCACAATATCGTAGCGAGTTTCCATCAGCTAGCCAGCGCCGGATTGTGTTCGGCCATGTAGGATTCAATCTCATCGATTGTTTTAGGAATGCCCTTTGTCAGAACATCGTGGCCTTTTTGTGTCACCAAAACATTATCTTCAATTCGTATCCCAATACCTCTAAAACGAGCAGGCACATCAAGACCTTCCTCAATATAGATGCCCGGCTCCACGGTCATCACCATACCAGGCTCGAACTCTCTCCAGGTTTCATCAACCTGATACTCACCCACATCGTGCACGTCCAAACCCAACCAGTGTCCGGTCTTGTGCATATAGAACTTCTTATAGGCTTCTTGCTCGATAACATCTTCCAGCTCACCCTCAAGTAAACCAAGGGCCAGCAAGCCTGCGGAAATCACCCGAACCGCCGCCTGGTGGGGTTGATCCCAGTGGTTACCTGGCTTGATCGCTTCAATGGCGGCGAGCTGCGCCGCCAACACAATCTCATAGAGGGATTTTTGTACTTTACTGAACTTACCGTTGGCGGGGAATGTCCGGGTCACGTCTGCCGCGTAATACTCATACTCGCAGCCAGCGTCGACGAGAACCAAATCACCCTTTCGAATCTGATCCTCATTGGTAATGTAGTGCAGGATACAACCGTTGTTTCCAGCTCCCACAATAGAAGGGTACGCCGGGGACCGAGCGCCACCCATTACAAAGGTATGGTGCAGATCTGCTTCCAGTTGATATTCCGCCTGCCCCGGCTCAACTGTCTCGAGCAATCGCCTGTGGGCCCGTTCGGTAATATCCGACGCTCGCCGCATCACTTCGATTTCCGCTTTGCTTTTAAATAATCTGAGTTCATGTAGATATCGGTCTAACTGCACAAATTCTCCCGGTGGGCGCGTACCGGATTGTTTATTGTTGCTAATGCCGTTAACCCATCCAATCACCCGGGTATCAAACTCCCGCTGATTACCCATGGAATAATATAGCTTCGAACGCCCCTCTATCATGCCGGGCAAAATATCGTCCATATCCGCTATCGGGAATGCATCGTCAATTCCAAACAATTGCATCGCCCGTTCGGGGCCGGTGATTTTCCCGTGCCACTGCTCCATGCTCGGGTCCCGTTCTCGGCAGAACAATATACACTCACCATGTTCCCGGCCTGGCACCAGGACAATCACCGACTCTGGCTCATCAAATCCCGTTAAGTAATGAAAATCACTATCCTGCCGAAAGGGGTAATCTACATCACTATTTCTAGCCACGATGTTGGCGCTCGGCAGGATGGCGATACTTTTATCTTCCATCATCGCCATCATCTCTTTTCGACGTGAGGCGTATTCTCTGTGGGTAATTCGAGGTTTTGGGGCCATTAGTGAACTGCCTTTGTTGCGCAGTCGGTAAAAACCATCACGGCTCCAATGCGCACATATTCAGTAATTTCTATCAGATCAGATTCATTCTCTTCGTCTTCAGGGATATCATCATCCACCTGGGAAATCTGGGCGAAGTCGTGCAGGAGTTCCTTTACCTCGTCACTCAGTTCCGCGTCCTGAAATCGACCCGTAAGACCGAATCCTGAAAGGAACCCTCGACACCAGTCACTCAGTGCAACCCGTTGATTATTAATGCCTTCCGCCTCATCTGGCAAGAGTATTTGAAAACCAAATTCCGTGTCACTTAAGCCTGCTTGTACCGCAACGGCGGTACCGGCACTCACATCCCCGAGGGAACCTTCGAGGGGAATTTCAAAGGCTTCTGCAAAAGCCTCAGAAGCACTATTCCAGACGGTTCCAGAGGCAACCCAGCCAGTTATAAAGCCGTGCACTTCCGATGCCGAAACCTTTGAGTTGAGGGTCTCGAGTTGAATCTTAAGATTCGATAAGTCTGTTGCCATTGGCTCCCCCCAAAAATCGCATATCTTACGCTATTTACGGATGTTTGACCTCGAAGGAAGTGTGCCATTATAGTAGCCGCCAATACTCGTGACGGCCGCTCAACCTTGGAAATACAAAAACTCGAAGCCAAGATCGATGAACTGATTAGCCTTTGTGATGAACTCGAGCGCAAACAGGCCAATTTGGAACAGGACCGGGACAACTGGCTTACTGAACGTACTCGGCTGTTAGAAAAAAATGAACTCGCGAAGAACAAGGTCGAAGCCATGATCATGCGCCTCAAAGCGCTGGAGCAGGAATAGATGACCGAATCAAAAACAGTCACCGTGTCGATTCTAGATAAGAGCTATCAGGTTAGCTGCAAGCCAGAAGAAGTTACAGCGCTTCGACAGTCTGCAGACTATCTAGATGGAAAAATGCGAGAAGTCAAAACCAACGCGGGGGTGCTGGGCCTCGACCGAATCGCAGTGATGGCAGCCCTCAATATCGCGAATGAATACCTCTCGGAAGCGAGCAAAGGTAAAGACTCAATCGAGAGCAAAAATCGCGATATTGAACAGCTAATGGGTAAAGTAGATAGCGCCATAGGTCGGCTGAAGAACCGAAATGGATAAATTGTCTCCCGACTCGGTTTGAATCGGTTATAATTAGGTTGTTCCCTGGATTGCTCGCGAGTCGATATGTCCTCGACCCTTTAAGCGATAACCAGGAGGTCTTTTATCTGGGTAGATGTGCATGTCCGTTCACGCGGAACGCCTAAAACTCGTTAGAGGCCACCGCCTTGAACCGTTGGGTTCAAGGGCCTATCAGAACAGCGGCAATTTGGGGACCTTATTTAGAAATGACGCCTAGCCAGCAAACACTGCGGCGCCAGCTTAGACAGAGACGACAATTGTTGTCGCGGTCATCCCAACATCGAGCTAGTTTTCTAGTCGCTCAACACCTGAAGCACTATTTGCCTTATCAACGAGCCCATCGAATCGGCATCTATAGTGCAACCGATGGCGAAGTCGACCTATCCTGGTTAACTCGGGGCACATCAAAACAGTTTTACCTGCCCGTGTTGCAGGAATGTGTCAGACCCTGGAAAGGAAAAGGACTGCTATTCGGCAAAACCAGTGATCGCCTTATGTCCAACCAATACGGCATTCCTGAACCCCAAACGAAACGTTTACTGGGGGTTTCAGATCTCGATTTTCTGTTGGTTCCCCTCGTTGGATTTGACCGAAGCGGCCAGAGACTCGGGATGGGAGGAGGTTATTACGATCGGACCTTATCGGCATTACGGTGCTGGAAAGCGCTGCCGAAGATTGGCGTTGCCCATAGTGCTCAGGAAGTTGACGCGTTATTGGTCAAGCCCTGGGATGTCCAATTGGATGGCATTGTCACAGACAATGAATTGATCTCGACTAGAAACCTAACGCTTGGCCCACAGCATTGACCGCAACACCTAAACCGAGGAGTACAAAAATCAATAACATAAGATCGGGCTTCTTGTTCATTACCTATTCCAAATACTGTCGTTAAAACAGCGGTTACCAAGTTATTAGGACCGACAAAGATATAACTGTTCCGAATGTTTATCAATAGACAAGAGCTATATTTGCACGATATTTGTGCAGTAAGTCACACTAGCCGTCTCGGACCAGTACCAAGTAAGTGTTTACTCAGATCTTTGCTGATGTCATTTTATCGGCACCGATGCTCAGGACTTTAGTAGGACAGATTAAAATATGGCCATAAAAGAAATCATCCGGATGGGTCATCCCACATTACGGGAAGTCGCCCAACCCTTTCCGTTACAGGAAATAGGCTCGGAGAAGTTCAATAACCTCGTGACGGATCTAAAGGATACCCTCGAGGCGACGGGAAACGGTATTGGGCTCGCTGCGCCACAGATTGATGTTCGATTCCGGGTGGCAGTGATTAATATTCCGAACCCTACTACCCGCTATGGCCCCGTAACACCTTTGCCTTTCACGGTATTTGTTAATCCAGAGATCACGGTTATCAATGAACAAACTGAGGGTTATTGGGAGGGCTGCCTTTCTGTACCCAATATGATGGGCTACGTTGAGCGGCCGCAACAAATCCGGGTAGACTATTTTGATCGAACCGGGTCTGCCCAGACGATAGAACTAGACGGTTTTCTAGCGACGGTTTTTCAACATGAGTTTGACCATCTGGATGGCTTTCTCTACGTCGACCGGCTAAAAGACACCCGGCTATTTTCTTTCGATACAGAGTATGCACATTACCATCTACCTAAAACCGAATAGGTAGCACTGAATAGGTAGCACCGAATAATCTAAACCGGGGTCAGCGGAGAAAAAGACGGTAGGCAGGATTCTCCGATTCATCCCAATGGCGATAACCAATTTCTTTAAGGCGCGAACGGAAAGCCGCGAGCTCAGCATCGGGGACCTGCAAACCAACTAACACCCGACCATACGCAGAACCGTGATTTCGATAATGAAATGTCGAGATATTATAGGCAGAGCCTATCGCATCCAGAAAACCAGCCAGAGCCCCATGCCTTTCAGGGAATTCAACTCTAAACAATCGTTCGTTATCGAGGTTGCAGACTCGACCGCCGATCATATGACGGATATGAAGCACTGCCACTTCATTCCCAGACAAATCAACAATGTCATAGTTCTTCTTAAGTTTTTCCAGGAGACCAACCCGATCATCAGAGCCAGCCGTGGTCTGCACACCCACCAACACCCTCGCACCAACATTCGGTGAATAGCGATAATTAAACTCAGTAACGCTGCGCTTTCCGATCGCCCGGCAGAACTTACGGAAACTACCCTGCTGCTCAGGAATGGTTGCACCAAGCAGCATCTCTCGTTTTTCGCCAATCTCTGTCCGTTCGGACACATGCCGAAGCCGATCGAAGTTCATATTGGCACCGGTCACAATTGCCACAACGGCTTCCGTATTAGTCATTTTGTTGGCTTCAAAATATTGTTTACAACCCGCGATACCTAGTGCGCCTGAAGGTTCACAAATCGCCCGGGTGTCTTCAAAAACATCTTTGATAGCTGCGCATATTTCATCGGTGCTCACCTTAATCACTTCATCAACACAGGCTTTTGCCAATCGGAAGGTCTCTTTTCCCACCTGCCTGACCGCCGTCCCATCAGCAAACTGATCCATATCTTCAGCCGCTAACTTCACCCGCCGACCCGCTTGCAATGCTGCCCACATACCCGCTGAACCATCCGCCTCCACGCCGATAACTCGAATATCAGGCCGTAGATACTTAATATAGGTACCCACTCCAGAAATAAGTCCGCCGCCGCCGACGGGCACAAACACCGCATGGAGTGGGCCAGTGTGCTGGCGCAGAATTTCCATGGCAATTGTGCCTTGGCCGGCAATAACGTCTGGATCATCAAAAGGGTGAACGTAGGTTAAATCCTGTTCCCCACAGAGTTTTTGGGCAATTGCCGCTGCTTCATCATAACTATCACCCTCGAGCAGCACTTTAGCGCCCAAGCGCCGTACAGCTTCAATTTTTATGGAGGGGGTATTTCGGCCCATCACAATAGTTGCAGGCACCTTTAGATGCTGGGCGGCAAGGGCAACGCCCTGGGCATGATTACCCGCCGACGCTGTAATCACACCACGTCGCCGGACCTCTGGGGCTAAGGTCTGAATTTTGTTGAACGCACCACGGAGTTTAAAACTAAACACCGCTTGAGTATCTTCCCTCTTCAGCAGCAGGCTTCGACCAATTCTCTCCGACAACTTTGGCGCGATCTCAAGCGGACTCTCTTCCGCCACTTCGTAGACATTCGCTTCAAGTATTTTCTTGATGTACTTATCTGTCATCGCTTATTTGTCATCTGTAAAAAAATGGAATGTGACCTTAAGCACGAGAGTATAAACTCCCTACCCAGAAAAAACGCTCGGCGAATCACCCAAAAGGTATCAGATGGATCAGAACGAAAAGAAAAAACAGGTTGGTGAAGCCGCTGCTCGCTACATCGAACCCCACCTGAGTGAAAAATCCGTCATTGGTGTCGGTACAGGCTCGACCGCCAACTACTTTATTGACGCCCTCGCGACGCTTCAACACAAATTTGATAGTGCAGTTGCCAGTTCCGAGGCAACCGCGGATCGACTGAGGGGCCATGGCATTCGAGTTGAGGAATTAAACAATGTTAAAGATATGCGTTTCTACGTGGACGGAGCCGATGAGGTCGATGAAAACCTGGCCATGATTAAGGGTGGTGGCGGCGCACTGACCCGGGAAAAAATTGTTGCCTCGGTAGCAGAAACCTTCGTCTGTATCGTAGATGAATCCAAACTTGTTAAATCACTAGGCTCGTACCCGCTTCCAGTGGAAGTCATCCCGATGGCCAGATCAGT
>TARA_R110002073_G_scaffold63695_1_pt1 | contig 14933 bp, 9 predicted proteins | sample TARA_R110002073 | Tara Oceans TARA_R110002073 (sample SAMEA4397174) | marine metagenome | biome: Polar Biome; feature: [DCM] deep chlorophyll maximum layer (ENVO:01000326); material: water (ENVO:00002006), including particulate matter (ENVO:01000060) such as... | depth 40 m
CGTGTCTGACGCGGTACTCCCGGTTCTCCCAGTCGGACCAGCTTCTAACGCCGGACGGCGTCCGAGATCGCGAGCACGTCGTCGAAGACGTTGGCGAAGTCGTCGAGATGAACCATGTTCGGACCGTCCGAGGGGGACGAGTCCGGGTCGGGGTGCGTCTCGAAGAACAGCCCGTCGACCTGACCGGTCGCGATGGCGGCACGTGCGAGTTCGGGCACCAGCGTGCGATCGCCACCCGTCGAGGCGCCGAGGCCTCCAGGACGCTGCACGGCATGTGTCGCGTCGAACACGACCGGATGTCCGGTCGCCTTCATGTCGCGGAAGCCGGTCATGTCGACGACCAAGCGGCCGTAGCCGAACGTCGTACCGCGCTCGGTGAGCAGCACGTTGGGGTTGCCGCTGTCGGTGACCTTCTGCGCGGCGTGGGTCATGTCCCACGGCGCGAGGAACTGCCCCTTCTTGATGTTCACGATCTTGCCGGTCGCCGCGGCGGCTTGCAGCAGGTCGGTCTGGCGGCACAGGAACGCGGGGATCTGCAGCACGTCGACGACCTCGCCGACCGGGCCGCATTGATCGGGCAGGTGGACGTCGGTGACGACCGGCACGTTCAGCTCGGAACGGATGTCGCTGAGCCATTGAAGGCCCTGCTCCATTCCGATGCCGCGCCCGCCGCCGAGGCTCGAGCGGTTGGCCTTGTCGAAGCTGGCCTTGAAGATGTACGTGCAGTCGCGCGCGGCCATCAGGTCGCGCAGCGTGCCGGCGATCTCGAAGGCCAGCTCGCGGCTCTCGAGCACGCAGGGTCCGGCGAGCACGAACGGCCGCTTGCCCACGAGCGGGCGGCCGTCGATCTGGATCACGTGCGTCGAATCAGACATCGGAGGGGACGATCAGGTGTCGGGGGTCGGGGAGGATCTCGAAGTCGACCGGCGTCTCGCCGCCGAGGTCGCCATCGATCTCGAAAGGGACTGCGGTCTCGCTGGTGATGCGAACCTGGCGCACGGAGAGCTGCTGGATCTTCGGTCCGGGGCGCCGCATCAGGAGCGCGCGCAGACCGTAGCCCATCAGCGCCCGACGGGTACCCCCAGGGAACAGGAACAGCTCGAATCGCCCGTCGTCCAGCTTGCGATCGGGCGCCAGACGCAGGAAACCGCCGTACTTCACGACGTTCGAGATCAGGACCCAGCCGTAGCTCCCGGGCACGCGCTCGCCGTCGGCCTCGACCACCAGCTTGGGCGCCTTCCAGTGCACAAGCGTGCTGAGGACCGCGCGTACGTACGTGCTCTTGGTGATCGGACCCTTGCGCCGCCGCTCGACGTCCGCGACCGCCGCGCCGTCGAAGCCGACACCGACGACCAGGAACGTCAGCTGGCCGTTCACGCGCCCGACGTCGAGACCTTGGATGCGCCCGTTCACGACCATGTCCGCCACGCCCAGCGGCGTGCGCGGCATGCCAAGGTCCATCGCCAGCACGTTGGCCGTCCCGGTCGCCAGGACCGCGACAGGCGTCGCCGGATCGAGTCCCTCGAGCGCCTCGCGCAAGCTGCCGTCGCCACCGACGACGCAAACGACATCGGCGGTGTTCTCGCGGGCGAGTCGTTCGCCATCGCCGCGCGCCTCTGTGAACGCGAGCTCGGCGTCGATGCCACGGTCCCGCAGCGCCTTCGCCAGCGCCTCCGCCTTGAGCTTCGCCGTCCCCTGCCCCGAGATCGGGTTGGCGATGACGCGAGCGGTTCGGAACGGGGTGGGGGAGGACACGGCAACGAGATTAGCCGCTAGCATGGTCCGCGATGAGCATCTCTTCCCAGCTTCGGCAACGGAGCACACCCTGATCGGTCCTCCCACGTATCCCCTCGATCGCGACGCCTTCCGGCGCGCGCTCCGGACGGGTCATGGGCGTGCGTTGATTCATGCGCGCAGGTACGGACTCAAGGGGTTCGAGGATGATGTCCTCGAGGCTGCGATCCAAGACTTGAGATTCGACGGGCAGCTCGAGCCGTCCAGGGAGGTCCCGATCGCGGAGTTGTGCGCGATCGCAGGAATCGTGGAACGCCTCCTGGACAAGGATCCAACCGGAAATGACGACTGCATTGAGCACCACTGCGAGGTGCTCGCCCAATTCCATGCCGAGTACCCGGACAGGGTGATCCAAGTCCTCAAGGAATCCATGCGCCCCTGGCCAGGGTGCCACTCCCTGTTCCCTGTCGACCCACTCCTAGAGGTCGGCGGGAGGGACGCGCTCCTATTCGTCGCGAGGCGATTCGGGGAACTCTTGATCGACGGTTCGGTGGAACGATTCGACGAGTACCTCTTCTTCGCCTACGAAGAGGTTCATGGCAAAGGCAAAGCCTGGATCGACCTCGATGCGATGGCGGGGGATGACCCTCTGGTGCGCGCGTGCTTCGACGCAAGGCGTGACCGGGACCAGGAACTCCTGGAGATGAAGCTCGAGCGAGATGCGAGACGCAGGGCAGGCGAGGCAGCTGGCAAGCCAGAGCCCAAGACTCGATTCTCATGGCCCGGGGGTGCCCGCCCGACGATCGAACAATCGGTGCGTGACCTGACCTCAGGTGACTTCAACTACTTCTATCCCTGGACCAAGACCTCGACTCTGGAGGAGCGTGATGCGGTGGAACAGCTGCTCCAAACGGTGGATGACCCGAACCGCATTCGAGATGCACTGAGGTGCCTCCGCGAACACGGGTTCCCCAACTTCGAGCCAGGTCATCTTCGGTTCTTGCATCACGAGAACGACGAGGTTCGCTGGTGGGCCGGCGAGGTGCTGGCCAACAACTCGAGCCCTTTGATCCGTGAAGAGGGGCTGCGCCGAATCGATGAATCAGAGTTCTCTTTAGGAGTCACTTTGCTGACGCATTCAGCTCTGCCTGAGGACACGGATCGAATCTTGAGTGCATTGGAAGAGCCAGGTGACAGGGATGCAGTTCATGATCGGGTCCTGGCCTTGCTCGAGATGGCCAAGGATCGCCCGGAGATGAACCCCGAGCGCCTGCTGCAGCATGTCTACGAGTGGTCTCCCTGTGGCAACTGTCGTCACAAGGCCGTCGACGCGATGAAGGCGAGCGACTCCTTGCCCGCATGGATCCATGACGAACTACAGGCGGACATGCACGCCTGGGGCGATTCCTGAGTTGCTGTCCATTCCGCGTCGAACCGCTCACTGCGGACCGGTAGGATCCCCGCCATGAGCGGCACTCTGGTACTCGGTGGGACAGGATTCCTTGGCGCGCACGTTGCGGCCGTGGCGCATCGGTTGGCGTTTCCTTTGGCGACGATGGCCGAGCCGCAGGGTCCTCCCGTGTACGCGATCGGGCGTGATCCGGACGACGCGCCGCGGTTCTGTGATCCGCGCGAGGGCATCGTCTGGATCAAAGCCGACCTGCTGACGGAGGGCCGCTTCCAACGTCTGACCGAGACGTGCGATCCCGACTTCGTCATCAACGCCGCCGCGCTGTCGAGCGTCGCCGCATGCGAAGCGGATCCGGAACTCGCGAAGCGCATGAACACCGACCTGGCACGCGAGGTCGCGAAGACGTGTGCCGCGAACAACTTGCGCTTGGTGCACGTCTCGACCGATCAGGTGTTCGGCGAGACCGCACCGCCCGAATCGGGTTTCACCGAGGATGCTCCGACAGCGCCCGTGTCCGTCTATGGACGCACGAAAGCCGATGGGGAGCGGGCTGTGCTCGAGGAGGACCCGGCGGCGCTCGTCGTGCGCCTACCGCTCCTGTACGGGAACTCGGGAGGACGCGGTCGCGGCGCCTCCGACGCGCTCCTCGAAGGCCTGCACCGCGAAGAACGTCCGACGTTGTTCGTGGACGAGTGGCGCACGCCGCTCGAGGTCTCGACCGCCGCCGAAGCCCTGGTCGAACTGGCCCAGGAACTGCCCGAGGTCAGCGGCTTGCTGCACGTGGCCGGGCCGGACCGCATCAGCCGCTTCGATCTGGCCGTCGCGATCCTGCGCGCCATGGGGCTCGACGCGGACGCCGCGCGGGCCGAGCTGGATGCGGCGAGCTGCACCGAATACGACGGGCCCGCGCCCCGGGCGGCCGACGTGGCGCTCGACGCGATGCGGGCCCGGAAGGTGCTCGAAACGGCGCTGCTCGGGATCGGCGACGGCGCCAAGCGCGCGATGACCTGAGCCGGAATTCGCCGGATCGCACCAGCGAACGGCGGCGGCGGTTGACCCGGGTGGGGAGGGCGCTCAAAGTGTCCGCCCGCAATGTCCCCCGGATCCGAAACTCGGGGCCGGGCCACCCTGCGGCGCCAACGCCCATGGAACTGTCCACACGCTTCACGCCCTCCGAGATCGAGAGCGACCTGTACGCCCAATGGGAGGCCTCCGGCGCCTTCCAACCGCCCGCCGAGGGTGAGGGTTCCGGCAAGACGTTCACGGTGATGATCCCGCCGCCGAACGTCACGGGCGTTCTGCACATGGGCCACGCCTTGAACGGCACGTTGCAGGACATCGTCGTGCGTCACCGGCGCAAGTCGGGCTTCGACACGCTGTGGGTCCCGGGCACCGATCACGCCGGCATCGCGACGCAAGCCGTCGTCGAGAAGAAGCTGTACGCCGAAGAGAACCTGAAGCGCGAGGAGATGGGCCGCGAGGCCTTCCTCGAGCGCATCTGGGACTGGAAGGAGAAGCACGGCAACATCATCCTGAAGCAGTTCCGCAGCCTCGGTTGCTCCTGCGACTGGACGCGCACCGCGTTCACGATGGACGACAAGCTGAGCCACGCCGTGCGCCAGTCGTTCGTCGAGCTCTGGGAGCGCGAGCTCATCTATCGCGGCTCGCGTCTGGTGAACTGGGACTGCGTGCTGCAGACCGCCGTGTCCGACGACGAGATCGAGTACGTCGAGCGCAAGGGCAAGCTCTGGCACCTGAAGTACCCGCTGACCGCCAAGCCGGGCGAGTTCATCGTCGTCGCGACGACGCGTCCCGAGACGATGCTGGGGGACACCGGCGTCGCCGTCCACCCGGACGACGAGCGCTACAAAGACCTGGTCGGCACGACCTGCAAGCTGCCGTTCGTGGATCGTGAGATCCCGATCGTGGCGGACGATTCGGTCGATCCGAACTTCGGCAGCGGCGCGGTGAAGACCACGCCCGGTCACGACCCCGCCGACTACGAGCGCGGCAAGCGGCACAACCTGCCCATCATCAACATCCTCGAGAAGGACGGGAAGATCAACGAGAACGGCGCGCACTTCGCCGGTCTCTCGCGCGAGGTCACGCGCAAGCAGCTCGTCCAGGAGCTCGACGACCTGGGCCTGCTCGAGCAGATCGAGGACATCACGCACAACGTGTCCGTGTCCGACCGCTCGAAGTCGCCGATCGAGCCGCTCGTCAGCGAGCAGTGGTTCGTCGCGATGGAGCCGCTCGCGAAGCCCGCCATCAACGCCCTCGAGAAGGGCTGGCTGAACTTCCGCCCCGAGCGCTGGAGCAAGGTCTACCTGCACTGGCTCGAGAACGTGCACGACTGGTGCATTTCGCGCCAGCTGTGGTGGGGTCACCAAATTCCGGTGTGGTACGACGAGGACGAGGTGCCGATCGCATCCGTCACCGACTTGAAGGAAGGCGATCCGCACCCGAAGACGGGCAAGCCGATCGTGCGCCGCGATCCCGACGTGCTCGACACGTGGGCGTCGTCGTGGCTGTTCCCGATGGCGACGCTGGGCTGGCCGAACCACGAGGCGCCGGACCTGTTGCGCTTCTATCCGACGCAGTTCCTGTCGACGGCGCAGGAGATCATCTACCTCTGGGTCGCGCGCATGGTGATGGCGGGTTACGCCTTCATGCCCGAGCTGCCCGAGGAGAAGCGCAACCCGTTCACCACGTGCTACATCCACGCGACGGTGCTGGACGGCAAGGGCAAGCGCATGTCCAAGTCGGCCGGCAACGGCATCGATCCGCTCGACATGATCGAACAGTACGGTGCGGATGCGGTGCGCTTGAGCCTCGTGCTGCTGACCAAGGAAGGCCAGGACGTGAAGCTCTCGCCCGACCGCTTCGAGCAGGGCAGCCGCTTCTGCAACAAGGTCTGGAACGCGGCGCGCTTCGTGATGCTCAACCTCGAGGGCGAGCGTTCGGACGCTGGCTTGACGCTCGAGGACCGCTGGATCCGCTCGCGCCTCGCCGAGGCGATCCGCTACGTCACCGCGGCACTCGATGAGTACCGCTTCAACGACGCGGCCTCGCACCTGTACCGCTTCGTCTGGAACGACTTCTGCGACTGGTACGTCGAGCTCGCCAAGGGCCGTTTGACCGGCGACGACGCCGTCAGCGCCGCCGCCGCGCGCGACACGCTGGCGCGCGTCCTCAAGGATGCGCTCGGCCTGCTGCACCCGTTCACGCCGTACCTCACCGAGAAGCTCTGGGCCGCGTTGCACGAGACGATCGGCGAGACGCCCGACGCGCTCTTGATCAGCCAGGCCTGGCCGACCGGCGAGGGCCTCGCCCGTGACGCCGAAGCCGAGGCCGAGGTCGAGACGCTGCAAGCCCTGGTGACGTCCGTGCGCCGCGTGCGCTCGCTGACGATGTGTGGCGAGCGCAAGCGACTGGTGGCCATCGTCAGCGCGCCGCGCGACGACGAGCGCGCCGTGCTCGAGCGCAACGCCGAGGCCGCCAAGCAGTTGGGCTTCCTCGAATCGCTCGAGATCTCGTCCGACGCGGAACGTCCCGCCGGCAGCGCCGTGTCCGTGGCCGCCGGCTTCGAGACGTTCGTGCCGCTCGGCGACGACGTCGACATGGCCAAGCTCAAGGACGTGCTCGACAACCGCCGCGACAAGGTCGAGAAGGCCATCGGCGGCCTGCAGGGCAAGCTGAAGAACCAGGGCTTCCTGGCCAAGGCCGATCCCGACGTCGTCGCGGGGGAACAGGCCCGGTTCGAGGAACTGCAGCACGAGCGCGACCTGCTCGTCCGCAACCTCGAAGGGTTCTAGCGTCTCACACTTCGATTCCTCACGACCGCGTGCGACCCCTCCGTCGCGCGCGGTCGTTGCGCATCGGTGCGGTCAGGGCGCCGTCGGCAGCGGATAGCGCAGCAGTACGAACGACGGTGTCGGCGGGTACGTCATCTCGAACCGCACGCCTTGGAACTCGTCCTTCGCGCGGCCCAAGGTCCGCATGGCCCGAATCACCAGGTCCGGGTACTCGGGGAAGTGGGGGGTGGCCAGGCGGAGTCGGCGGTGGCCCAGGTCCCGCAGGGTCTCCGGACAGGGCAGCGGACTCGAACGACCCCCGACGTAGGCGTGCACGTCGCCGCGCAGGACCTGAACGTCGAACTTCGGGTCGCTCACGAGGTCCCGATGGATCAGGACGTCGACCAGCAGGTGTTCGACCGGAGCGTGGATGTCCGTGCCGCATTCGCAGTGCTCGCCCGGCTCGCGAGCGAAGCGCGGGGCGACCGCCAGCGACGCATGTCCGAACACCAGGTTGGACGTGCCGCGGTTGCCGACCGGACCTGCGCCGAGTTCGTAGAGCACCGAGCGCTCCGTCTCGGTCGTCCGGATGGGGGGCATCGGACTCGTGCAGTACGTCGGCATCAAGAGCGACTGGGGATCGTCCGCGGGCGGATCCTCCAAGTTCATCTGCAGATGCTGAGGCATCGGCGAGCCGTCGTCCTTGTAGTACATGCGCTCGAAGAGCGGCATCGCGGCGTCCGCTCGCAAGCGACGCAGGCCGAGCAGCCCGGTGATCTGGGCGACGTCCGTCAACGACTCGTCCTTGCGACTCGGCGCCAGGATCATCGTGCGCAGGCGCACCTTGGCTTGAATGCCCAGGATGCCGCTGTTGCCGCGGAACGCGAGCTTGCGACTGGTCTCCAGTGGCTCGGTCGTGGTATCGGACGCCATCGAGTCGAGCATCAGCTCCAGGCTCGTGCGGTCTCCGGCGTGGATCTCGAGCATGCGTTCGAACTCCAGGACGGCGGCCTTCACGCGATCGATGGCCGCCCCGTCCGCACGCGCCTTGGCGAGCGCCTCGAGGAGGATGCGCATGCCGCTCTCGCCCGGGATCTGCGGGTAGATCGAGAACGGATCCTCGGCGCGCACGAGCCGGGACACCTTCCAGGTCAGGTTGCGGTGCAGGCCGAGCTGGCGCGCGACCTCCTGGGGTTGCCCCGGGTCCGCGCCCACGGAGCGCAGGAGAGCGTCGAGCCCGTCCTGCAGCCCGTGGACGGCAGCCACGTAGTGCTCTTCGAACGGCAGGGTGGAGGGGCGGGTCATGGCAGGGCAGGCCGGGTATATCACGAACGTGGGAGGCCCCTGGCGGTGGTCCAGACGGCGCTGGGCTTCCTGGCAGGAGCCGGATCGGGCGGAACGGGCGAATCGGCGGGCGATTCTTGTTGCCGGAGTTATCCCCAGAGACAGTAGCGCGGTGGGAGCCCCCCGGCTAGGGTGCATCCGTCGGAAGACTCCGACTCGACCTTCCACCCACCTGAATCCCGCTCCCAACAGAGGTTTCCATGACATTCTCGCGCCCCCTGACCCGGTGTCTCCGCCGGTCCTTCGCCTGTGCCGTTCTCGTGACCCCCGCCTTCGCGCAATGGTCCACCGATCCGAGCGTGAACCTGTCCGCCGCCGATGGCGCCTCCGACCAGACCCAGCCCAAGGTCGTCGCGACCTCCGACGGGGGCTGCTACATGAGCTGGTACGACGGCATCGGGACGGGGTTCGACGTCCGGCTGCAGAAGTTCGACGCCGCCGGCAACGAGGTCTTCGCCCACAACGGCGTGCTGGTCGCGGACCGCGCGTTCTCGTCGACCCAGGACTACGGGTTGGACGTCGACGCGTCGGGCAACGCGCTGCTGACCTATCGCGACACGATCAGCGGGACCCAGATCAGCGCCTCGATGGTCTCACCGACCGGCGTGTTGCTGTGGGGAGCCACCGGCGTGCAGCTGACCTCGACCACCAGCTTCGTCGCCGCGCCCAAGATCGCCGGCGCGACCGACGGCTCGGTCTACGTCGCCTGGACCCAGGACGCCACCACGCGCGTCCAGCGCCTCGACGCCGCCGGTGTGGCGCAGTGGGGCACCGACGTCGTCCTGACCTCCATCGTCGGCTCGTACTCGGTCAGCGACATGCACGAGGCCGGCACGGACGCGATCGTCTCGTTCGTGAACCAGACCGGCGGCTTCGGATCGCCGCGTCACATCTATGCGCAGAAGCTCGACTCCACCGGCGCCCTGCAATGGGGCGCTGGACACGTCCCCGTGTTCGATGGGGGATCCGTGCAGTTCGGCAACTTCCCGACCTTCGTTCCGGACGGAGCGGGCGGGGCAGCCTTCGCCTGGTACGACACGGCAGGCGCGTCGCTGAACTGCTTCGCCCAGCGGCTGGACACGAACGGCGCGGAGCTGTTCCCGCACAACGGCGTGGCCGTGTCCTCGGACCTCACGCGGGACCGCGTCGACCCCAGTCTCACCTTCGACAGTTCGACCGGCAATTGCGTCGTGTTCTGGCGGGAGCAGCAGGGCGCGCTCGACGGCGTGTACGGTCAGCTCCTGTCCGTGACTGGCGCGGCGCTGTGGGGCGCCGAGGGCACCGTCGTCGCCCCCCTGGCGGCGACCGAGCTGGGCCTCGTGCGCAGCTCCGCCGACAGCAACGGTGGGATGGCGTTCTGGAGTTCGACGACCGGACCCCTGACCGAGACCCTGTCTGGCGCTCACGTCGACGGACTCGGCGTCCTGGACGTGGCGACGTTCGACGTGTCGACCGTCACCTCGGCCAAGGGCCGTCTCGCGGTGACCACGAACACCGGGGGGGACCGGGTCCTGGCTTGGGCCGACGATCGGGTCGACGATGGCGACATCTACATGCAGAACGTTCGACCGGATGGTTCGCTCGGGGCCCTGACGGCCACGTTCAACATCCTGTGTGATCCCGCGAACGACCACTATTTGGGCGGCTACGCCAAGCTCGACACGAGTTCGTTCGGGAGCGGCATCGGGAGTGACTTGCACTTGAACGTGACGGACGGCCCGTCGGGCGAGTTCGGTTTCATCCTGGTGTCCGCCGGAGGCTCCGGCAGCGCTCCGGTCTTCGGTGGCGTCCTGTGCCTCGACACCCCCCAGGGCCGCTACAACCCTCAGGTCTCCACGAATCAGGGCCTGCCCCAGTTGAACTCGTTGGGTCAGTTCGACGGGTCGGGCGTGCTGCAGAACCTGTTCGGCAACGCGACCTCCAGTGGCGGGGCCGGCTTCGACGTTCCGACCGAGCTGCCGTTCTCGCCCGCCGGGCAGGTGATCGGCAGCGGCGACGTCTACTACTTCCAGGCCTGGTTCCGCGACCAGATCGCGATGCCCGGCGACTCGGCCAACTTCTCGAACATGATCGAGGTCACGTTCCCCTGACGACCATCGGGCCTCGCATCGCTCGTGGCCTCCGGTCGCGAGCGTCCGTGAGGCTCGATCCCGCCCTGCCTTCTTGATGGATGCGAGCGCATCGCTCACCCCGTCACTTTGCTCCTCCTGATCGCCGACCTCCATTCGTCGACGACTCCAACCCCTTCGACACTTCTCATGCATCTCAACCACACTTTCCTGACTCCGGCGCTCACCGCCTTGGTCTTCGCAGGCACGGCGTTCGCCCAGTCCGACGACTGCACCGCGCCGCCCGCCGCGGCTCTCGGTGCGAACGCCTACGACAACACCGCGGCCTCGACCACGGCCTTCGATGGTGGAGGCGGCTGCTCCAACGCCATCGGCGCGGACCAGTTCTTCACCTTCACGGCGCCTGCGGACGGCTCCTACAACATCGACACCTGCGGGACGAGCTACGACACGATCCTCTCGGTGCACTTCGGTGGCGATTGCCTCGCGACGTGCCTCGCCAGCAACGATGACAGCAGTTGCGGGCTCCAGAGCTCGGTCCAGGTTCCGCTGCTCACCGGGGACGTGGTCCTGGTCCAGGTCGGTGGCTACTTGGCCAATGCGGGACCCGGCACGCTCAACATCGCGGCGGCGCCCCCGCCCCCGACGAACGACGATTGCTCGACGCCGTCCGTGGCCGTCCTGGGAGCCAACGCGTTCGACAACACGAGTGCTACGAGCACGACCCCGGCTGGCCTGTGCACGCCCACGGTCATCGGTAACGACATGTTCTACACGTTCGTGGTTCCGGCCGACGACAACTACGCGTTCGACACGATCGGCACGACCTACGACTCGGAGATCTCCGTCAGCCTCGGTGCCGATTGCTCTGCAGTCTGCATCGGCTCCGATGATGCCAACGGTCCTGGCAACGACATTGTCACGGTGGTCGGTGCTCTCACGGGACAGACCTACCTCATCCGCGTCGGTGGGTGGCAGGACGGTGTGAACGGCCCCGGTGGTGTCTTGAACATCTCCGTGCCTCCGCCGCCCCCGGCCAACGACGACTGCTCGACCCCGGACACGACGACGCTCGTCGGCACCGGATCCTTCGCCTTCGACAGCACCAGCGCACTCACGTCGGGATTCGACGGGGGTGGGGCGCCCTGCAACAACGGCCAGAACGGTGCTCCCGAGACGGACGTCTTCTTCGAGTGGGTCGCCACGGCCGATGGCACGTTCATCTTCGACACGATCGGCAGCAGCTACAACACCCTGCTCAGCGTTCACGCTGGCTCGGGTTGCGCTGCGACCTGCCTCGGTTCCGATGACAACGGCGGCGGCGGAATCGATGCGCTTGTCAGCGTCGACGGCATCGTCATGGGCAGCACCTACCTCCTCCAGGTCGGCAACTGGACCGCCGGCGTCGCGGGCGGACCCGGAACGATCACCATCACCGAGGACATCCCGATCCTGAACCCGGCGAACGGTCACTACTACCGCGTCGTCAACACGGACCTGTCGTGGACGGACGCACGGACCGCCGCGGAGGCTTCGAGCTACCTGGGTCTGCCGGGCCACCTCGTCACGATCGAGGACCAGGCCGAAATGGACTTCCTGATCAACAGCCTCAACTGGGACCGCCCCTGGACCGGTGGTTTCCAGGACGTGAACGATCCGAACTACGCGGAGCCGGCCGGTGGTTGGGTCTGGACGACGGGCGAGCCGTTCGCCTTCACGAACTGGGTCGCCGGGGAACCGAACGACAACCCGGTCGGCGAGAACCACATCGAGTTGTTGCGCGGCCTGCCCGGTTCGTCGACGGCCGAGGGTGGTTGGAACGACACGCTGGACGTCAACCCGACGGCCCACTCCTACATCGTCGAGTACGACGGTGGCGGTTCGCCGATCACCATCTTGTGCGACCCCGCCAGCAACCACTTCCAAGGAGACTACGTCAAGCTCGACGGCAGCAGCTTCGGCAGCGGCAACGGCAGCGACCTGAACATCTCCGCGGTCGACGGCCCGATCGACGGGTTCGGCTTCGTGCTCGTGTCACCCGATGGAAGCGCCAACCTGGCGATCTTCAACGGCGTGCTCTGCCTCGGCTCTCCCCAAGGGCGCTACAACCCGCAGATCGCCACCAACCAGGGCCTTCCGCAGTTGAACTCGATCGGTCAGTTCGATGCGTCCGGCATCCTTCAGAACTTGTTCGGCAACGCCACGTCCACCGGCGGTGCTGGCTTCGACGTGCCGACCGAGCTTCCGTTCTCGCCCGCGGGTCAGACGATCGGATCGGGCGACACGCTGTACTTCCAGGTCTGGTACCGCGATCAACTCGTGACGCCGGGCGACACGGCCAACTTCTCGAACATGATCGAGGTCCAGTTCTAGTCGAGCGCGGCTTCGGCCGCACTGCGCAGTCCACAGCGGGGGCCGTCCCATTCGGGGGCGGCCCCCGCTTTCGTAGCCACGCGCGCGAGCTAGAGCAACGGACCGAGCAAGCCCGCGGCGTTCTGGCCGATGCGGTTGTACCAACGCCGCTGCATCCAGCGCTCGGGATGGATCGCGATGGTCGAATCCATGTACGTGCGTTGCAGCAGCCGCAGGTGACTGGCGAAGTCCGAGTCGTACAGCATGGTCGAGATCTCGAAGTTGATCTCGAACGAGCGCCGGTCGAGGTTCGCGGAACCGACGTAGGCCAGTTGGCGGTCCACGGTCATCGTCTTCGCGTGCAGGAGCCCGGCGGTGTACTCGAGGACCTTGACGCCGGCCGTCAGGAGCGGCTCGTAGAACGAGCGGCTGGCGGCGGCGACCAGGAAGCTGTCGTTCTTGTGGGGGACGACCAGGGTGACCTCGACCCCGCGGCGTGCGGCGGTCGACAAGGCGGACAGCGTGCCTTCGTCCGGGACGAAGTAGGGCGTCGTCAGGATGACCTCCTCCCGCGCCAGGTGGATGGATGCCTGCAGGATCTGGACCAGCGCGTCGTTGACCGAGTTCGGACCGGTCCCCATCACCTGGACGGGGATGCCGTCCTCGCGCGGGGCCGGGATGCGCAGCAGATCCGCGAGGCTCTCGTTCGTGTCGAGGTACCAATCCTCGATGAACAGCTCCTGGAGGTCGGCGACCGCGGGACCCTCGAGGCGCAACATCGTGTCGACCCACGGCGCGTACTTGGCTTTGGGGGCGAAGGCCGCGTCCGCCAGGTTCTGGGAGCCGGTGTAGCCGATGTCGTGATCGATCACGGCGATCTTGCGGTGGTTGCGCAGGTCCACGCGTGCGGTGAGCAGGGGCAGGAACGGCGGCTCGAGCGCGGCGACGACCTGGGCGCCGGCTTCACGCAGGGCTCCGGGCAGGCTCGATTCCAGGAACGAGCGCGAGCCCAACGCGTCGACCAGGATGCGGCATGCGACGCCGCGTTCTGCAGCGCGCAACACGGCTTCGGCCACGCGCTTGCCGGTGTCGTCCGGAAGCCAGATGTAGAACAGGAGGTGGACGTGGTCCGCGGCGCCGTCGATGTCATCGATCAGTCGTTGGACGGCCTGGCCGGTGTTGGCGAACAGGTCGACCTGGTTGCCCGGACGCGGGTCCGTCTCACAGACGGTGTGCCCGAGTTCCGCCAGCGAGCGGAACGTGTCGTCCAGCGTGACACCCTTGCAGGTGGCGAACGGTGTGATCAGTGCTCGCCGGACCTCCTCCTGAATGCGTCGGTGGCGGGCGACGCGTGAGCGGCCGACCCGGACCTCGCCGAACAGGAACCACCCCAGCAGCCCCAGGCCCGGAAGCAACAGCAACACGATCAACCAGGCCAGCGACGAGGACTGACGTCGGTGGGGGCGCAGCAGCACCAGGCAGGCGACCAGGATTTGCAGGCCGATGAACCCGACGACCAGGAGGGCCGCGAGCCAGCCGTACAGCGAGGATTCGGGAAGCAGGGAATTGTCCTGGTTCTCCCGTTCAGAACCCGCCGCTTTCGAATCCTGCCAACCCGCACCGTCGAGCGTGACCGGACCGCGCCCGGTAGGGGGCGCGGGCACGAGGGAGCCTTTGGAATCCAGTTCGGATTCTCCCGCCTCGCCGGCGGGTGACTCGGACTCCGAAGGGGCGGTCCCGTCACCCTCGTGGTCTTCGACCGCGAGGGTGCGTTCCGTTCACTTGCGCATCCCGCGCCAGACCTTGCCGGTCACCCCGAGCGCGGGCTTGAAGTCGATCGTGAACGGGTAGCACTTGCCACGCGTCGCGATCGGGATCTCGGAGGTCATGATCAGATGGTCGACGTCGACCTTGGCCGGCTTGCCATCGGCACCCTTCTGGGTCTCCTTGACCGTCTTGACCGCCCAGCCGGAGAGGTTCTTGACCTTGTCGAACTTGGGCTCGTCGTCGACGACCTGGACCGCGACGATCTCGCCGGTATCGGTGTCGATGAAGAGCAGGTTGCTCTTCTTGGGGTTGTAGGGCAGTTCGTCGTCGGCGGAATCGTCCGGCTCGTCCTGCGGTTCGGGTTCCTCAGCCGTGCCCACGTCCTTCTTTTCCTCGTCGGGATCCGGTTCCTTGACGTCCTTGACCTTGCCCTTGGTGCGGTACAGCACGAAGTACGTCCCC
>TARA_R110002073_G_scaffold14926_7_pt1 | contig 14906 bp, 14 predicted proteins | sample TARA_R110002073 | Tara Oceans TARA_R110002073 (sample SAMEA4397174) | marine metagenome | biome: Polar Biome; feature: [DCM] deep chlorophyll maximum layer (ENVO:01000326); material: water (ENVO:00002006), including particulate matter (ENVO:01000060) such as... | depth 40 m
GAGAACCGATTGTTGAACGACCGATTGTTGAACGACCGATTAAAGCGACGGAATCTCAGCCGGTCGAGGGGTGCAGTTCAACGATCCCGTTGGATAACGAGACATGGGTTGATGTACTTCGCGAGTTAAAATTGAGTGGCGTGACCTTGAGTGTGGCTTCTAACTGTAGTCTTAAAGCATTCTCGGAAACGGGGTGCACCCTGGTGCTTGATGAGGCCCATGCGAGTTTGTGGAATAAAACACAGGAAACCAGAATTGAAGCAGCACTCACCGGGTATTATGGCGCCGACTTTAAGCTAACTTTTGAAGTGGGTACAAGTACAGGTACAACCCCGGCGCAGATTGAGGCGGAGCGTCGTGAGGCGGCACAAATAGCTGCGGTAAAATTGATCGAGGCTGATGTAAAAGTAAAACAGCTTATCGACAGCTTTGACGGAGTATTGGATATCAACACGATTACAGCGAGGCAGTAGACCATGGCGTTAGACGGTTTGGGTGATTTGATGAAACAAGCCCAGCAAATGCAAGAAAAGATGCAATCGATGCAAGAAGAGATTGGCCGCGCTGAAGTGCAGGGCGAGTCCGGTGCTGGTCTGGTGAAGATTGTGATGACCGGGCGCCATGATGTAAAACGCGTTTCAATTGACGATAGCTTGCGGACTGAAGATAAAGAAGTGCTTGAAGATTTAATTGCTGCTGCTGTGAACGATGCTGTGCGGCGGGTTGAACAAAATCAAAAAGATAAGATGTCGGACTTAACGGCGGGTATGCCGTTACCACCCGGCTTTAAGTTTCCCTTTCAGTAGACGACTTCAGATGTCAGAAAATGAATCCACCATCGATCAATTGATTGATGCACTTCGGATACTACCTGGTGTAGGCCCCAAGTCTGCGCAGCGAATGGTATTCCATTTGCTTGAACGAAACCGTGATGGTGCGAAGCGACTGGCTGAAAAACTGAGTTTGGCGATGGATCGTGTCCAGCATTGTCAGGCCTGTCGAAATTTCGCAGAAGACAATTTGTGTTCTGTTTGTCGTTCGGAGAAGCGAGACACTGAACTTCTTTGCGTGGTGGAACACCCCGGTGATGTTCTGGCAATTGAACAAACCGGCCACTATCGCGGTAAGTATTTTGTATTAATGGGTACGCTATCTCCGATTGACGGAATCGGCCCGAGTGAATTGGGTATTGATGAGTTGCTTGAACGCTGCAAGGAAGGTGTGAGTGAAGTCATTCTCGCCGTTAGTTCTTCCGTAGAAGGTGAAGCAACAGCCCACTATATTTCTGAGCTGATTAAGCTCCGCCACATTCAGGTTTCACGAATTGCTCAAGGTATTCCCATTGGTGGAGATCTGGAGCTCGTGGATGGTGGAACCCTGGGACATGCCATGAATGGCAGGAAAACAATTTAGTATGCAATACAAGTTCATTACTGACCCTGAAGCGCTTCCTGGGATTGTCGCAAACTGTCGACAAAAACCCGCAGTGGCGATCGATACGGAGTTTGCAAGATTTAACACATACTATCCTATTGTGGGATTAGTGCAGATATTTGACGGTGAGGCCTGCTACCTAATTGATCCGGTTGCCATTCCTGATTTGTCACCCTTAGCTGATTTGTTGGCAGATGAGAATGTCATCAAGGTGCTACATGCCTGTTCGGAAGACATAGAGGTATTTTGTGATTGTCTTGGAGTTGTGCCTAAGCCTATTTTTGATACGCAAATAGCTGCTGCGTTGTTAGGTGTCGGGTTCTCCGTTAGTTACCAGAACCTGGTGAATCACTATTTGGAGATTCTTGTTCCCAAAGAGGAAACGCGGTCCGATTGGCTGCAACGACCTCTAACGGATTCACAACTGGACTATGCCGCATTGGATGTGATCCATCTGCTAGCCGTATACGAATTACAGGCAAAGGCACTTCAGGAGTCTGGCCGGGACGGCTGGGTGCTGGAAGAATGCTCCAGCCTTGCCCAGGACATTCCCACTCAAATTGATCCCCAGGATTATTATAAAAAGGTTAAGAACCTGTGGCGTTTGAATGCTCGCCAGCTTTATTTAATGCGAGAGTTTTGTGCCTGGCGTGAAGTAACCGCAAGGGAGCGAAACATTCCCCGAAATCGAGTTGTCGATGAGAAGTCATTATTTCAGATTGCAGCCCTGGGCCTGAAAGACCGCAAAGAATTCCGAGACAAGGCGGAGGTGACCTCAAGGCAACTGCGTTATCACGCGGATGAACTTGAACAACTTGTCGCGGCAGCAGACGAAATAGCAACGGAGGATTTGCCCGAAGCAATGATCAAACCCTCCGGACCCGTAAACAGTAAGTTATTGCGTTCACTAAAAGACGTGGTCGAGGATACGGCTAAGAACTTTAATGTAGCGCCGGAGATGCTCGCTAAAAGGCGCCACCTGGAACAGTTTATTCGCTCCGAAGATGATCAAGGTGCTTTCCATTTGCCGCCTGCGTTGCTCGGCTGGCGAGAAGATGTGATCGGTGAACGGCTCATTTCCGAGATAAATAAATGAAAGGCAAACTCTGCGAGGTTTATAAAAGCTCGAAGACCGACAACCTATTTTTATATGTGGCTCGAGACGAAGGTTTGCAGCGAGTACCCGAAGCGCTGCTGGAGAAGTTCGGTACGCCTAAATTGGCACTGACAATTGACCTTCACCCTGGCCGCTCTCTGGCAAAGGAGGATCCAGTCAAAGTCCTTGATGCGATCGAGAGCAACGGGTTTTTTCTCCAAATTCCACCACACATCACTCCTTACTTTACCCCCAATGACTGACCGACCTTTCTGGGAGGTAAAATCCTTAAACGATATGACCCAGACTGAATGGGAGTCCGTTTGTGATGGTTGTGCGCGGTGTTGCCTGCATAAGCTTGAGGATGAGGATACCGGGGAGGTCTTCTACACCGGGGTTGTATGCCAGTATCTAGATCAGGAGGCCTGCCGTTGCGGGGACTACGCCAATCGCCATACTAATGTGCCCAATTGTGTTCAACTCACGCCTGACCGGGTGGAAGAATTTAAGTGGTTACCGACAACCTGCTCCTATCGCATGCTGGCGGAGGGAAAGGGCTTAGCAGAGTGGCATCCGCTCCTAACGGGTAGTCGTGAAGCCATTCAGGCTGCCGGAATTGCGGTCACAGGCAAGGTTTTGGACGAACGATACGTGCATCCCGATGACTATCAGGATCAAATCATTCACTGGGTCGAGCAGTAGATATCGGGTCTGTTATGATGGTGGGCTATGGGGTTCCTTGATCACAGCGAATATATAGTTGCCTGGCTCGTGTATGGCGTAGCGGGACTGGGTTGCTGTGCGTTTTGGTGGAAGGTGACGGGGTTTCTTAAACACCGCGGCTGGCGCGATCTGCTTCGTGGTTTGACGGTTGTGCTGATTTTTACACCCTGGTACGCCGGTGAATCTCCAGAGTTTTATGCCCCTGCCGTGGTGGTATTATTGTTGGACGTGCTGCTCGAAGGAACTAAGAGTGGTATGAAAGGGGGTATAGCGCTGTTGGTTGCGACATTCGTGATGTTGTCAGTGATTACTGTACGCCAATATATTCGTGCAAAACCGAGAGTGGTATAGATGGAAGCGCTGGTTATTGTTCTAGGCCTGGTTGTTTTGGTCGCCCTGATTATTATTGTTGTGCTGGTTACGCGCAAAAAGCGAGCCGTGCGCCGGGAGCAGGTCAAGGAGATTGAGTACCTCCTCGATCGGGTCTCAGAAGCAGCAACCAAACGCAAAACCCAACTCTACGAATCCCTTGAAAGTGGTGAGAATGCTGCTCTAGTGGCACTTAAAGTATTGGTCAGCACGTCTCCAGTTGATATTTCGGCCGAGGTTGAGCAAATCGAAACCCGCTGGGGGCGCCTCAGCCAACAACTGGACGAGTTTTCGAATCAATCTGTCCAATCAACGCTCCAATCCAGTGTTGTGACCACCCGGGCCGCAATGACTGCAGATGACATCGCTCAGTTGGCAAAAGCGGCAAAAACAAAACTCGCCAAATTCAAATAGCGCCAACACCCTTCTACAATTTCGATAGGTAAGCACCAAGCAGCCTTCGAATTGGCATCTATACTCAAAGCATAGAACTCTAAAAATAGAATTTTTGATGCGTCAATTGCCGATCCTAGCCCCGGTGTTGCTGCTGCTGTGGTTAATCGCGGCAGAAGCCTCTGCGGAACCCGCTGCGGAACCCGCTGCTGAACCCTTTGCAGAACCCAGAAATGGAAATGACATTAAATTGATCATTGATGTTTCCGGCAGCATGAAAAAAAACGACCCGGATAATCTTCGTCGGCCCGCCGTAAATCTACTGATGAACCTCCTGCCGGAGGATGCATCTGCAGCCGTGTGGTTATTCGGCGATAAGATAGAACCGCTTGTGCCCTTTGGGTCCGTCAGCGCTGACTTCAAATCTAATGCCATCGCCCGGAGCAAGTTGATCCATTCCCAGGGGTTACTGACCGATATTGGCGGTGCGCTTGAAGCGGCAATGTTGCAGGAGCATCAGGGTGGCAAGGCCATTCTGCTCTCGGATGGAATGGTGGATCTTGGCCCAGACCCGGTTATGAACATGGCAGAACAAGCCAGAATTCAGCATCGGCTGATTCCTCGACTAAGGGCCAGCAATGCCGAGATACATACCGTTGCACTCTCGGAAAATGCCGATAGGGAGACCCTGGAAGCCGTGTCATTAGCAACCGGTGGGTTATTTGAAGTGGCAAAAAGCGCCGATGACCTGACCCGGATTTTCCTCCGACTTTTTGATGATGCGGTGATACAGGATCGATTGCCGATGGAGGAAGGCCGGTTTTTGGTGGATTCATCGGTTGAAGAATTTACCCTGTTGGCCTTTAGCGGACCGGGTTCAGCGGCGATCCAGATCAAGTCTCCGGATGATTTGTACTATCTCGCGGGAGATCATCCCGCAGAGGTAAAGTGGTACCAGGATGCGGGTTTCGACCTGATCACTATTTCAAGGCCATTAGAAGGTGAGTGGCGACTTTTCTCAGATGACGATCCACAAAATCGTGTGACGGTTCTCAGCGATTTGAAATTGGATGTCACCAACCTGGCAAATGTGCTCCATGAGGCGTCCTTCCCCATTTTGGAAGCGCGCTTTCTGCAGGGCACAGATGTCATTACTGACGCTACATTTCTGGATCTGATGGATCTGCAGCTAATTGTATTGACGCCCTCGGGGAAGCGAATAGCCAGACCTCTCACGGATCCAGTCGAGGGCGTCTTTTCATCGGACCTGGGCGTTTTTGCCGAGCCGGGGCGATACAGCGTGAACGTAAATGTTGATGGCAAGAGCTTCCGCCGGGAGGTTGTTCAGGAAATCGAATACGGTAGCCCCGCAAGAGTTGTGTTCTCTGCCCCGGAACGGCTAGTCACGGTGCGGCCCGTGGCTATTGGACTGCTAGGTGAAGACCTGCGGATGATTGTTCGCTTGGAAGATCAGCAAAACAAGAAGCGACTATTACCCATGCACTCGGATGGTGAACTCTGGCAGGCACTGTTGAAGGATGTTCCAGATGGTAGCTACAGATTAACTGTGCATGTAAAGGGCCACGCTAAAACCGGTCAACCTCTTGATTTTACCCTTGAAGCCCAAACGATTGAACTGTCTGCTGTGACACCAACTGGAGTTGAGGATTCCACCTCATCGGAGGCCTGGGATCTCAAACAGTGGGGAATTGCGGCACTAGTAGGGGCGGTAAACCTTTCACTTGTGCTGCTCATTATCTGGTTCCTACGCCGCCGAAAGCAGGACTCTAAACACTCGGAGGAGGACGCGGAAGTGGCGGAGTTACTAAAACTTGCCCCCAACCCAGAAGCCACTGAAGGAGGCGCCGCGGATGATGAAAGTGATCTCCTGGCGACACTCGCCGAGGCGGAAGCGCTCCGTGAAAAGGAGAAGCAAAATAAAGCAGCCAAACCAGAACCAGAAGTTGGCGCTGAAGTTGGTGCTGAAACAGAAGCCGTAGCAGCGGAAGCTGTTCCTCCAGTTGAGCCTGAACCTGACATCGAGGAGGAATCTGCACCTGAGCCGGACATTGAAGAGCGTCCCGATGATCTAGACGCGCCAATTCCAGAGGCCTCCGCGACCCAAACGGACGGTCTTACGGATATCGTGGATGCCTGGGGTGATGACGAGGACCCGATTGAGGCAACCGTTGCTGAAACAGAAGGTCTAGCGGAGGCCGACGATTTGGATTTTGATGAGGATGAACTTGAACCTTCGGCTGCCCTTGAGTCTGAGGTGGATGAAAATGCAGAAACCCAGGTATTGGATGAATCGCCAGCGCCAACCAAAGACGCCTCATCATCGGGCTGAATCTCTCCCATAACTAATCGCTATAGCCCTTTTTATGCCCTTGCACTGTCATGGCTGGCAAATTACAGTGCTGATCGTTATATTCTCACCGAATAATATTTTCTCGATTCACTCTAGCGGCTAAAAAAGTATGAAATTTAATAGTACCGATACCTATATCGCGACGGATGAGCTCAAAATGGCAGTCAACGCTGCTGTTACCCTGGAGCGCCCTCTGTTAATCAAAGGTGAACCAGGCACGGGTAAGACCATGCTGGCGGAAGAGATCGCCAGTTCGTTGGATATGGAATTGATCTCCTGGCACATCAAATCCACCACCAAAGCACAACAGGGTTTATACGAATACGACGCGGTATCGCGACTTCGTGACTCCCAGCTGGGTGATGAGCGTGTCCACGACATCAATAACTACATCGCTAAAGGTAAGCTCTGGGAAGCCTTCACCTCGGAAAAGAAATGTGTGTTGTTGATTGATGAAATCGACAAGGCTGATATTGAATTCCCCAATGACCTGCTCCTCGAAATCGACAAGATGCGCTTTCATGTATATGAAACAGGAGAGGAGGTTGTTGCAAAACAACGCCCGGTTGTTGTGATCACCAGTAATAATGAAAAAGAACTGCCCGACGCTTTCCTTCGTCGTTGTTTCTTCCACTACATCCAGTTTCCCGACCGCGCCACGATGCAGGACATTGTTGATGTCCATTATCCTGAAATTAAGCAGGACCTTGTTAAAGAAGCCATGGAAATTTTCTTTGACGTGCGCAAGGTACCCGGTCTCAAGAAAAAGCCTTCGACTTCAGAGCTAATCGACTGGTTGAAGCTATTGATGGCGGATGACATTCCTGAAGAAATTTTACGCAACCGCGATACGTCTAAAGCGATTCCACCGCTTTACGGCGCACTGGTTAAAAACGAACAGGACGTTCAACTACTCGAACGCCTGGCGTTTATGAACCGACGACAAGGTGGCGGTGGAACTAAGGGGGGTTAACCTATGTTAATCAACTTTTTCCTGGCGCTTAAAAATGCCCGGATACCCGTTTCGATCACTGAACTGCTACACCTGCTGGATATCTTAAAAGCCCGGCTGGTGTATGCAGATATTGATGAGTTCTATTACTTAAGCCGTATGGCATTGGTAAAAGATGAGCGTCACTACGACAAGTTTGACCGGGCCTTCGGTACCTATTTTAAAGGCCTTGAAGACCTGTCTTCGTTGTTGAACTCCTTAATTCCGGATGAGTATTTGCGTCGTGAATTCGAAAAAAGCCTGACCGCTGAAGAGCTTGAGAAAATTAAGGGGCTTGGCGGTCTTGAGAAGCTTATCGAAGAGTTCAAACGTCAGGTAGAAGAAGCTGCCAAAGGCGAGGGCAAAGAGAAGGACAAAGAAGGTAAAGGCCAAAACGGTCGTGGCGAAGAAGGCGATGAGCGTAAAGGTAAGAAGCGTCGCGGTAAGCGCACCTGGGATAAGCGAGACTACAAAGCCTATGACGACAATGTCGAACTAGGGACCCGTGGTATGAAGATCTCCCTAAGGCGTCTTCGAAAGCTTGCTAGAACCGGTGCTGATGATGAGCTTGATATTGATCACACCATCGACAAGACAGCTAAAAACGGCGGCATGCTGGATATCATCATGCGTCCTGAACGTCGCAATACCGTCAAGGTGTTGTTGCTACTGGACAACGGTGGCTCCATGGATGCCCACGTAAAAGTATGTGAGGAATTGTTTTCAGCAGCGCGATCTGAGTTTAAGCATCTTGAGACCTTTTACTTCCATAACTTTATCTACGATGGCGTCTGGAAACAGCACAATCGTCGTATGAACGAAAAAATAGATACATTTGATTTGCTTCACAAGTATTCCCATGACTACCGGGTAATATTTGTCGGTGATGCCACCATGGCGCCATATGAGATTACTCATGCGGGTGGCAGCGTTGAGCATTGGAATGAAGAAGCGGGTGCGCTTTGGATGCAACGGGTGCTGGATACCTTCGATAAGGTCATCTGGATCAACCCAACGCCAGAAGACACCTGGGAATATTCCAACTCGGTAGCCCTGACTAAAAAATTGGTTGATGATCAAATGTATCCCCTGACCATTCGCGGTATTGAAAATGGGATGAACTACCTCTCCAAGTAGTTTTTCCCTGTCGCGGGTCTCTTACTTTGAACCATCAGGGCGATTCGCGTGAGCAGTCAACCACCCAGCCGCGCCCCTTCAGTTAACGGGGACGCGGTCCTTGCGACTTGCATGATTAGAGATCGTTTCCGCCTGGCTAAAGTGCTGCGCGGCGGCGTCCCTAAGAATGGTCCGTTGCGCAAAAAACTCGATAAATCTATTGCCCTGGCGGAAGCCAGAGCGTCGAGTGTACCCACGCCCCAATATCCCGAGATCCTGCCCGTTAGCCAAAGGCTGGATGATCTAAAAAAGGCCATATCAAAACATCAGGTCGTGATTGTTGCGGGGGAAACGGGCTCGGGGAAAACCACCCAGCTACCCAAAATTTGTCTGGATGTTGGCCGCGGCATTTACGGCAAAATAGGTCACACCCAACCAAGACGAGTCGCCGCGAGAACCGTTGCCCACAGAATTGCCGAGGAGCTTAACGTTAAGTTGGGTGAATCCGTGGGGTATCAAGTTCGGTTCACGGATCAGTCCTCAGATAAGACTCATATTAAGGTGATGACAGACGGCGTCTTACTAGCCGAGACTCAGAACGACAGATTCTTAGATAACTACGATACTCTAATCATCGATGAGGCCCATGAAAGAAGTCTGAATATCGATTTCCTGCTCGGCTACATAAAACGTATATTGCCGCGCCGGCCGGATCTCAAAGTCATCATTACCTCGGCGACGATTGATCTCGAACGATTCTCCAAACACTTCAGCAACGCGCCTGTGGTTGAAGTTTCCGGTCGGACCTTTCCAGTTGAGGTTCACTATCGCCCCCCGGAGCAGATCTCAAAGTCAGAGGATAGTGACCAACAAATGTTTGATGGGGTGATTGAAACCCTCAAAGAAATCCAGCAGCTGGAGCGCTCCCGTCGATCTCCCGGTGATGTTTTAATTTTTCTTTCGGGCGAACGGGAAATTCGTGAACTCGCCCACACCATTCGCAAAGCGGATTTGAAACAATTTGACGTATTGCCCCTTTACTCTCGACTCAGTGTTGCGGAACAAAACCGGGTGTTTCAATCACATTCCGGTCGCCGCATCGTACTGGCAACCAACGTTGCTGAAACCTCACTGACGGTACCCGGCATTCGCTATGTCATTGATCCCGGGTTTGCCCGTATATCCCGGTACAGCGTACGCTCGAAGGTCCAGCAATTACCGATTGAGCCGATTTCTCAAGCCAGTGCCAATCAGCGTAAAGGCCGCTGTGGCCGGGTCAGCGATGGTGTCTGTTTCAGACTCTACGCAGAGGATGACTTTAACACCCGGCCAGAATTTACAGCCCCGGAAATTCTACGCACCAACCTGGGTGCCGTGATCCTCCAAATGCTTAATCTGAGATTGGGGGAGATCGAAAAGTTTCCTTTTCTTGAGCGGCCGGAGCAACGCCAGATTAATGATGGTTATCAGTTGCTGCATGAATTGCGAGCCGTCGATGAGAAGAAAAATCTGACTCGCATCGGTAAAGAAATGAGTCGACTCCCCGTTGATCTAAAGCTCGCCCGGATGGTGTTGGAAGCCGGTAAGCGGGGCAGTCTGACCGAGGTTTTGACAATTGTTAGTGCGCTCGCACTGCAGGACCCAAGGGAGCGACCCCATGAACATCAACAGGCGGCAGACCAAAGGCATCGGGAGCATTGGGACGAAAAATCAGATTTTATTGCGCTGTTGAACCTGTGGCAGGAACTTGAAAAACAGCGTCAGGAATTGAACAACAATCAGTTCCGAAAATACTGCCGCAGCCATTTTATTTCCTACATTCGTTACATTGAATGGCGAGAGAATCATCGACAGTTGACGCTAACCTGCAAAGAACTCAACCTTAAATTTAATCCCCCAGGGGCTGACTACGACAGCATTCATATTGCCCTGTTGTCCGGACTAATTGGCAATCTGGGTGAAAAGCACGATGACAATGAATACCTGGGTGCGCGCAATCGGCGCTTTTTCATTTTCCCCGGATCGTCCCAGTTTAAAAGAAAACCCCGCTGGATTATGTCCGGCGAGCTTGTCGAAACCAGTCGATTGTTTGGTCGCATGGTGGCGCAAATTGAGAGCGAGTGGATAGAACCCCTGGCCCAGCATCTGGTTAAGCGCACTTACCACGAACCCTATTTTGATTCGAAACGTGGCCAGGTTTTAGCCTTTGAGGAAGTGATGCTCTACGGCCTTGTGGTCGTAAAGCGGCGTAAGGTTGACTATGGCACCATCGATCAGGCCAAAGCGCGACACCTGCTGATTCAAACCGGCTTGGTTGAGCAACAGCTGGAATCCAAAGCGGGTTTTTATCGAAACAATATTGAATTGGTCAATGAGATAGAACGGCTTGAGTCAAAATCCCGGAAGCGCGATATCCTGGCGGACAGCTACACCCTCTACCGTTTCTATGATGAACATTTGCCTCCGCACATTGTGAGCGGTATTGATCTTGAGTTCTGGCGCAAAGAGATTGAAGTCAAACATCCAAAGTTGCTCTATCTGTCTAAAGAAAAGTTAATGAAGCAGACGCCAGCGTTGTCAGAAGCCCTTTATCCTAATCAGATGCAGGTGGCGGATACCGTGTTGCCCCTGGATTATCATTTTGATCCTCAGCATGAGGACGACGGGGTTTCACTCAAGGTCCCCGTATCGATCCTACGACAGGTGGATAGTAAACAACTGGATTGGGTTATTCCGGGCCTGCTGGAAGAAAAGTGTCTGGCGCTGATTAAATCTTTGCCTAAAGCCACGCGGAAGAATTTTATTCCGGCACCGGATTTTGCCAAACGTGCATCGGAGGGGCTCGTATACGATGGTCGAGCATTGCCCGAAGTGCTGGCCGAAAAGCTTTTCCGCTTGACCGGTAATCGAGTCAATGCAGCGGAATTTCGAGCCGCTGAGATTGACCAGCATTTGCGAATGAACGTCAAAGTCATGGATGACAAAGACGGTGTTCTGGCGTCGGGACGAAACCTCGCAGCGTTGCAAACCCAGTTTGCCGCAAAGGCCGAGGAGAATTTCCGGCAACGGGATGTTCACGACCTTGAAAAAACGGGTCTGACGGATTGGAGCTTCGGTGATCTGCCTAAAGAAGTTGCACTCGAGCAGGGCGGTATTTCGATCAAGGGTTTTCCCGCCCTGGTGGATAAGGGTGAGTCCGTCTCGATTGTGATCAAGGACAATGTTCGTGATGCAAGATTGGCGACCGAGCGCGGCTTGCTACGATTATTCCTGCTAACGCTGAAGGATCAGCTCAAGTATCTGGAGAAGAACATTCCCGGTTTCAATCAGTTTGCCCTGTATTACGCCACCCGGGGTTCAAAAGCGGAGCTTCTGCAGGATTTAGTCGAAGGCATATTTAGATACACCTTTCTTGAAGGGCAGGGCAGCATTCAGGATGAGCAGACCTTCCGCGATCGACAGCTGAAGCGCCAATCGCTGATGGAGAATGCCGGGCGTGTTGCTAGTGTTGTAGGGGAATGTCTACAGCGGGCAAACTCCATCGAAGACAGATTAAAGTCTGGATTTGCCAAACAGCATCCCGCCATCGCGGCGGATGTGAGGAAACATTTGCGGGCATTGATCGGTCCCTCTTTTCTGACGGTAACGCCTCTGGAGTGGTTGACCCAATTTCCTCGATATCTCAAGGCCGTCGAATACCGACTGGATAAGATTCAAGGTAATGTCGAAAAAGACGCACAGTCGGTAGCCATGCTAGCCCGATACTGGCAGCAGTTGGAGGCTGTCGGAGAAGTGGAGAAAGGAGCGGGTGCTTTTGACCGTTATCGGTGGATGTTAGAAGAATTTCGAGTATCCTTGTTTGCGCAGCCCCTTGGTACAAAAATTCCCGTGTCTGCCAAACGTCTGGATAAAGAATTTGAAAAAGCGAGGAAAAATGACGCATAGGTTTTTGCAGTCGCTCACGATTTACGCACTGATGCTGGTCGCTCCCATTGCTGTTGCAGCCGAGGATCCCTGGATGGGGCTTAATAAGCGAACCCAGGCGTTAAACGATACAGCTGACCGATGGGTCCTAAAACCCGTGGCGAACACCTATGTCAAAGTTGTCCCCAGTTTTGCCAGATATAGCGTGAGTAACGTCTTTTCCAACCTGGGCGATGTGAGTAATAGTGCCAATAATTTTTTGCAGGGCAAGCCGTTAAAAGGGGTTAGTGACCTCGGCAGAATTGTCATTAATACCACTCTGGGCCTCGGGGGGTTGTTTGATCCTGCCTCGGGTCTCGGTTTGACCAAACACAACGAATCTTTCGGTCAGACACTATCGGTTTGGGGTGTTCCGGCTGGACCGTATCTGGTGCTGCCGTTACTCGGGCCCAGCACCTTGACGGATACAGTGTCACGCCCCTTCGACTCTGCCCTGGACCCACTTCGGTATTTACATCCCGTCGATCATAGGAATCGAACCTACGGGCTTGTGGTGGTTGATCAACGCGCCGCGTTACTGGGTGCCGAGGGAGCCATATTTGGAGACCGCTATATTTTCCTGCGGGATGCTTATCTTCAGCGCCGCAATTACCTCGTCAACGATGGCCAGGTGAAGGACGATTTTGACGACTTTTAGGTGTTGAGTAATTTCTTAGCATTTGTCTGTAAATGCTTGTAGCTGTTGAATTTTCGGAGTAAAGTCTTGATCCAACTTGATAGTCGGCGTCATATCTGAATGCAAGCCGCTAGTGACAGGTTGTTGGCTTATACGCCTGTCGATAATAAATTGTTAGCCTCGTTGGAAGCCAATGGGTATGCCATAGAAAAGGTAGTCACCCCTGGCGAATATCTCTCCGCCGTCGAACTCCGAATGCCAGATCTGGCACTACTACCCCTGACTTATCCTGAATCCGAAACGCTCCTTAGTGCACTTGTTGGCCGTGAATCCCATCCTCCTGTTTTGGTGTTTGGGGAAGGCGATCAGGCTGAGCAGGCAGGTAGGATGATGGAAGCCGGTGCTGATGAATACTACCTTGCCAGCGGGTCTGAAAATTCACTCCTGTCGTTACTCGTAGCAAGAACCATCGCTTTTCATCGAGATCTCGACACCCTTAAATCAGAGAAACAACAGCTCCAGGACGACCTGGATCATGTCGAAGATGACCGCAATGCTGGTTTTGCAGTTCAGCAACGCCTGCTGCCGGATCCTCAACAATTTGGCGATATTAGCTTCGGCTATCAGCTTCTGCCCCGGGCCGGTATGACCGGAGATTCGGTGAACTGTTTTTACCTTTCCGACGGTCGTTTGCTGTTTTATCTTGCGGATGTCGCCGGCCATGGCGTCCTAGGGGGGGTGGTCACAACAGCACTCACCGTCACCGCCAAGGCTATGGCCGAGCCGGGCTTTCCCGCAGTTGGTTTGACGAGTAGCGAGTTACTTACCTGGTTTAACCGTGCAATGTTGGCCCTGGAACTGGACCAGCATGTCACGATGTTCCTGGGGGTTATCGACCTAAATCTATCAACCCTGGAATACAGCAGTGCCGCCCACTTTCCCGGGACAATTTTATGCCAGAACGACGTCTGCCAATATCTGGAATTAGGTGGGCTGCCCCTGGGTGTTTGCGAGACCGAATATCAGTCGGAAAAACTCGTTTTGAGCGAAACCTTCGAGCTGGTACTTTTTTCCGACGGAGTGCTCGAAATATTACCCCAGAAGTCTCTAGAAAATAGAGAAAAGCACCTAATAACACTGGTAGAATCCGGTTCCCGCAGTATTAGCGCGTTATCGGCAGACCTAAACCTCGACGGTAGAAGTAAAGTTCCAGACGACATAGCTGTATTAACCCTGCAAAGGAAGGCATCCCTGCCATGAGTAAGATTTTGTTCGCAGAACATGACGGCAATCATGTTTTGAAATTTGTCGGTGACATTCGCGTTAACCTTGCGCCGACGTTAAATGGTTTTTTGCAAAAGATTGGTGACCGTAAGGAAAAGGCGATCGTTCTCGATCTGTCTGAAACAACCTGTATGGATAGCACGTCCCTGGGGTTGCTGGCGAAGATATCCCTGGCATCACAATCAATTTTGAACTGTCAGCCCACCATGGTGACACCTAACCCGGATATCACCCGGGTGGTTCGCTCTATGGGTTTTGAACAAATATTTCTGATTATCGATCACAGCATGCATACCTGCGACGATGCTTTAGAGCTACCGACCCATGTCATGAGTGAAGAATTATTGCGGGAGCAGGTATTAGATGCTCATCGTACTTTGATCAGCCTGAGCAAACACAACGAAGAATGTTTTGCTGACCTGGTACAAGCCCTTGAAGCTGAGCAAAAACCCATGAACTCGAATAAAGTTCGAGTCGCCGGGTAGTTATTCCGTTAGCTGATGTTTGACCCGAAGCTTTGTCTTGGTAA
>TARA_R110002073_G_scaffold31871_3_pt1 | contig 14896 bp, 12 predicted proteins | sample TARA_R110002073 | Tara Oceans TARA_R110002073 (sample SAMEA4397174) | marine metagenome | biome: Polar Biome; feature: [DCM] deep chlorophyll maximum layer (ENVO:01000326); material: water (ENVO:00002006), including particulate matter (ENVO:01000060) such as... | depth 40 m
TTGTGTACACAGGGCAGGATACGCTTACTGACGAAGGCTATGCTAAAGCATACGAAAATGCGATATCTAAATTTAATGCCATACATAAACTAACTAATGAAATTGCTCCAGACCAAATTGGTATGGCAGTAACTTCTAATGAGGTTAGAAAACTTCAAGCCGAGGGCAAAAAAGTAGCCATGATAGGTATAGAAAATGGGTATCCCATTGGGATGGATATAAATAAAGTAAAAGAATTTTACGATTTAGGAGCTAGATATATTTCTCTAGCTCACAATGGTCATAGCCAATTAAGCGATTCTAACACAGGAGAAAGTGACAACGTATGGCTTCATAATGGGTTAAGTGATTTTGGAAAAGAAGTAATAGCCGAAATGAACAAATGGGGAATTATGATTGATATTTCCCACCCTTCAAAAGAAGCTATCAAACAAATGATTGAATTATCCAAAGCACCAGTTATTGCCTCACATTCTTCTGCAAGAGCATTATCCAATCACAGTAGAAACCTTGACGATGAGCAATTAGGTTGGGTAAAAGAAAATGGAGGTGTTGTGCAAACAGTGGCTTTTAAAAGTTATGTAAATAACGAAAAAAATGAAGCACGTAATGAAAAGTCTAAAGACATTCAAATGCAAGTAGCCGATTCTATGGGAATTAAATGGATTACAAGTAGAGCTGATTTCGGGAAATTAACAGAAGAAGAACAAAAAGCATTCATGGAAAACAGAAACAAAGTTATGGAGATTGTAGATGCAAAAATTGAAAAAATATCTGGTTTTCCAGAAAAAGTAAATGTTTCAGATTTTGTTGACCATATTGACTATTTAGTAGAAAAAATGGGATTAGAACACGTAGGCATTAGTAGTGATTTTGATGGTGGTGGTGGCGTTGAAGGTTGGAACGATGCTTCCGAAACTTTTAACGTAACACTAGAATTGGTTAGACGTGGTTACACCGAAGAGCAAATAGAAAAACTTTGGAGCGGCAACCTGTTAAGAGTTCTTGATGAAGTTGGGAAGGTAGCTCAAGAAATACAAACTGGGGCGTAAGTTTTAGTTTTTTGATATTATAAGAAAGCCAGCTCAATAGCTGGCTTTTTAGTATGTCTTTCTGAGTACAGCGAAGAATCTTGAACAAATAAATAGTTGACTGAGATTCTTCACTACATTTTATTTCGTTCAGAATGACAGTAGCATTTATCAAATTGAGCAGCTTGTTACTAAAGCACTTGTCATTCTGAGTGCATCGAAGAATCTAAACCTACAAATATTTAAAAGTAACTGGAGTACTTGTCATTCTGAGTGTAACGAAGAATCTAAAAAAAAATGTCAAAAAAATATTTAAAATTCTTCAGTCCATTATATACCGCTTAGAATAACCTTTGACTAATCATCCTTTCTGAAACCGTAAAACAACTGTTTAAAAAACCCTTTAGGCATCTTATTGTCACCTTCATAACCTAATTCTATAGCACCACTATCTTCAGGAAGATAATTTGTTTTAAAAATATAATCCCACAAGCTTAGGCTAATGCCAAAATTAACACCATAAAACCTATCTTTTGGCAAGGCATAGGCATGGTGATACAAATGCATTACAGGGTTATTAAATATATATTTTAAAGGCCCATAACTAAGTTTTATGTTTGAGTGGTTTAAGTGTCCTATGGCAATTGCAGCAAAATGTACAATGTAAGCTTGTTCAGGCTCAAAACCTCCAAGTAACATCACTCCAAATACCTTTAGAGGTTTATATAAAATATTTTCCATCCAATGGTAACGCAAATGAGCTGCAAACCCCATTTCTTTAACCGAATGATGTACTTTATGAAAACGCCATAAAAAATTAAACCTATGCAATAAAACATGTGTGAACCATTGTACTAAATCTAATACCACAAAGAAAATTACCAATTGGCTCCACATTGGCATTGGAGAAATATCGAGAATCGCAAAAGATTTTACTGAAAGACCAAAACTCCCAAACCATAGTTCAAGAATGCTATAAACTCCAGAAATAACAATGGCGAAAATAAAAAAGTTAAAAAACATATAGAAAGCGTCCAACCAAAAGTCTTTCCTAAAAATTGATTGATTTTTTCGCCAAGGAAAAAGCATTTCCAATCCCCAAGCCATCAACGAGATTAGTATGAGTCCCCAGAAATAGTTATTATACCAAGACACATCAAAAATTATGGAACGCCATGTCCAATCTAGTGTTCCTGCTATCGCATTTATAAAGGCTTCTACGTATTTCATTGTAACAAAACTAGTATGCTAAAAGGGTTTTTAATTCACTTTCAAATCTGTTTTTTGGTAAATATTGCTCTTCTAACTGATTAATAAACGGAATAGGTGTTTCTAAACTTGCAACACGTTTTACAGGTGCATCCAAATACTCAAAGCATTCTTCCATAATCATTGAAGCAATATCAGATGCTATGCCACCAAATAATGAGTCTTCCTGTAAAATAATTGCACGACCTGTTTTTTTAACTGAAGTAAAAATGGTCTCAGTATCTAATGGTTGTAAAGTTCTTAAATCAATGACATCTGCATTGATATCCTTGTTCCTGTCTAGGGTCTCAAGTGCCCAATGTACAGCTGCTCCATAAGAAATAATAGTAACATCTGTGCCTTCCTTAAGTATTGAAGCTTTGCCGAGAGGCAAGGTATAATAATCTATTGGCACGTCTTGACGAATACTTCTATACAGTGCTTTATGCTCAAAGTACAACACAGGATTTGGATCGTTAATGGCAGTAGCAAGTAACCCCTTGGCATCGTATGGAAACGCAGGATAAACAACCTTTAAGCCTGGAGTTTTGGTAAACCAAGCTTCGTTTGTTTGTGAATGGAAAGGACCAGCAGCTACACCACCACCACAGGGCATTCGTATTACAACATCGGCATTTTGGTTCCATCTATAATGCGACTTTGCTAAATAATTAACTACAGGATTAAAACCCGAAGTCACAAAATCGGCAAATTGCATTTCAATAACACTTTTTATTCCTGAAATAGATAATCCCATTCCTACTTCTACTATTGCAGATTCACATATTGGCGTGTTTCGAATACGTTCTTCTCCAAAAGCTTTTAAAAAACCTTCGGTAATTTTAAAAACACCACCATAATCGGCAATGTCTTGACCCATTATTACCAAATCTTTATGCTTTTGCATCGACTGTTTCAAACCTTCAGAAATGGCATCAACAAAACGAACTTCTTTAGTTTTTATATTTGGTGTAACTTCTTGGTATTTAAATAGTTTAAAAACATCATTTAATTCATTAGTTGAATTAGGAGCAATTGCATCTTCAGCATAAGCTTTTTCCAAGCCATCATGAATATCTTTCATAATGGTTTCTTTAATTTTTACTTCGTCCTTTTCAGTTAAAATACCTTCTTCTTTTAGATAAGCTTGATAGTTTACCAAAGGATCTTTTAAAGCCCATTGCTCCATCAATTCTTTTGGGACATATTTTGTACCGCTCGCCTCTTCATGACCACGCATTCTAAAGGTTTTAAACTCAATAAGTATTGGCCTAGGGCGTTTTCTAATGCTTTCGGCTAATTTTGAAATCTTTGAGTAAACGTCTAGAATATTATTGCCATCAATTATAAATGATTCAATTCCGTACCCTTTGCCTTTATCTGCTATGTGTTTGCAATTATATTGTTGGGGTGTTGGTGTGGATAAGCCATAGCCATTGTTTTCAATACAGAAAATTACAGGAAGTTTCCAGACAGACGCTACATTTAATGCCTCATGAAAATCGCCTTCACTTGTTCCGCCTTCTCCTGTAAATACAGCTGTAACCTTGTTGTTCTTTTTTAAAAGATTGGCAAGCGCAATTCCATCTGCTACACCTAACTGTGGTCCAAGATGCGATATCATACCAACAATATTATATTCTTGAGTACCAAAATGAAACGACCTATCCCTCCCTTTTGTAAAACCACTTGCCTTTCCTTGCCATTGTGCAAATAAGCGATACAAGGGGATATCTCTAGTAGTAAAAACACCAAGATTACGATGCATTGGTAAAATATATTCATCTTTTTTTAAAGCCATTGTAACTCCAACAGATATGGCTTCTTGCCCAATTCCCGAAAACCATTTTGATATTTTCCCTTGCCGCAACAGGATAAGCATTTTCTCTTCTATCATTCTAGGTTTTAGCATATTCTTATATAGTGAAATAAGCGTATTGCGGCGCAAACCCTTTTTATCGTAATCTATATGTCTAACTGTATTTGTTGTCTTGCTCATCAAAAAAAATTGTTAATCAAAAGTAGCAAAAATAAGGTAACGGTAGGAAGATTTTTGCTATTGTACAAATTTCATCGATTATTAAGTTTTTAATAAGTTATAAGGTAGATATTTATTATAGCAATCAATATTTAGTACCCTTTTTCTCTATCTTTGCATTTCTATTATATGTAATTTTTAAAGACAATGAATAAGATACCCAGTGTAAATCTTGAAGATTTTCTATCGGAAGATTCCAAAACAAAACAAAAATTTATAAATGATATTGGCAAAGCATATGAAGATATTGGATTTGTAGCGCTAAAAGGTCATTTTTTAGATGATGTACTAGTTGAAAATCTATATAAGGAAGTGAAAAACTTTTTTGACCTTCCGTTAGAAATTAAAAGAAAATATGAAATTCCTGGCATTGGTGGACAACGTGGTTACGTGTCGTTTGGTAAAGAAAGTGCAAAAGGCAAAAAAGAAGGTGATTTAAAAGAGTTTTGGCATTTTGGTCAGTATGTTGAAGACAACCCAAAATTGGAATCCGAATACCCTAATAATATTATTGTTGATGAGCTTAAAGCCTTTAATGTAATTGGAAAAGAAGCTTATAAAATGCTTGAAAAAACAGCAAAATATGTTTTACGTGCACTAGCACTTCATCTACAACTTGAGGAAACATACTTTGATGAATACATACATAATGGTAACAGTATTTTAAGACCTATCCACTATCCTCCTATAAAAAATGAACCAAAAAATGCTGTTAGAGCTGCTGCGCATGGAGATATTAATTTAATTACTTTGTTAATGGGGGCCCAAGGTCGTGGACTGCAAGTACAAAATCATAATGGCGAATGGCTCGATGCCATTGCAGAACCTAATGAGCTTATGATTAATGTTGGCGATATGCTCTCTAGACATACCAACAACAAATTAAAATCAACTATTCATAGAGTGGTTAACCCTCCAAGAGAGCTTTGGGGAACTTCTCGATATTCAATTCCGTTTTTTATGCATCCAGTTAACAGTATGAAATTAAATGTTTTGGAAAGCTGTATTGATGATGAGCACCCAAAGCAGTTTGATGATATTACCGCAAACGAATTTTTAAACGAGCGTTTAATGGAATTAGGTTTGATAAAATAGTATTCAGTCGCAGTCACAGTTTTCAGTGCCTATTCATTTGATTTCTGCGACTGTAAACTGAGACTGAAAACTAAAGAAAAATGGATTTACAAGATCAATTAAAAAATTTGTTTCCAGATCATAAGACATCTGAATCTACTTCAAAAACCAATAAAAAGGATTCAATTTGGTTACAGGATGACCCAATAATTTGCAAATACGAAAAACGCAAAGGCAAGCCAATAACCATTCTCGAAGGTTATAATGGTACAACCCAGGATTTTAAAAAGCTAACTAAAGAATTAAAAACCAAACTTAGTGTTGGTGGTAGCTTTAAAGATGACAAAATTATTATTCAAGGAGATTACCGTGATAAAATAATGGCAATTCTTAAGGAAAAAGGTTTTAATGTTAAGCGCGTAGGTGGGTAATAATGTCAAGTAAAATTCTTCATATCACTAACGGTTCCAGTTTAACCAATTACTTAAAAGAATTAAACTTTTCTGGTGATTTTTTAACTTGGCATGAAATGTTATGTGAAGGGCCAACAGTTGAGCAAATTGATACTTTTGAGTTTGTAGAAACAAGGCGCACTTTTCTATTTAAATTCTATAACATAGATCTCGATGAATATGAATTTCATAGAGGATTAAAAATACTTAACGATGTAAATAAGTACTCTAAAATAATTTTATGGTTTGAATATGATTTGTTTTGCCATATCAACCTAATTGCAACTATAAGTTTATTGCAACAAAAAAAGGTTAAGTTGCCATTGTTTTTGGTTTGTAGTGGTAGAATAAAAGGAGAGACAGATTTAAAAGGATTATCCGAATTAAATGAAAATCAATTACTCGATCATTACGAAAATAAGGTTGAACTAGGGGAATATGACATTGATTTAGCTTCTTCAATTTGGAAAACATATTGTGGAAAAGATCATAATCTATTAAAGCCATATATAACAAAAAGCTCATCGTTTAAGTATTTAAATAGTTGCTTAAAAGCACATTTGAAACGATTTCCAAACTCCAAAAATGGTTTAGATAGACTCGAAGAACATATTTTAGAAATTGCCAGAGATAATCATGTAAAATCTAAGCACCACTTATTAGGTTATGTCTTAAACTATCAAGGCTATTATGGCTATGGAGATATTCAAATAATGCGTATGATTGATAATTTAAGTATCTTTCTTGAAAAAAAGAAAGACCAATTAGTATTAAACCGTAAAGGTCATGAAGCATTATTAAATCAGCATAATTTTTCAAGTGAAATTAAAAATGATATTAAATTTGGAGGTGTAAAACGCTTAGAGTATCAATTTAATACAAAAGAAAATAAACTTATAAAAACAATATACAATGCCAATTAAAGAATCCGAACTTATTTTAAATCCCGATGGTAGCGTATATCATCTTAATTTAAAACCAGAACATATTGCAAGCACCATTATTTTTGTAGGCGATCAAGATCGTGTAGCAAAAATATCCAAGCATTTTGATACCATAGAATTTGAAACTCAAAAACGCGAGTTTAAAACCCATACAGGCACTTATAAAGGTAAACGGCTTACCGTAATGTCCACAGGAATTGGTCCAGATAATATAGATATTGTCATGAACGAGTTAGATGCTTTGGTAAATATTGATTTAGAAACACGAGAGGTAAAAAAAGATGTAAAATCCTTGAATATTATTAGAGTTGGCACTTCAGGCTCTCTACAAGGCGATGTTCCCGTAGATTCATTTGTGTTAAGCACACATGGTTTGGATTTAAACGGAATGCTTCACTTTTATCAAATAGATCCTATTTGCAACCCAGAGATCGAAGATGCTTTTATAAGTCATACTAACTGGCATAAAGACAAAGCAAGACCAGTAATAATTGGCAATAGCAAAAAACTTGAAAATTTACTGGATAGCTCAAAAGTGTATAAAGGCGTTACTGCTACAGCTGGTGGTTTTTATGGCCCACAAGGTCGTGTGCTTAGGTTGCCATTATTTGATGATGAGATGAATGCTAAAATGGATTCGTTTAATTATAATGGTATAAAAATCACCAATTTTGAAATGGAGACTTCAGTCATTTACGGTTTAGCAAAACTGCTAGGTCACCATGCATGCTCTTTAAATGCAATTATAGCTAATAGACCCAACGGAACCTTTAGTAAAGATCCTAAAAAAGCTGTCGAAGAACTTATAAAATACACACTTAATATATTAGTTTCTTAAATGAGTGAAGGTTTAAAGACTGTAAAAATTGGAGGCGTACCAGAACATTTCAACCTCGCTTGGTACTTAACTCTTAAAAACAAGGAATACAAAAAAGAAGGTATCAATTTACGCTGGAAAGATTATTTTGGAGGTACAGGGCAAATGTGCAAAGCACTTCGTGAAAAGGAAATTGATATAGCTGTTATACTTACCGAAGGCATCATAAAAGACATTATTGCAGGAAATAATTGCAAAATTGTTCAAGTGTTTGTAGAATCTCCATTAATTTGGGGAATTCATGTTGGTCAAAATTCTTCCTATAAAAACCTAGATGCCATAAAAGGAACTAAAGCAGCCATTAGTCGTTTTGGATCTGGCTCGCACTTAATGGCATATATCAATGCTCAAAATAATAATTGGGATTTAGAAACTGATTTGCGTTTTGAAGTTGTAAAAAACCTTGATGGAGCTGTTGAAGCACTAACCAATGGAGCTGCCGATTATTTTTTGTGGGAAAAATTTACTACAAAGCCTTTGGTTGATTCTCAAATCTTTAGGCATATTGCCGATTGTCCATCGCCTTGGCCTTGTTTTGTCATTGCTGTAAGAGAAGAATTTTTAGCTAATGAAAAAGAATGCTTAAAAAGCATTTTAAATATTATAAATAGGACAACAATTGAGTTTAAAGATATTCCAAGAATTGATGTTACTATTGCCAATCGATACAATCAAAAACTGGATGATGTACAACAATGGCTGAAATTAACCAAGTGGTCACAGAGTAATTTAGACATCGCTACGATAAACAATGTTCAAAACAAACTTTTGGCTTTGAAGATCATCCCAAAAAAAATACCTTTTAACCAATTGGTAATCAATATTTAAGGTTTTTCATCCTTAAAGTAGGAGTTTTCAACGAATAGTTGTTATATACGTAGTTATACGTATTGTTTCGTATTATTTTTTTATTTACCTTTATTAACATATGTTAACATTGTTTTTGCATTTCATCGAATTTATTTGTATTTTGCCGAAGCGATGTAGCCCAAATCCCTAAAATATGATTTATAAAATTACATTAATCCTTTTAATTTTAGTAGCAATTAATTTCGTTTTATTGGTTTTTAGTACGAATAAAATTAAGAGGTTTTCGAAACCAAAAAAAGCCAAAGCTAATAAACCAATAATGCTTAAAAAAGCTCCAAAAACTATTACCACTCGACAGGTTCCAAGCCGCTTGTCTCCAACAGGTAGTTAGTTTTACTAAAGTGTTTATTACCAAACCAATACCCTCTATTGGCACTTAATGGCGAAGGATGTCCCGATGTTAAAACATGATGTTTTTTAGTATCAATAAGCTTCATTTTCTTTTTGGCAAATCCTCCCCAAAGTAAGAATACAATACCACCTTTGTTTTTAGAAATAGTTGTAATTACTGCATCGGTAAATGTTTCCCAACCTTTATTTTGGTGGCTTCCAGCTTGATGTGCTCTAACCGTTAATGTTGCATTTAAAAGCAACACACCTTGATCTGCCCAATATGTTAAATCGCCACTTTTGGGATATACCTTTTTAATATCTTGTTCTAATTCCTTAAAAATATTAATTAATGAAGGAGGATGTGAAATACCATCATGCACAGAAAAACACAACCCATTGGCTTGATTAATACCATGATAAGGGTCTTGACCAATAATCACTACTTTTAAATTATCAAAAGTACAGTGATTAAAAGCTGAGAAAATTTCCTTTCCAGGCGGAAAGCATTGATGTGTCGTATATTCCTGTTTTACATAATTGACCAGCTCAGTAAAATAAGGTTTACTAAGCTCGTCTTGCAAATGTGTTTTCCAGCTTTGGTGTATGTTTACGTCCATGATATTAACAAAAGTAAAATTATGATCACATACAATTGTGTAATTTAGTGATTAGTTACTAACAGATTGTTTATTATTAGATATGTCTTATTAAAGTATTGCCTTGATAGTTAATTATTAAACAACTAACTTCGCTTTTGGGTGATATCATTTGTTTAAACAAATGATATCACCCAAAAGCGAAACTCCAAAAATTCCACATCTCAATTGTAATACGTAACTTTGCTTCCTCTTAAAAATAAATTAAGTAAAACATTAATAAGATTCCCTGTGTCACATTGAGCACAGTCGAAATGCAGCAGGAAATATTATGATTAACATTCATAAAAAAACACTTCAGGATTTAGAGTTTTCAACCGTTTTGCAACAAGTTAGTGAGTATTGCATTACAGATTTGGGTAAGGCAAAGGTTCAAGAAATTACGCCTTATAAGAAGAAGGAAACTTTACTTGCGAGCCTAAACTTAACCCATGAATATGTATCGTCTTTTTATAATGACAACCGCATCCCAAACCATGGCTTCGACCCTATTACAAAAGAACTTCAGTTACTTAATATTGAAAACACCTATTTAGAAACTCCTAGCCTTAAAAAACTGGTCTCCATTTCATTAACGGTTAATGAAATATTGAAATTTTTAAAAAAATTCGAAGAATACTATCCGAATTTACACAAATACACGTCGCATATTCCAATAACCAAAGAGCTCATAGAAAAAGTGGATACTGTGGTGGACCGTTTTGGCGATGTAAAAGACAGTGCTTCTCCTCTTCTTTCGGAGCTAAGACAAAGCATCAATAAACTAAAAGGCAAAATTAACTCCAGTTTTACATCAGCTTTAAATACCTATCATAATCTGGAATATCTTGATGATATTCGTGAATCAGTCGTCGAAAACAAGCGTGTTTTAGCTGTAAAAGCCATGTACAGACGCAAGGTTAAAGGTGCTATTATGGGTGGAAGCAAAACAGGGAGCATTGTGTATATAGAGCCTGAAGCAACTTTACAACATTCAAGAGAACTTAATAATTTAGAATATGAAGAAAGCGAAGAAGTTGTACGTATCTTAAAAGAACTAACAAATTTTATAAGACCTTCTCGAGAGCTTCTGGAAAATTACCAATCGTTTTTAATAACCATGGATGTTATTGCTGCAAAAGCAAAATATGCAAAATCCATGAATGCCATTCTTCCTGAAATCACCGAAGAACGCAAGATGTACTTACGAGATGCGTATCATCCACTACTCTATTTAACCAATAAAGAAAAAGGAGAAAAGACATTCCCTCAAACTATTGGCTTAGAAAAAGATAGCAGAATTATTGTCATTTCTGGACCAAATGCAGGAGGGAAAAGCATCACATTAAAAACAGTTGGTTTGTTACAAACCATGATTCAAAGTGGTATGCTAATTCCAGTACATGAGCGCAGTACTGTGTGCTTGTTTGATAGAATTCTAAGCGATATTGGAGATAATCAATCTATTGAGAACCATCTTAGTACATACAGTTATCGTTTGAAACAGATGAATTACTTCTTAAGAAAGTGTAACAATAAAACCTTATTCTTAATTGATGAATTTGGTACAGGAAGTGATCCCGAATTAGGAGGTGCTTTGGCAGAAACCTTTTTAGAAGTGTTTTATGAGCGTGAAGCTTTCGGAATAATAACAACACACTACTCTAATCTAAAGTTATTAGCAAACGAATTGCCATATATGGAAAATGCCAATATGCTTTTCAATGAAAGAAGCTTAGAACCCATGTATAAATTGGTAGTTGGCCAAGCAGGAAGCTCTTTTACGTTTGAAGTTGCACAAAAAAACGGTATTCCATATAGTTTAATAAATAAATCTAAAAAGAAAATTGAACGTGGTAAAGTACGTTTTGATGCAACGATTGCTAAACTTCAAAAGCAGCGAAGTAAACTCGAAAAAACAGAACGTTCACTCAAAGAAAATGAGAAAAAGAAATTATCTGAAGCTGACAAACTAGAAGAAATCAATGCAAAAGTTCAGAAGAAACTCGAAAGTTTTCAAGAGTTATACGATAGTAATCAACGCCTTATTTACTTGGGACAAAAAGTTAATGATATATCTGAAAAGTACTTTGAAAATAAGAAGAAACGTGAATTAATGGCTGAGTTATTTAAGTTAGTTCAAATTGAAAACTCAAAACGCAAAAAAGTCTCTGCTAAGCAAAAACGCGCTGAAAAACATAAAGAAAGACAGATAAAAGCTGAGGCTGAGAAAAAGGTTGAAGTGATTAGAAAGAAGAAAAAAGCAGCTAAAAAGATAGAAATAAAAGTAGAGAAGCCAAAACCAGTATTAAAAGTTGGAGATCGTGTAAGAATGCATGATGGAAAGGCTATTGGTAGTATAGATTCTATAGAAAAAGGAAAAGCCATAGTAAACTATGGCATTTTCACGACTAATGTTAATATGGATTTGTTAGAATTGGTTGAGGCTAAATAATACTTTCTTTTACTATTTAATCAAACATAAGACCTTTCCACCCAAATTCACCAACGGTTCTTATTTTAGGGTTGATAATTCCTTCGCCCGGAACCCATACACAATATTTATTTTCTTTAAAAAAATAAATGTTTTTGCTTGGTGAATGTGCCAACGCTGCATCTATATCCGCTGAAAAATCAACAGGCAATCCTCTCCAACCATCAATTCCTATAGTATTTATTTTTGAAATAATGCCTTTCCTAGATTGCCATACACAATATTTATTCTCTTTAAAAAAGTATATTTTTCCGTTAGTGGGATGTGCTAATGCAGCGCTTAAATCTTTGCAAAAATACTTTGGCAGATTACTCCAGCCATCGACACCTATTTTACCCACTTTTGTTATTTTTTTCTTTGCTAAATTCCAAACACAGTATTTATTTCCTTTAAAGAAGTAAATTTTTCCGTTAGTAGGATGTGTGAAAGCTGCATCTATATTTTTTTGAAATTCTACAGGTAATGATTTCCAGCCATCTTTAGCTATCTTTCTTCTACTTGTATTCGTTTTTATAGTTTTTACTCCTTTACCAGGTTCCCATTTTATATAATTTGATTCACCAAAGAAATAAGATACTTTATTTGGGTGCATTAATGCGGCATCAATCTTATCTATACTACTGTTATAGCGAAGTCTATTCCAGTTGTCCATAAGGGCAATATAAACACCATTATCTTCCATACGTAAAAGGGTCTCACTATTTTTAAGTTGTGCTGTGTTGGTATAATTTAATGAGCCTGCAAAGACTAACTTTTTACGTTTTACTTCAGAGCCATTTGGATAATATGCATCTACCAGCATATACTTACTATGAATTTTTCGTTCTTTACCAAAACCAATCGGAGAGGCTTTTAGATATTTAACCTTAACATTGGAGTTACTGAGTAAGGTTTCAACCTTTAAGTAATTACTAACCCAAGTCTTCCCTTTTTTGCCTTTTTTCATTTCTTCTTTTCGATTGAAAGTTCTAACTAAAGCCATCACATTATTTTTTTTGTTTTTTGCGATATCAACCAACTTCTGCGCTGTTTCTATATCCGTAAAATCACCTATGGCAATCCGGATATCTACTGGACCTTTAGCTTGGTGCTCGAGTACATTGTTAAGAATTGATGGCATTAATCTACCTGGCCTCGGAAAATCATATGATTTTATTCGACCAAATTTTTTATCATTATCATAAATTGGAAAGGACTCATTTTTAATCTTAGATTTTGTTTTTGCAATATCCTTTTTTAAACGATTAAATTTCTTCAAGTTATAATCATAGAAACTTTTATCGCCATAATAAATAATCATCTGATTAGCTTGGCTATATTGGGTTTTAACGATATTAGCCGATGACTGAATCACCACGTAGTTTAACTCTTTGCCATTAAGCTCCTTTAAAACATCACTATTATTAAATTTAAGTTTACTGAATAAAAAAGTTTTATCGTGAAACTTTGGATTCGCCTTTACTTTTTTCCCAGGAGCTTTAAATTTTGGATAGAAACTTTGAATTCCACCCGCGTCAAACTTTGCTGAAAGATCACTAATAATTTTCTTGTCGATATAATCAATATCAAAAGCCACCTCAGCATTGGCATTCTTTGCTTGCACATTATTGACTAATGATTCAATTAACGCCACTGGCGTATTTTTTACCTTTGGGGCATCGTCTAAATGCCACATATAAATGGCAATATTGACATCGGATTCTTGAGTAATTGCGTTAAAACAATCATTATACGCATCGTGAATAGTAGGGTCAATTCCACTGGCCGTATTAAACGGATTGCTAGTTACAACCAGCATCTTTAATGCATTTTCGGTTATTTCTGGTTCAGATGTCTCTTCTTTTGGTAATGGAACTTGTGGATATACGCCACAACCCATACAGAGGAGGAAAATCCCTAAACTATATAAATAGATCTTTTTGCTAATGTTAAATAGTATTTTCATTTCAATTGGTTTTTGGAGTAACTACTTAACGGATACGCTCAACAGAAAACCACACAAACATATTTATACCATCAAATTCAGTGAGTTGAAATCCTATTGGAAATGGGTTTCTAGCATCGGTAAAATCAATAAACTTTTGTGCTAAAAAAAAACCTGAATTATTACCCAAATAATCATCGTCATTACCATCAGGATCTTTATCGTATAGTTGCGAATAAAAGCCGAACTTGGCACCATTCTGCATTTCTTCTTCTGTAAGGGTAACCGTATACTCAGAACCTTCTGAGTTAATCAAGAATGCTTCTGTACCAACAGAATCAAAAAAATCGCGGTTTCTCTCCCATAAAATGAACTCTTCGCTTTCTCCATCAACAGTAATAGTTGAACTCATTCGTCCGTAAAGCTCTAAAGCGTCTCCTTCGGTCTCAGGAAATTCTTGTACCGAAATAGAATCTGCTTTTATAGTAAATGTTTCTGTACGTACTTGTGGTACACTGTCATCACTACTGCAAGCAATGATTAATAAGAAAAGTAAAAAAATAAAAAAAGTAAATTTTAGTGTTTTCATAATATTTCGTTTTGTGGTTATTTCTTTTGTAGCAATCTTAAATTGGTAAGTCTGCAGCCTTATCCAAAATAAGACACCACAAAATTGATTATATCGATTGTTCGATACTCCAAAACTAGACCTGAAAGCAACTAAAATCAAATTTTTGACATGGACAAAGTATGGACACGTGCCATAAAGTATCTATAGACAGGACAATATTTAATTTACTTAAATTATTGATTTTCAATAAAATAAATAGCATATCTAGCAAATTTTCATGGACAAACCATAGACTATTCACTTTTTTATATAGATAGACATCGGAATTGAAGTAAAATAACTTGCAATAATGTTTAACTTAGTTATCTAGAAATTACTATTATGAAAGCATCATTTTTTTCCACC
>TARA_R110002073_G_scaffold64719_19_pt1 | contig 14893 bp, 8 predicted proteins | sample TARA_R110002073 | Tara Oceans TARA_R110002073 (sample SAMEA4397174) | marine metagenome | biome: Polar Biome; feature: [DCM] deep chlorophyll maximum layer (ENVO:01000326); material: water (ENVO:00002006), including particulate matter (ENVO:01000060) such as... | depth 40 m
GTATCCATGACATAGACCAAGCCGTCTATCGCTGCGACGCCATCGAAGATGCCGTTGGGAAGCCGGGTTGAATCACGCACCGATCCGTCGTTGGGATCCAACTCGTAAAGCGTGTCAAATGCGAGGTCGACATAGTACAGCGTCGTTCCATCGAAAGCGATGCCATGTCCAGCGGTATTTGTGTTGCCAGGCGCAGTGAAGGAATTCAATGTGTCGCCAGTGATTGGATCGAGCTCGACGATCAAATCGGGATTCGCTCCGACGTTTGTGGCAAACAAGCGTGCTTCAGTGGACGGAGCGGTTTGCCGAAAATCACGCGGCACGATCTCACGCACGACGTAGTCGCCATTTGCAATCGCGACGAGTGAATAGCTGCCGTCGGCGGAGGTTTGTGTCGACAATTCCCCCTCGTCGAGTGCTCCATTGTTGTTGGTGTCGAGGTAGATCGTCACCCCGGCTAGTGGAACGTCGTCTTGATCTTCAACCCCGTTGCCATTGATGTCTTCAAACTTCCTGCCATGAATTTCGCCCAATTGGCTTTGGTTGCCGAAGTCGAGGCCGATTAACGTTTGTCCGGGACGAACCTCCACGCGATGGGCTGAGTCACCAACCACTGCACCTGCCAGTGCGGTCACTCGCTGCCCTACCTGTAACGTTCGCCGCAATGAATTCTCTGCGTCAAAGACCTGGATCGTGCCCTCGATATCATCAAACCCGACATAGATTTCGCCACCCAGGCCAGCCAAGCCAAGATCCCTGCCGTTGACGGCGCGGTGAGTCATCGTTCCTGTGACGGCACCCGATTGCGGATCGATTAGACCAATTTGCGAAGACGAGCCAATCGGACCAAGCAGCAAATTTGTGCCCTGGGCGTCGGTAAACTCACCCAGCCCGCCGAACGGAGCGACATTGGGATTGCCAGCGAAATCGAGATCGCGAACAATCGCGTTTGTGGCAGGGTCGATTACTAGAATCCGTCGCGAGAACAAATCGTTGGCGTAAACCTCGCCGTCCAGAACCGCCAAACCATCCCAACGTCCGCCGGGCAATTGCCATGTGTCCAGCACCGTACCATCGTCGGGATCCGCTTCAAACATTGTTCCTGATGAACTGAGTGCGTAGAGCGTTTGCCCGTCGAAAGCGAGGCCATTGGTGTTGAATGAACGGAGTCCATCAATCGAAAACGTGTTTAGCAGTGAACCGGTTTGCGGGTCGATCTCACGGATTTCGTTTCCCGGTCCATCGAGAACTGTCGCAAACAGTCGTGAGGTACCCAGCGTCGGAAACGTTTGCCGATAATCGGCCGGCACCACTTCGCGGATCACATGGCTACCACCGGGATATCGATGAACTCATAATTTCCGTTCGCATCAGTGACCGTGCTTGGCTCGGTGCTGCCGTCACCGGTTTGGTCAAGTTTGCCGTTGTCATTCAGATCTAAATAGACAGTCACCCCTGCTAACACGCCTTCACCCTGGTCGCGAACGCCGTTGCCATTGCCATCTTCGAATGCCTTCCCTCGCACTCCGCCATAAGGAGCAGTCGTGCCGAAATCGAGATTCGTCAAGGCTTCACTTTCGGCGACGTAAACCAAGTGGGCTTCGTCAGCGCGAAAGTAATCCAACGCGTCCATCGGTACCGCTTCAGAGGCAACGAAAAACTCTTCCCGGATCGATTGATGATAAGGATCGATTCGATAAAACAACCGATTCAGTAAGCTGGAGTCGCCGTCGCTGAAACCGGCCGCTTGCAGCAGGAATTCGTCGCCATTGTATGCCAATCCCCATCCATTGAGCCCCGCGGTGTCCCACAACAACGAAGGGGTGCCTGCCCGGTCGAATTGCCAAAACTGGTCGTCCGCGTTGTCAAACGCCACAACCACTCCGCGATCGGTATCAAACGCCAAACTGCTTGTCGCGGTTAGTTCGTAGGTTCCTGGCCCCAGCAGCGTTGGCTGTCCGGTGGTGCGATCAAACGTGGCTAACTTGTTACGCCCGTCGGCCGGGTCATTTACGATGCCGTAGATCGTGTCGGTGCTCGGATCGTAGGCCAATCCGAATGCCGCATTGGATCCAATTTCCCCAATCGCTGTGTGCTGGTTGGTGCTGAAATCCACCGAGAAAAAACGGTCCGGATCAAATCCTTGAATCGCGAAAAACTCGCCGTCGTTGGTTCGAGCCAGCCCGTGCAGCGAGTTCCGCGACGGCGGGCTCAAACGACGCACGTCTCCGTTTTGTGGATCGATTCGGGTCGATTGCATCGATCCATTGCTGCCCGGAATATAGGCGAATCCGTAGTAGGCGTCGTCGTACAGCGGTGTGGTCGTCACGGTGTCCTCGGGCACGACCTGGCGTACGACATACTCGCCCGTATTTAGGTTTGCAAACGTGTATTGACCATTCAAATCGGTTTCGGTCGAAGTTTCGCCGCCATCGAGTTGACCGTTGTTGTTTTGATCGAGGAAGACGGTAACGCTGCTGCGGACGTCTTCAGTCGCATTTCGTACACCGTCTCCGTTGGCGTCATTAAAACTGACTCCTGTCAACGACGCGAGCATCCGCCGGTCTTCGAGTTGCTCCGCCAGAAACGCTCGTGATATTCGGCGACGGGTTCGGGAATGATGATTCTTACGTGAAGGTTTTTGGATCGATGCCGAAAAGAAACGAGCAAGCGAACGAGCGGAAGACGGCATCAACTAATCCTCTATAGAGATAAATATTGTATGTCTTAGGGTTGCACCTGTGTGTTGGGGGGGAATATATCCGCGCCGGAGGGCGGTGTCAAATTTTTGCGACTTCACTGAAAAGGCCGCAATGTTGAAGACGAGAAAGTTGAATGTGAATGCAAGTCGTGGATCGCGATTTTAGTCACGCAATGTCCGGTGAAGTCGTTTGTGGTGAGTTCGGGAAGGTATTGGGGTAACAACCGTTTGCGTTCGCTTTTGCCGGTTGCAAAATAGGCACACAAACTCCGGTTCCACACATTTGGAACAGACAACCTGTCCCATGTTGTCAAAGATCTGAATCGAGACGGGGAAGCGTTCTTTCTTCTTCGAGTCGGTGTGAACATCGATTTGGACTTCTTCAATCCGGCAGTCCTGCTGCAGATCGGTTTCCCAGCATGGTGACATTGTCTCGCTGCCATCGGCTTGCAGCGTGACGCAGGACCAGCAAATGCACTGACGCGGTTTTCACTAGCCATCGCGTATTGACGCGAGTCACCGATTCAGCGTTCAAGCGGGCTGTTGGTCACGCGGCTAATACGAAACCAAGGCTCCCGGCGCCTTCGTGGTTCTCCGCAGCCAAGCGAACTCAAAAAAGGCGCCCGTGCCGAGTTGTATAACATCCGTCTTGACGACAGTTGTTTCAACGTGTATTGTTGCTGCATGGCTAAATCGTCGAAAAATACGGCTGCGCCTGCAGCGAAACGAACTTTCGATTCCTTGGAACAAGAAGTCTTCTTGAGCTTGTGGCGGACCTACGATCGTCTCAAGACGCTGGAGGATGACGTGTTTGGACAGGTTGACTTGTCCGCCCAGCAGTACAACGCCTTGCGACTGTTGCAGTCGATCTACCCCGATGCGATGCCAACGTTGATGTTGGGGAGTCGGCTGATCTCGCGTGCCCCCGACATGACTCGCCTGCTCGATCGTTTGCAGCGTCGAGGACTACTGAACCGTGAGCGGAAATCCGAGAATCGGCGTGTGGTCGAAGTCCGCATCTCTGAGAAAGGCCTCCAACTGCTCGACGAAATTCACGATGCCGTCCAGGAATGTCATCGACAACAGTTGGGGCACCTGAACAAAAAGGACTTGCGTCAGTTGTCCAACTTGCTCCGGCAAGCCCGCCAACCACACGAGAATCCAACCCACCTATCGGTCGCCGATCAGTAATGACGCACACGTTTTGATACGTCGGACATTTATAAGGACAATATTGTGGCAAACCGTCAGTCTTCCAGTGTCGTCGTGATCGGTGGTGGTCCCGCCGGTGCGACCGTTTCGACTTTGATCTCCCAGCAAGGCTATCAAGTCGAGCTTCTCGAGCGTGAGCGGTTTCCTCGCTACCATATCGGCGAGTCGCTGATTCCAGAAACCTATTGGGTGCTGAAGCGACTGGGGATGCTCGACAAAATGAAGTCGAGTCACTTCGTCAAAAAGCACAGCGTTCAGTTCGTCAGTCCCTCGGGTAGGCATTCGGCTCCCTTCTATTTTTACGACAACAAACCGCACGAATGTTCGCAGACTTGGCAGATTCGCCGGAGCGAATTTGACGTGATGATGTTGAAGAATGCAGAGGAACAGGGTGTTGTTGTTCGCGAGGGTGTAAGAGTTCTCGACGTGCTGTTCGAGGGTGACCGTGCTGTCGGCGTACAGATTCTGGACGAAGCTGGGAATCAAAAGGAAATTCACGCCGATGTGGTCGTCGACGCCAGCGGGCAAAGTTCGATGCTGATCAACAAGTTCAAGCTGCGTGTGCCCGACACGCAATTGAATAAGGGAGCACTCTGGACGTACTACGAGGGAGCCTATCGAGATCAGGGCAAGGACGAGGGGGCGACCATCGTGCTAAGTTTGCAAAATAAGAAGGGATGGTTCTGGTACATCCCAATGCACGATGACATCGTGAGTGTCGGTGTGGTGGCGGATTTCGATTACTTGTTCAAGGGCAGAGGGAATCACGAGTCCACCTATTTCGAAGAAATGGAGAACTGTCCGGCAGTGAAAGAACGGATCACCAACGCAAAACAAATGGCTCCGGTAAAGGCGACAAAGGACTACACGTACCGGGCCAAGCAAGCTGCGGGCGATGGCTGGGTGTTGGTCGGAGATGCGTTTGGGTTTCTCGACCCGCTTTACTCATCCGGGGTGCTGCTTGCAATGAAGTCGGGCGAGCTTGCTGCGGATGCCATTGTCGAAGGCTTGCAAATCGGCGATACCTCTCGTTCGCAGATCGGAAAGTGGGAGACAGGGTACGTCGAGGGGATGAATCGAATGCGGCGATTGGTCTGCGAATATTACGACGGTTTCAGCTTCGGAGAGTTCATACGTCGCTTTCCACACCACCGAGGCAGTGTCACTGACCTACTTGTTGGCGACCTTTTCAAGCCGGAACTTGACCAAGTTTTCCATGACATCGACTCCATGAAAGTCTCTTAACTTGGTCGGCAGGATTTTTTCGGTTCGTTGGCATTTTGGCAAACGCTGAGAATCCTTTTTTTCCCTAAAGGTTTTGTGCCTCTTTGATGCGCTGCGGAACTCTCGCGAAACTTGCGTGGCTTACCGAACGCCCCAAAATTTTTCTGAGTGTTTCGCTGCTTCCACATTAAGCTGTGAAAAAGCTTAGTTGGCAAACTGGATGCTGATTTGATCTTCAATGTCGATGTCGAGACCTTTGATTTGGTCGGCAAGTTTTTGCGTTTCGCTACGCAATTCCGTACCGTGATACCGATGACTTAAACGCGACAGTTTGTCGACCAGTGGCTTTTGCTCCAACAGCGGCCCAATTTCGATTTTGAAAAGTGTCACTTGGTCTTCGTTGTGATAACGGGCATTGGTTTCACCGATTCCGCTTTCCAATTCCACGAACAGTCCCATTCGCGCATCTTTCAAGACTTGGCTCATGAACTTTTCCATCTGTGGACCGGTGATCGAAACAACGCCCGGCGATTTGGGTGCTTCGGCAAACGGATCTTTGGTCGCCTCCCGCGGTTGCTGATTTGCATTCGCCTGAAGCTGATGGTCACTGTCGCGAGAAATCAGCAAGCGGTCGCCCTGAAGCTGAAACCGCGTGCCTTCGACAAGCGAAAATTTTTCATGAGGTCCGGTTTTGGAAGAATTGGGTTCCGTTCCCTCTGCGTCTTCGGCATCCTTTTTGGATTTATGTCCGAGTGTAAACAGCTGATCACTGAGCACCAGTTCGTTGACATCGTCGAAGGCGAACACGACTTCAAAGCCGTTCCAACCTTGCGGATTGGTCGCTGCTGCCACCGATTCGACTCGCACTCCCGTGCCTAAACGTTCGGCTAACGCCTGCAGCTTTTCCTCCGTTGGCAAACCCTCGTTTGGATCTTTCTCTGACGACGTTTCTTGCTTGGAACTGCCGATCGAAAAACCGAGATTGGCTTTCTGGTGGTAGCTTCGCACGTGAACCACCCCGCTGCCATCACGATTAACTTTCACCACCACGGATTCTTCGATGCATCCCACCAACAACAAAGTCGCTAGGCACACCAGCCCACCGAAACACGGCTTATTCATAACGAGGCTCCACTGACGAGAATGCGGAAGTGGTGCAGTATAACGCAATCGCGGGGGGCCCGGACTGACAAAGCCGCTGCTTGCTATGCTGTACAAATCTCGCGGTGGCCCTTCTCTGGAATCATTATACTGACAACAGTCCTTCCCCGTATCGTTCCCGTCCGGAGAGATAGTGATGAATCGCATTGGTCGTCGTCAGTTTTTGGCAAACGTTGGTAGCGGGATGTTGGTGAGCAGTTTAGGTACGGGGCTCGCGGGTGATCTGGGGATTCGTTCGGCCAGTGCCGCCGACGGTGCCGACGATCGGCTGACGTTTGGTGAACTAGAGCCGTTGGTTTCACTGATGCAGGAAACACCGCTTGGCAAACTGCAGCAAGCCTTGCTTGATAAAATCGACAGCGGCACGGACCTAGCCACCCTAATCGCAGCCGGTTCGTTGGCAAACGCTCGCACCTTCGGCGGACACGACTATATCGGTTTTCATACGTTTATGGCGCTAACGCCCGCACTGGAAATGGCGGCCGAGCTTCCCGAACCTCGGCGTGCGCTGCCAGTTTTGAAAGTGTTGTATCGCAACACCGATCGTATTCAACAATTTGGTGGTTCCAGCAGCGAAGTCCTGCGTCGTTTGGACGCCAGCAAGCATCAAGGTCATCGTCCGTCAGCGGAAGCGTTGCAAACCATGACGCGGCAGGCCAATGTAGTGCGAGCTGAGCAGATGATGGCGGCGCTGAGCGAAGAATCGGCAGCCAGCGTTTTCAATCGCGTCCAGCACAGCGTCCAAGATGAAGCCGATGTGCACCGTGTCGTGTTGGCGTGGCGAGCTTGGGCGTGTATCGGAATTGTCGGTGAACAACATGCCAACACGCTGCTGCGGCAATCGGTGCGTTATTGTCTGCAAGATTCACAGCGACGGATTCGCGATGGTAAGCCCGATCCGCAGTTATGGACGCTGTTGCCACGGTTGCTTGATCAATACAAATTACTCAGCCAGCCGGTCGGAAATCGTCAGGGGGATGATCAATGGATTGACGAATTGGCTTGGACGATTTTTCACAGTAACCGCATGCAAGCTGCCGACGCGGCCGCGCAAGCCCTGGCCGCCGGCTATGCACCCGATCAAGTTGGCGAAGCCATGTCGGTGGCTGCCAACCTGCTGTTGTTGCACGATCCAGGTCGTGCAAAGGATGGCGACGGAGATAAAGTCAAAGGATCGGTGCACGGCGCCTCGGTCGGAGTCCACGCATCGGATGCGGCTAACGCCTGGCGCAACATCGCTCGGGTCAGCAATCCACGCAATACGATTGCCAGCCTGTTAGTGGGCGCCTACCACACGGCCGGCCAAAGCCCGCGAGTGGAGCGCGAGCCATGGCCGCTGAAAATGGACGCGGTCGAAGCAGTGGACGACAAGCAGCAACTTTTAACGCAAGCCGAGCAAGCCGTCCGCAATCGCGATCAAGCGCTGGCAGGTGCAGCCGTTCAGCGGTTCGCCGACCTGGGAGGATCCCCGCGAGCAATTTCGGATGTGTTGATTAAATTTGCAACCAGCGAGGACGGCGCGTTGCATGCGGAAAAGTACTACCGCACCGCCACCGAAGAATTCGCCAATACGCGGCCGTCACTGCGCTGGCGACAATTGGTAGGTTTGGCACGAGTGTCGGCCAGCGAATACGGAACCGCCGCCCCCGGCTATCGCGAAGCGTGCGAACTGCTAAAGGTGCAGGCCTAATTCCATTTTCCCGTAGCTAAGCAATGAAGTAGGGCCGGTCCCCACCGGCCACGTGCGTTGCATGGCTCGTGCCGATGGAAGGGCGAGCGATCATGGCCGATTCCGTTGGCCACGCGTGGGCGACGGCCGATAGGAACTGGCTCTACTAGACTGAAGCCCCAAGACGTAACCTTTTCCGTTACGATAACTGCCTTTGATTTCAAATGAGTAACGTAACACCACGGTTTAAACAATGACGAACGCGATTTTACGCAGAGTGCCCCCTCAACTAGCGATTCCGTGTGCAACCCGTTTCCTGTTTTTCGCAGCAATCGTTTGGAATGTCGGTTCGACGTCATTGATCGGGCATGCGGCATCGTTGAGGGCAGGTGTTGCCAAAGTCGATATTACGGATCGTCAAGCCGGTCCCGTCAATGATCCGCTTTACGTCAAGGCGCTTGTGCTCAAAACTAACACGACCACCGCGGTGTTAGTCACGGTGGATGCTGTCGCGATTGGTGAAATTGGGCACATCAAGAATGACTATCTACCCAAGGTTCGCGCGCAGCTAGAGCAACAGCTCGGCATTGCTCCCTCTCAGGTGCTGATCAATGCCAGCCATTGTCACGGTATCGTTAGTGCCGACGTGGATGCGCGAACCGTTGAAGCTGTGAAAAAGGCGGCGGAGAACTTGGTGCCGGTGAAGATCGGTGTGGGCGTGGGGCACGAGGATCGGATCATGGAGAACCGACGTCTGAAGCTGAAAAGTGGGAAAGAAGCCGACGTTCGCCACGCTTACGCGCTGCCGCCCGATGAGGAGGTTGCTGAAGTTGGCCCTGTCGATCCTCAGATCGGTCTGTTGCGTCTGGATCGGTTTGACGGCAGCACGTTGGCGGTCGTCTACAACTTTGCCTGTCATCCGATTCAAGGGGTGCCTAGCGGCGGTAATACCGCGGATATCGTTGGCTTTGCCTCGAAAGTGATTGAAGAAAATCTGAACGCTGATACGCTTGCCCTGTTTCTGCAAGGTTGCGGCGGCGACATCAACCCGGTCATGTACAAGGACGTCGAGAACGTACGTAGCGCTGAACCGCTTGGGAACATGTTGGGGCTGAGCGCGTTGCAAGCGCTTCGCAAGATTGAGTGCCGCGAGGATGCTCGTTTCAAATGGGTCAGCGAAACGCTTGCACTGCCTCGAGGCGATCGTAGCGAGCGTATCTTTCAACTTGAAGCCGAGCAGCAACGCTTGATGAAGTCGCTCGGAGGGACCAGTTTGAATCTCAAAACGTTCTTGCCGTTGGTGGTGAAATACAATTTGTCAGGCGAATTTCCCGCGTATTACTCGCACCGATATTTACTCGACGATAAATTGGGACGCAATGATCTTAGCCGACTCGATGCCGAGAATCGTCGCAACATGAATGCCTACATCAACAACATCCACACGATGGAGGAGTTGACGCGGGTGAATACCAACCTTGCCCTGTTGCGAAAACATCAGCAAAGCTTAGTGGACTCGGGGAAACGCACGATTGACGTTGAGCTAGCTGCAGTGCGGGTCGGCGATTTTGTATTGACGACCTTTCCCGGAGAATTAACGGTGCGGATCGGATTGAATATCAAAGAACGGTCTCCTCATTCGCATACCTTCGTCGCGGGCTACACCAACGGCTACATCTATTACGCGCCAACCGCGGATCAACTCGCAAACGTGGGTGGCGCGCAGGAAGACAGTGATTGCATCCTGGATCCTCAGTGGCAGCAGGTGTATGAAGTCAAAGTGGCCGAGATGTTAGGTAAACTCTAACAAAGAAGTCGGGCCGGTTCCCACCGGCCACGTGCGTTGGATAGCCGGTGCCGTTAATTACAAATGTAGGGCGACAGTTGGATGACCGGTTTCGTCGCCCTCGCATTGGGAGACGGCCGGTTGGAAGCGGCCCTACTTTGCTAACCCAACGCCTCAGCAAGGAACCTCCGGACCCTTACCGCGATCTGCTCAGCTGATGATGTCGTGGATCACGTTTCCGAAATCCTGTTCGAGCCGCTTGTGACCGGGGACCTCCATGCGGTGCGAATTGAGACCGAGTTGATGAAGGATCGTGGCATGCACGTCGGTGACATAATGGGGTTGTTCAACCGCGTGGAATCCAATCTCATCGGTCGCGCCGTGGACAACGCCCCCTTTCAGTCCTCCTCCGGCCATCCAGACGCTGAATCCGTAGGGATGGTGGTCGCGACCATCGCTGCCTTGAGATCCAGGCGTTCGTCCGAATTCGGTGGCAAACACCACCAGCGTTTCGTCCAGCATTCCTCGTTGCTTTAGGTCAGTCAGCAGACCCGCGATCGGGCGGTCGACTTGACCGGCCAGTTTGCTGTGCATGTTCTTCAGATTGGAATGCTGATCCCAAGCGCCTGCCGCACCATCACCGTGCATGATCTGGATAAATCGGACGCCTTGTTCAGTGAACCGGCGAGCGGCCAGTAGTTGCTGGCCGAAGTCGCGAGTTTCAGGTTGATCCAACCCGTACAGCTTATGCGTTTCTGCAGTTTCGCCGTCGAACCGGATCACGTCGGGAACTGCGGTTTGCATTCGGAACGCCAACTCATAAGACTTCGTTCTTGCTTCCAGCGCGGCATCGTGTGGGAACCGAGATTCATTCAGCCGGTTAAGTTGGCTGACCAGATCAAATCCCAATCGCTGCTCACGGTCAGAAACCTCTTTTTCGGCTCTCGCATAATCCAGCGGATTTTTGGGATCGACCTTCAAACCGACCGAGTCGTAGGCCGGCCCAAGATAATGGCCATCGCGGCGATCAAAAAAACGTGGCCCCATGCTGATAAACTGGGGCAAGTTATCGTTCAATGTCCCGAGACCGTAGTTGATCCAGGCCCCAATGGTCGGCACGCGTGGATCGAGCATGTGCCGTCCCGAGTGGAATTGCACCTGAGCGCCGTGATTGTCGTCAGTCGTCCACATCGATCGAATCACCGAGATGTCATCGATTCGTGATCCGATATGAGGAAACCAGTCGCTGACTTCAATCCCACTTTGGCCATACTTTTTGTAGCCAACTTGCAGCGGATACAGTTTGTTGCGTTGTTGCCCATTGGCGTCGTTCACAACGACCACGCGAACGCGTTTCAGTTTTTCGGAATGCTGAACCTCGGCGAACGGAGTCTCGGGGATCGACATGCCAGCGAACTGATTCAGTGCCGGTTTGGGATCGAAACTCTCCATGTGCGAGACGCCTCCGCGCATGAACAACCAGATCACGTTCTTCGCTTTGGCGGGAAAATGAGGTTGTCCATCGGGGGACGCAAAACCAGCAGCCGACACCCGGTCTTGTTGCAGCATCGAGGCGAGCGCGATTCCACCGAGCCCCAAAGCGGACTGTGTAAAGAATTGACGTCGTGGCGAAGTCGTGCCACACGTTGATTGCGACAGTTTAGAACGCGAGGGATTCATCAAGTCACCGGATGGAAATGAAGTCATTATGATTAATCAGCGCATGCACCAATCTGGCACGCATGCGAGAGCTCAGCTCGCTGGCGGTGGCGCCGGAGTGCAGCTCCGCTATCTGGTGGCCGAATTCCGCACAATGGTCGACCTCTTCGCTATTGGGCGAGCGTGCTAGAAGGGCAAAGAAAGCTCGCTCGACAAACTGTTCAAAACTCGCTTCGGGATCTTCGTCACTGATCCGCTCAGCAATCTGCTGCGATGCGGTCAAAGCAAGTTCGCTGTTGGACAGCGCGAGTGCTTGTTGCGGCACGATACTCTCACTGCGGCGGTAGCACTGCATCAAATCGGCGTCGTCAAACATTGTCAAGAACTTGTCCTGAGTGTCTGCCGAGTGAGTGAAATACAGACTCCGCCGCCGACTCTCAGGACCTGGCTTGATGCTCGGACCACCCAGTTTCAGATCCAACGTGCCTGCCAAATGTAGCAAGCTGTCCCGCACCGCTTGCGATTCCATGCGGCGAGTGTTCATCCGCCAGTAATAAACATTCGTCGGATCCGCCGCCAGCGTATGGGGATCGGCCTCCAGCGTCGAACTGCGTAACTGGAAGGTCTGCGACGTGACCATCAAGCGGTGCAAGTGCCGGAAACTCCAACCCGATTCGATGAATTCCGATGCCAGGTAATCGAGTAGTTCGGCATGTACGGGGCGTTTCGCTTGCAGCCCAAAATCGAACACCATTTCCACCAAGGGCTCGCCAAAGTGCCGCATCCAGACGTGGTTCACTGCAACGCGAGCGGTCAATGGATTATTGCGATCGACGATCCAGCGTGCCAAAGCAAGTCGGCGGCCTGTGCTTTGTTTCGGATAGGTAGCCGCATAGGTCTCAAAGTTATGCGCGGGGGTTTCCAGTGCCTTGCGTGATCCACGAAGCGGCGTGTAGGTACCGCTACCTGCCGCGACTTTCTTTAACAGCTCGGCGGCCTTAGCCTGTTTCGCTTGTGCCGCTTTGATCTTTTTCTTGTCTCCTTCGTGCAGCAGTATTTCGTACAACGATTCGGCTTGCATCCACTCGGCTTCTCGCTGGGCAGCCAGTTGCGTCGCGGCGGCGCCGGCTGTTGGGTCTGCGGCGGCATCGAACTGTAAATTGTCCGCCGCGATGATTGCCGAAATTCGCTCCGCGTCAGCCTTCGCGACATCCAGTTTTGCCACGGACAACGCGACCGCTTTCTCTGTCGACTCGGCGGTCAACGCGGGTTGGTTGCCAGCGGACTTCAGCTCCATGTCTTCAGGCAGTGACCGTAGCGTGAGCTGGTCAAAGGCGACGGTCGCATCAAATCCGGACACCGTCAATTGGCCTCCAGGACGGCGATCGGGCAGCTCGTAGGCAATCAAAAATGCGTCATCGAGCCATACATTGACGAGACGATCACGGACCGCGAAACGAAGTAGGTAAGACTTGCCCACCTTGAGCGTGACCGACTTCATCCCTTCGCGTGGATAGACATTCTTGCCATTGCGTGCAAAAGCCACTTGCACCTTCTGCCCCGGTTCGTGTGCACTGCTGTAAACAAAATTGTTGTATTTAGCATCGCCACTTTGATCAAAGCGAAACGTGACCGATTTGTACGTGCTGCCGCCGGTAACTTGGTAACGACACGTCAATTCGAAGTCTTGTGGCGGTGTGTTTCGCAGTTTTAGTTCATGCCCTTCGCGAGTGACCGCAGTTTGGTGGAGCATCCCGTCACGGAGCTCCCAACCGTCACCCACGAGTTCCCAACGTTCGTCGTCAAGTTGGTCAAAGGGTTCATCAATAGGAGCAAAATCACGCTGTGAGTCCGGCTGCGTCGCTGCAACGTTAGAAATCGCAGATTCGTGACGCTGGCGAGCGGCGGTTAATTCACTTTCCGTAGCAGCGATCGCCTTTTGAGCGTCTGCAAGTTTCGCTTGTTGAACGTAATCCCGCGTACCCGGTGCATAAGCGAAACGGGGTAGGTCCACGGGTGTGATCGGCGGAGCGAAACTCGCCAGGATTGCGGGCACCGAAGGGGTGATTTCCGTCTCTTTGTCAGGCTTGTTCTCATCGCCGCGGAGGTGCAAGAAGGTCTCCGCGTCGAGATGGTCATCAAACACGCGGGGCAATCCATCGACATCAAAGTTGGTGACGCCCGCAACGGGATCAAGACGGACTTGATGCGGTTCGAAGATCGCCCGGAAACGATAGTAATCGACGTGCGTGATCGGATCATATTTGTGGTCATGACACTTGGCACAGTTCAGTGTCAATCCGATAAACGCCTTGGCGGTGTGTTCGACCGTCGAGTCAAGCCAAGTGGTGCGATTGAACAGATAGTAGTTGCGGGCGAGGAAACCGGTCGCACGCACGATATCAGGATCATCCGGTGCAAGCTCGTCTCCGGCTAACATTTCAAGCACCATCTGGTCGTAGCCTTTGTCATGATTAAGCGAGTCGACGATCCAGTCTCGCCAATGCCAAAGATGTTTCTGGCTGTACCGCAACTGGGCTCCCAGACCATACCAATCGCTGTAGCGCCAAACGTCCATCCAGTGCCGCGCCCAGCGCTCGCCGTGCTGAGGGCTTTCAAGCAATTCGTCGACAATGGTTTCCCACGGCCGGTCGTCACGCAGTTGCTCGGCAGTGGGCGGTAATCCAACCAAATCCAAGTACAATCGCCGCATCGCGATCGATCGATCAGCCAATGTGGTGGTTTGCAAACCATGTTCGCGGCGTTTGACGTCCAGCCATTGGTCGATCGGATTGACGCTGGATTCGGTCTCAGTGTCTGAGCTCAATTCGGGTAACTCAGGCCGCACAATCTTCTGGAAAGCCCAGTGTGATTCGGGGCCCACTGGGATTTCTTCCTCCGGCGTGATCGCTCCCTCGTTGATCCAATCTCGTAGCAACACAATCTCATCCGGTTTCAGTGCCGCCCCATCTTCGGCTGGCGGCATGCGATCATCCGGTTCGGCGACGATACGTTCAATCAGTAGGCTGGCGTCCGCATCGCCTGGATCGATCACTCCCGACTCGAGCATCAATGGCAACGTCTCCAGACGCAGATCCCCCTCTTGTTTGAGCACGCCGTGGCACGAGTAGCATTTCTCCTCAAGAATTGGCTTGATCTGCGTTAGATAGTCAACAGCCGACGCCAGAGAGGCGAAACACAACGGTAACATCAGTCCGACGAGGCAGATCACAATACGCATACCGGTCTCCTCCGCAATCTATACGGCGTGCGACCTCAGAGGCCGAAATGACTGTTGGCGTTGCCCGGCGACAACAGCGTTAGGTGGGGCGGGGGGCAGCAGGTGGGCAAACGGTGGGCTGGGGCGAAATGTCCCCAGGAACGAAAGTCTAACAGAAGCCGAGCCAGAAAGTGAAACGATTCGCACCCAATAACGCTGAAACCCCGACAAATAATGAAGTAGGGCCGGTTCCCACCGGCC
>TARA_R110002073_G_scaffold64200_1_pt1 | contig 14884 bp, 25 predicted proteins | sample TARA_R110002073 | Tara Oceans TARA_R110002073 (sample SAMEA4397174) | marine metagenome | biome: Polar Biome; feature: [DCM] deep chlorophyll maximum layer (ENVO:01000326); material: water (ENVO:00002006), including particulate matter (ENVO:01000060) such as... | depth 40 m
TCTTATGTCATGTTCTGGGTGTTGTGCTTTAACCATCAGGTGTTTGGTTCTATCTGAGTGAATGAACCGCCCTTTGGTTTCTATTATGATACCGTTACTCAGCACGAAGTCAGGGGTATATGTTTTAAATCTTAGGTCTTGCCATTTGATACGCATCTTCTCGTATTCAAACTTGATCTTTAGTTTCTTGAGGTAGGCTGCTGTCCTCTTCTCTAAGCCTGATCTGAAACGCATTTAGGTGGCTCCCATATTTGGTTCTCGTAACGTCGAAGCCAGAGTAGTCTAGCATTCTCTATGACCCTTGCTTCCTCACCACTGTAGGAACGTAAGCATTCCTCATACATACCAGCCTCAGTTGTACAGTCAGCCAGGATCTTCTCAGCTTTCTTAGGGCCAATACCGTACAAACCAATGATGTTGTCAGCCGTGTCACCTGTAAGTATCTGTGTATAGAAGAAACGTAAGCCTTCAAACTCACCCATCTCTGTCATAGTACGTCTGTTAGGGTTGTAGTGTGAGCATGGTATCTGCAGCATGTCCTTGTCTATAGATATGACAATAGATTCTTTACCGTAGTTGGTAGCCCATATACCACACAGGTCATCAGCCTCTTCATCTACTGACACAATAGCATTCCAGTTGTCTATCATGTGCTGACGTATAGCTTGTAGGTGCTGAGGTTTCTCTGCGTTCTTTCTGTTACCCTTGTACTCATGGGTAATCGAGTAGTCATACCTGAAGTTACCCTTGCCTGTCAGGAATACATGGTACTGCTCAGGGTCTAGTTCCCACATAACTTCGTTGAGTGCTTGCTCAAGTATCTCATCTAGCTTGTCTAGTGCATCCTCAACAGGATCGTTCTCACATGAGAAGGCTGCTCGGTATGCAAACGGATCACCATCTACCAGTACTTGCTTAGGTTTCATCATGTACTGCACCCACTACTTCCCATTCTTTAGGATCTATGTTCTCGAAGAACCTAACTAACTCCTCTTGCGTTAACTTAACTAAAGCCTTTGTTGTTTTGTTTTGTAGAACTTGTTTCATGGGAGTATCCTTTATATTAATTTTAATTGGATTGGTTTTCTGTACACTTCTTCTAGTCTTGGGTGAAGTAAATCAGAAAACTCTATGTCGCAGAAGTTACCGCAGTCAGGCATAATAAACTTTTGTTTACGTCCTGCCTCTGGATCTAGTTCATCTAAGAATGTATGTCTGATGCAACTGTTTCCTACAACTCTTTCAGCTTTAGCCATACGATCAAAGGTTTCAGGAAAGTCTTCTCTTATCTTATTCCAATAACCCATACCACCTTTGACACAACCAATACAGTTGTTGTTACCATAGCCTAAGTGATACATCGTAGGTCTCTCAATACCCTGCTTCTCTAAATAAAACAAACTTTCTTCTTTACTCATTTTGTTTTGTATCAAAGGGAACAAAGGTTTAGCATCTGGGTATTGCTCTTTAAATCTTATAGCCCTATTAATTTCTTTCTTTGAATACTCGAAGCCAAACACCTGACCATCATAAGATAAAGTTTTCTCTAATCTTTGTCTTACTCTTTTCTTGAGTACCAACGTACATCTAGCACCACCTGGTCCGTTGACATACTTATCCTTTAGTATGACATCAAACTGATCCTTGTATTTCTCAGGTGCTCGTTCAACCTGTATCTCTTTACCATACCAATCTTCACACTGTTCTTTAAATCTTTTATTATCTTCGTGAGAAGAATCTATTTGAAAGTATATAGGCAGCACATTATCTTTTCCGTACTCATCTATTGCTAACTTTGTAGCTACTGCACTGGTTACACCTGCTGACCACCATGCTATTATCATTGGTACAATCCTTTAATTAAAAGGAGCACCCCAATTAAGGGATGCCCAAGTCGGGGGAGGGAAATCTTACCAACGATCTTCTGTGGCTAATTCTTGATAGGGTACATGCTCTAAGATACCAATCTTTTCTAGGCGTACAGATGCTGTTGATCCTTCACCGTAAATAGATAGCTTAACCTTAGCTGTTGTACCATTACCTAGTGCACCATCAACAATGGAATCCCATGGTGTACTTGTAGTACCCTTGGTTACAGCAGGTGCACCACCGAAGTCATCAATGCCTGATGGGTGTACGTTAGGGCGTTTAAGTTTCATACCCATCTTACCATCTGCTGCATCAATAGGTTTAATCATTTGATTACCCATTGCTGTCTCAGGGAAACCCATAGCAATCATACGATTAACTTCGTCACTATCTATAGGTACAAACATGGTGTTGTACTGACCTTGGGTAGCTTCGTGATACTCTGAGTTGTCCATGTTGTCTTGGAACAAACGAGCATAGTAAAGTGATCCTTCGAATACACCGTACTTTGTTTTCTTTTTCTCAGCCATAATATTTTCCTTTACTTAGCTTCTGATTGATTGTTCTATTTGCTTAACTTAACTAATGTAGTTTGTCAAGTAAATTAGTGAGTGTCTCTCCAGTTGCGTCCGATGTCTGTCGAACCTGCTAACGGACAGACCATATTGAATTTCTCTCCGATGTCAACGAAAGATTGACGTTGTAATGCACCTAACTCTTCAGCTGTTGCATAATTACCACACACCTCAGTCTGCCATTCGTCGTGAGGCCATGTGACAAGCTTAAAGTCTATGCCTTTAGCCTTAGCTTGGCGTACCCATTGAAGAGCTGAGTGTTTCATAATGACAGACTCACCATTCTGCAGCATACCTGCGAGTGTCTTATGTTCAGATGGTACTAGAACCTTACGTCCATCCATACCCTTGAACCAACCACGTTTAGCTATGTGTGGTATCACTTTCTTCTTGAGGTTTGCAAGCCCTTGTATTGATTGCATAAAGTTCTCGACACACTGGCTCGCCTCACGTTGGTTGACCCTTAGTATCTGTGCTATCTTACCTGTACCTGCCCCTAGAAGGAATGCATAGATGAAAGTCTTGGCATCATCTCTTGTTATGTGTGACATGCCCAGTGCTTTCTTGTTCAGGTTGTGTATGTCAGTCTCGTTCTCTTTCTTACCTGACACAATAGCATCGACGTACTCCTCTGACTTCATTAGATGGGCAAGTACTCGCAGCTGTATGCCTTCAGCATCTGTACCCACTAGGTAGTTACCCTTCTCGACACCCCACAAGGCTCTGAACTGTCCGTCATACCTATGCTTCACCTCTTCGACTGCTGACTTAGGTGTACCATGAAACTCTGATGGTATGTTAGCTTGGTTAGGGGCCATGTGTGCCATACGTCCTGTCCATGCACCAAGATGTATGAACCTGCCATGTATTCTGTTGTCATCACCGCAATGACCCAACCATTCTACCAGTGATGATCGTCTACCCTCAAGTGTCAGCCATTCAGCCAATCGTTTACCACCAGGAGGTGCATCGTCAGGTAGTGTCTCAAGGTTAGCTTCAGATAACGTCCACCCATACCGAGCAAACTTATCTCCACGATCTTTGTTTTTGTTCTCTATCATACTGTATGTGTCCTTTTGTTTTCTCGTATGGCTGCCAACCTGCATCCCATAGTCTTTCTATTCTCATCTTAGGTGATGCTGGATTAAACTCTATCCAATCGTAGCACACTAAGTCAGGTGGATTGATTGACCAATCGACAGTTGTCTTAAAGTATTTCTCTTGTGCTTTCTTTACACTTGCCATGGTAGTACCATCCTGTTTCTTTCGGTACTTAATCCTGTTCACTTCCTCTAGCTGTGGTGGGAAGTCACGTTGAAAGCTATCTGTTAGCTCTGCCATACGCAACTCAACCTCATCTAGTAGGTGTTCAGCCTTATCTTTCTCGAAGTAAAACCCTGCTGCTGTCATCTCTTCACATAAAATCTGTATGTCATGCTCACATTTGATAGCATCCTGTAGGTCAGGGTCAAAGATTGTAGCTTTAAACTTATTGTATAGCCTAACTGTAACCTCAACATCCTGATGACAATAGGTAATCATCTCTTGGGTAAGCACCTCGAACTGATCGAAGCCTATCTTAAACTCACCTAATCTCTGACCCCATGCCTTGAGGCTATGCCCACCCTTGATGCTGTAGTCTATCAGTCGTGACATGATAAGAGTATCAATGATGTCCGATGGATTAATCAGGTCAGGTTGTACCAAACGATTGATTACTTTAACATCGAACCTTATCCCATTGTGAAAGACAAACTTATCTGTCTCATTACACAGCTTAATGAATGCCTCAGCCTGTTCTGGTATGGTACACACGTTAAGAAACTCGTACTTCTCTTTGGTGTCAACATCTTGAGCACAGATCACATGGATTTTGGTAGCATCAAAGGAGTCTGTCTCTATGTCCATTGCTAGTATGCTCATTCGTTGCCTCGATCCACCCATGTCATCCATAGACATAAACCTAACTCGTAAGGCCACACGACAGCCTTAAATCTCATAGAGTTAGCATCTCTTGGTGCTTCAAGTATAATGTGTATGGTGTTCATCAAGACGTAGTGATTGACAACACCCAAGAAATATATACCTGCTGCTATGTATACTAACGGATCATATTCTAGTAGCTGTTCCATTAATACTCCCCATATTTTTCTGATAGGGTAAAGCTATCAGTGTTAAATTTAAGTTGACCTGCGTATCCTGTTGGCCCTACTGGTCTGTTCTTTGTGACTAACAACTTAGTTGTATTCCTTTCATCAACATCCTCTGACATCTTATCTCTTTGTAATTCTACAACGACAGATGCTCTTTGTTCTATCATACGACAGTACTTAACAGCACCATCATCATTTGTATGTCCTATTGTTACAATGCCTACGCCTAGTTCAGCTGCAAGCTTACATAATCTGACAGATAGGTCAGCAAGAAACTGTTCTTTGTTTTCATCACCACCCATGTTAGCTGCTATGTCCTGTATAGGTTCAAAGAATATGTACTGAACACCACAAGCCTGAGACAGGTAACGTATGTGTCCTAGTATGTCAAGTGGATCGTCCTCGTCATTCAAAAAGAATTGATACAGTCTCTCATCCTTGGTTAGCTTAACGATAGCATCATGTACTCTCTGTTCAGCACCATCCTGAGCTATCAAATCCTTACGTGTTAGGTTCTGGTTCAATTCGTATGACACCAATCCAAGTAATGAACGTAGCTTTGTCTCTTCCATGTGCCATGCTGCAATGTTTATCTCAGGGTGGTTCGTTAGTATGTGGTACTCTAAGTATCTCATAAACTCTGTCTTACCTATGCCAGTCTGAGCCTTGAACAATGTGAAGTGTCCTTGCATAAGCCCCATGCATAGGTCATCGAACTCCTGGACACCTGTCTCTACATACACATGGCTCTCACTCGTGTTGTACATCTTAAGGAACTGATCTGATGTATTGATTATGTTCTCAGGCGTATACTTCTTAGCATTAAACCATGCATTGTAAAATTCTTTACGTGCTCCTGCCTCAAGGAACTCATTAGCATCCTTGTACTTATCATGCTGCACCCTGTAAACTTTGTTAGGGTATAGGTTAGCTATGCGTTGAGCTACAGCATTCCCTTGTTCATCATGTTCTATTGACAGTATGATCTTATTGAATGACCCTAACCAATCGGCTGTCTTCGTCCATAGCTTATTACTTGGGGTAGCTGATGGTAGTGACACAAAGGCTGATGAATACTTCTCTGAGTTACACATCTGGTATGCTGACATGGCATCTAGCTCACCCTCTGTTACAGTTACGATCTTACCTGACCCTGCATTCCATAGGTTCATACCGAATAGCTCATCTGACTTTAGGTTTGTAGCTCTAAATTCTTTAGGGAAAAACCTAGTCTTGATGCCGCCTGATGGGTATGGGTATTCTTGCTTAACCTCTTTGCCATTGCTATCTACATATGTCTTGACACCATAGTGTCTCATTGTCTGGTCATTGATAGACCTAACAGTCCTATAGACAGGTGTTAGTACCTCGGTAGGCACTGGCTTTATGTTTGTTTGTTGTTGGTTCATATCCCAATCGTCTTTCTCTTGCTCTTGCCCCATGACAGGGTATGTTTCTGATGCCCATTCGAACTTCTTATCCTTAGTCCTTGGGTATTTTCTTTCGCAGCTATGACACCTACCTGAACAACTCTCTAGGTTGTAGCTGAAGGCATCGGTGCTCCCGCAGTCCTCATATGGACATTCTTTGTGGCTTAACCAATTGCTCATAATATCTGATCCCAATAATCTTGTGTAAACATGTCTAAAATGCACAGTATCTCCTTAGATGTCAATGACTTTAAGGCCACTGCCTTTCGACTATCGTTATTGTATGCATCAGTGATAGCAAACTCAGGTACTCTTTCAACTACGAACTGGTGTTCTTCCCAATAGCCTATACCATCCTGCCAAACCTCACCGAACACCTCTATTTCTTTAGTGCCTCTCATTATGTATGTTCTGTATTCCATTTATTTTATTTCCCACTCTTGACAGATGTAAAAATGTTGGTACCCTAGGGCTTGTCCCTGACAAGGGTTCTATAGGTTAATTCTTTAATATAACTATAGTCTTCTTCTATGTCATCTACTGTAGGCACCTTATCCAACCATGCAGCATCATCTATCTCTTTGATTAAATCATCATGGTATTTATGTAATGGTTTATTCTTGCTGTTCATCTGTATCCTCCTCCCAACTCTTAACATGCTTAATGCCTTTTAATTTATCAAATGCTGAACCAACGTAAACTTCGAGCTTATCCCTTCTGTGTGAACAATACGTTTGTATTAACTTACCATCTTTGTCATATGTTTTAACTCTATACATCTAACAGCTCCATACTATCTGAGTATATATTACAGAAGTCTAACCTTTTAGTATCAAACATCTCTATATTTATTAGTTGTTCCAGTACACTACCATCACTCAGCTCAACGTAAAGTGTACCCCATTTGTTATATACATAGGTTACATCCTTATCTGTCATGCCTTTGGGTAGCTCAACGTATGCATTAGCAAAGGCCGTGTAGCTTCCTTCAAGTTTAAGTGTATGGTTCATAACACCCACCCCATTACCTTAGTGATCGTAAAGCTAAACGTAAACATGACACCAATAGTTGCGAAGGCTAGTGTTAGGTATACCAATGCTGTCATAAGCCTATCTTTACGTTGTTCTTTCAGTTTATGTTCTGTTGTATTAAAGTACTTGCTCATTTTGTATTCCTTTCTTTGACCCAAAGTCTTTTAAGTTTATTATTCCTACCGCCTTTTGCACCTGTCTCTCTGCGAGCCTGTTGAGATTGCCATTGGTCACCTTCCTTATAGGTTCTCATGTTGAATACCTCTCTCATTCTTTTGTTCTCTTGCTTGCATACTGTTTCATGTGCAAGCCTAAGTCTATCTTGAACGTCTAACATTATTTGTCCTCCTCCTGGATCTGATTTGTTATTCCTTTAATTGCCTCATACCTTTTGACAACTCTTAGTGCCGCCTCACGGGTGTACGTTGTCTCATAGCATACGACTTCACCAGTCTTATTGCTTATTGTATTCACTATGTATCTTCTCATTTTACTTGCTCCAAGTTACTTAAAATATGTGCTATCACATCGACAGTGAAGCCGTTGCCTAGCATCTTATACCTTTGTGTATTGCTAACGCCTTCAGTGTATCCATCTGGCACTGTTTGAAGACGTTCGCATTCTAATGGTGTTAGCTTGCGCCATGTCATATCATTTACGTATATTACTTTTGGCTCTCTATGACCACCACCCATCGTCGTTAAGGTTGGTGCTTTACCTTCTGGATCATATACCCTCTTAACACTGTCGTGGCCTCTTATATTTGATGCATGACCTGCTAGTATTAATCCCTGCGGTGATGGTTTCTTGGCTACATATCCATTTGCATAACCGTGAGTGCCTGCGCACAATGTAAAAGTTTTTCCATCAAGTGGGTGTATTGTATTGGCTTGGCTTTTATATGTAGGATTTAATTGATTACCTCCTGAATAATTCTTTAAGAGACTATCTCCTGCGGTGTACTTATCATGCACTGGCTCTTGTTCTAATATATCTTTTAGCACTACGCCCTTATCTTTTGGTTGCTCAATGCCTTCGATGTTAGTCCAATAATACCTTTGTCTATTTTGTGCTGACACCAATGCACTATTGATTAGATGCTTATTGACCAAGCCTAACGCCTCTTGAGTATGGTATGTAATGTACTGCTCGAAGTCGGCCTTCATCTTTACATTTTCCATAAGGAATTTTGCTCTTGGATTAGCTTCTAGTACATGCTGTATAATATCTAAGGTTGTCCAAAACAACTGACCCCTTGCATCCCTATCGCCTAGCCTAGCCCCTGCCATGCTCCAAGACTGACAAGGGAAACCTGCTACTATTAAATCTATGGTTGTCCAGTCAACATCCCACTCTCTCCACTTAGTAACGTCACCTAGTGGTATTGTGCCAGGAAAATTCTTTTGGGTAATGCTCGAGGCGTACTTATCCCATTCGGCGGCGTAATATTTTTCTGGCCTAACGCCTAACGATTTAAGGGCTAGTTGCGTGCAACTCATGCCATCGAATAAACTTAATACATTCATTTTAGTTCTACCTCTTTGATTATGAATAAAGCTTTATCCACATTTAATATATCGTCAACACCCCATAGCCTACAATCCTCAGCCCTATCCGATGTCCTTAAAATTTGTGTAGCATATACCTCATAGCCCTCTCTATAAGCTTCTATAGCATATGATTTTTTATATGTTTGTATTTCATTATTCATTTTATTTAATCCCTTTTGTTCATTTGAATATCTGTTTCTAATTTGAATATTCGGTTTAGTATCATATCGTCAAGCTTCCAGAATTCAGATGTTGTTATAACACCTGTTGTAACGAGACGTGAAAGGGATATTTCAAGGGCTTTCAAATCAGATATTGTTACGGCCTTGTTAACTCGTAATAGCATTGCTTTAAAATTAGTCATTTTGTTTTATCCTTTTGTTTTGGTTTAGTATTATCTAGTGCCACCAGTTAGAGATGACACCGATAATAGTAAATTAGTATTTCTTTACCATCTCTACAATAGTATCCACACCATTGTCTAACGTGTAACACAACCTACAATCTTTACACTTTTGCCCCGTGCAATTCTGTTGTTCTTTGTATTCATGTTCTAGTACGTTGTTAAATGTCCTATCGAAATGTTTTGGTGGTTTTGACATGATAGTCGAAACCTTTTGATTTGAGTATACAAGAATAAAGTTTTTCGGCTTGTCTCTATTCTTAAAGTATTTGACAATCAAATCATTTCTCTTTGTCCACAATGCAAAGTTACAATGTGGATTTTTCTTTGCAATCCTTACAAGGTTTTCCAGATGGGTAAGGTTAATCAATTCACCGTGAGCATTGAACCGAAAGAATGCATCTAATATTGTAGGCAATAAATCCATATCAAAAACTCTGTTAGCTAACGCCTCTGAATTCCTTTGCAATGCGGGTTGCATATTCTTTCGATAGCTTTTCAACATTGTGTGTGAATAGCAAACAGTACAAATATTGTCTTTACGAGTTGATGCATTTTGTTTAATGCAATATTCATTTGTCATTGTATTGGTTGAGATAGCTTTAAAGCCGTCTAGTTTTCCAGTCATCTTAGAAATGTGAACTAATGGGAAGTTTGACATTTGATTAAATCCTTTTGTTTTGGTTATAAAGTTAATTCTACAATTGACACCAATGATTGATGCCAATGTTAAAGTTAACCCCTTTCATCAATCCATTTTTTGCAATCTCTTTTCAGTGGTAAAGAAATAATCCTTTCATTATTTAACTCAATACGCCAGTCTAAACCCGTTGAAGCTTCATAACCGTTTACTATGTAACCTTTATATTCGTAAGTGCTGACACCAATCTTTTTCATTTTGTTTAGTCCTTTATGTTTAAGTAATGACATAAAGATAAACCTAAGCTTTCCAATATGTCAACCCATTAAATAAAATAAATGATAATAATATTCATACTATATAATGCATGGATAAAATGAACGTGTCTCAATGTAGTAATCTGTTTGCATGATCCCTAGATTTGTCATGGATATCATTGGGTTATGTGCTTGGGTATTGCTTGGGTATCATTGCCCTAACAATCTTTAAGCACCCCTGTGTCATTCCTACAACAATGCGATGGATTTGCCACAGTGTGATACTTTTGCAACTACCTGGAGTGTGACATTGCAGCAACACTAGGGCATTGACAAGGGGGGCTTGGGGGTATCCTTCTATATGTACATTGTACCAAAACATTTTCTAAGGATTTTCTTAGGCATGCAAAAAGAAACCCACCAAAGGAGTTAACCAATGGTGGGCTGCATGTAATGATCTGTGTGGGTGGTGGGTGCTTACAGTAGAATCTGAACGTGTCCCTAAGTTCTACCGTAAGTACCTTGCGTAGACTACCAAGCTTAGATAGACATTAGAGTAATGGATTATACCTTGGTATTACTATAGTATATATACTTATACCGCCTGGCGGCTAGTAATGAAATTATACACCCAATCTACACTTGTGTCAATACCTTTAAGCATATTCTTAAATAATACCATAAATAAATAAATAAGGTGTTGACATATATATCACACCCATGCTATACTACCAGAATTACAAATAGTTTAACTAACTGAAGAGTGTAACCAGACATGATGTTCCAGTACGAAAACTTCAAAGGCTCTAACGGCAAGACAAAAACTAAGAGCTTATTCTATGAGTTATGTTACTCAGGTACAGAAGATGCTGTGTTCACACTTAAAGATAGAGACCTAGAAGCTCACGGCAAGATGTACTTGTCATTACAGAAGCTATACCTACAGATGGCTCCAGCTGACCCAACAGAGTACGAGTTTGCTCAGACAGTCTTTGGTTCTTGGGATGTATGGCAGAACGTGTCAAATGCATCAGGAGTTAAGCCTCACATATCCAGATGGAGAAAAGAGGTAGAGGTCAAGGTTAAGTCAGAAGCTATCAAAGCTATAGCTGAAGAGATGAAGTCTAACGGAAGAAGTTCCTTCAGTGCAGCCAAGCTCCTATTGGACAAGGGCTGGTTAGACAAAGACACAGCTTCAGTAGCTAAAGGTAAACTTAAAGCTAAAGAAGTAGAAGACGAAAACAAAGCAGCACTAAATCTTCTTAATGAAGATGCTGAACGATTAGGCTTAACAAGAGCTAACTAGGATTAAAATACTCTAGCAGAAAGATTGAACAATGCCAAAACCAACATTATCAGTAAGACAAGAGGATGCCATATTTAAATCAAGGACATTCAAAAAAATGGGACCTGGTAGACTAGTTTTACAAGGACCAAGTTGGGCTTCTATAGGTAGAAAATATGGTGTCTCTGCTGCTACAGTACAAGGGGCTTGGCGTAGAGCTAACCTTAGAAATAGATAAAACAATCCACCACTGGTAAAGGATTATACACCATGGCTAAGAAACCTGATATAACTACTATAGCATCAGGCTATTACAGTAGACAAGCACTCAATACAAACTTCGAGAACCTGCAAGATGGTTTTGATAACACACTGTCATTAGATGGTAGTACCCCTAATTCTATGGGTGCTGACATAGATCTAAACAACAACGATCTTTTGAATGGTCGTGATGTTGCAGTTCAGTCATTAACTATTGCAGGTCAAATTGTAAACCCTACAGGTGTAACAGCTTCTGGGGCTTCTGTTGTTACAGATCAGTTTACAGGTAATGGAAGCACAACAACCTTTACCCTTTCCTATGCACCTCAGATCAAAGATCATACAGGTGTTTACATTGATGGTGTCTACCAGAATAAAGCAGGTTATAATGTAGCAACAACAGCACTTACATTTGATACAGCACCACCTTTGAACTCAGCTATTGAAGTTCAAGTATTCCGTAGTCTTCTAACAGGCACAACACCTGCAACTAACGTATCTTACAACCAAGGTGGTACAGGTGCTGTTGACAGGACAGCCCAGGTTAAACTGCAAGAAACAGTATCTGTCAAAGACTTCGGTGCTGTCGGTGATGGCTCAACCAATGATGCTGCTGCATTTACTGCTGCCAACTCAGCCTCTGGTTTATCTGCTGTTTATGTCCCTGCTGGAACGTATTTAATTACAGGTACAGTCACAGGTAACTTTTTTACATTTGGTAATGTTACTATTTCGAGTGGTTCAGTAAGTAACATTACACAACTTTCTCCATCCGTCACTGAGTTGTCACCTGGCGTTGGTATTTCCCCAGTTACAAACTCAATATTTAAAACGTCTACCATTGCTAGTAATAACATAGTTACAACTACAATTTTGTTGGACCTAACTGGATTACAGTCAGGTGGTACTGCTGGTGATATTATAGGCAAAAATGGTTCGGGTGCAGCTTATCTTGGTCAAATTACAGCAGCAAATAACGGAACAATTCTAGGTGTTTCAATAACCTGCTTAGAAGCCCCTGTTGGTGGAGATGCTGATATTGATTTGTATTCTGCAACTGAAGCCACAGGTGTTGAGGATACAGCTATTTCAGCTTTGACTGAAACTCAAATTATTAACAGTGGGACTTTAGCTGTAGGAACGATTACTAGAGGTAATACAATAGCTGCCAATCAATACTTGTATTTAGTTGGCCAAGGAACATCAAACGCAACATACAGTGCAGGTCGTTTACTAATAGAAATTACTGGATATTTGTGAGGGTAGAAAATGACAATTAAACAACACGGCGGCATCTTTGGTCGCAATCCTAGCTTTAATGAATTGGACACAACAACAGTTGTCGCCTCTGGAAACATAACATCTAGTGCTGGCAATATTGTTATTGGTACGTCAGGCAAAGGCATCGACTTCTCTGCCACCTCTGGCACTGGCACAAGTGAACTGTTCGATGACTACGAAGAGGGAACATGGACTCCTACATTAGTTGGAGCATCATCTGCTGGCACTTACAGCATTGCTGCATCAGGCTGCACTTATACAAAAGTTGGTAGGCTTGTAACTGTAATGGGTAAGATGACTATTACGGTTTCATCTGCTGGTTCTGGTTCAGCACAGTTTGGTGGATTGCCATTTACAACATCTGGTGACCCTGTTGCTGTTGGTACAGCTATATCAAAAAATGTAGATTTAAATAACAGCACAGTTTCTTTAGCAATTCAGCCGTGGACAAGTAATACAAATTTATTTGCTATTGTTTCGGTAAGAGATAATTCAACAACTTCAAGTTTAGATGTGTCAGGTATTTCTACTGGTGATTTTATAATGATTAACACAACATACATTACATAGGATTTATTATGACACTTACCAAAGTACACAATCGAATGGTTAATGCTGCAGCTTTTAACGTTTCAGACTTCGGAGCTACAGGTGACGGATCCACAGATGATACTGCAGCAATTCAAGCTACAATAGATGCTGCTGTTGCAGAAGGTATCTACTGTGGAGAGGTTGTCTTTGAGCCAACTATTTATAGAGTAAACTCTCCGATTGTAATTGATGGTAGAAACTTAATAATTTCTGGTAAAAATTGTCAGCTAGATTATTACGGTACGTCTGGTGCTTGCTTGTCAGTTAGCAATGTAACCAACCCTGCTGCTAGCCTTTACCCAAATGATGTTACAATTCAAGATTTAGCTATTAAAGTTTTTGCTGCTGGTGGTCATGGGATTGATTGCAAAACATCTCATTCTTTTTACAAAAATTTATCAGTTACATTAACTAGTGATGCAACAGGTGCATCAGCTTATAGATGGATTGGTGACGAAACAAATGGCAGTGGCCCATACTACAACACATTTTTAAAGTGTAAGTGTAATAGTCAAAGCTTATCAACGGATCACATTGGTATTGAGTGTATAACAACAGGTCCATCAAACCGTGGGCCAAATGCAAATACTTGGATTGGTGGTCGCATTGGTCAAATGTCTTTAGGAATGAAACTTATTGGAACAGGAAATAATTTTTATGGGGTTACCTATGAGGGAGTTGCATCTACAGGAACAGCTTTTAAATTTCTTGCACCAGCAGTAGGAAAATGTACACAGAATAATATCTATGGTTATTACGTTGAGAACGTAGGAACTTTAGTAGACTTTAGTAGCAACACTCTTGGTAACGGATTATTTAATGGTCACTCTACTGGTGTTACAACATTTAAAGTTGACAATGGGTCTGGTAATATAATTTTAGGAAGTACTGGTACAAGCCAGCTAGGTACTGGTTTAAAGTTTACTGCTGTTTCAGCCGAAACTGATGCCTTAGATTATTATGAAGAAGGTAATTGGACACCTGTAATTGCTGGTAGTTCAACAGCTGGTACTTATCAATTAGCCACAGCCCAAGGTAAATACACAAGGATTGGTCGAGCAGTTCATTTAACTGCAAGAATAATTTTTGCTGGTTCGATATCTGCTGGTGGTAGTGGTGATTTGTATATCACAGGAGTGCCGTTTGCTAAAGGTTCTGACAGTGAACCGATGGGCAGTGTGACTACCAAAAATGTTGATTTAACTGCTGGCGCAATAAGTTTAAACGTTGCATTTTTAACAAGTGGTTCAACATCAACACTCTATCTTTCCGAAACTATTGATAATGCTGCAACAAATAATGTTGGAATATCTGCTGTTGCTGCCAGTGATCAGATTAAAATCAGCATAACCTATTTCGTTTAATGCGCCTAGTGCGTGGACAGTCCAGCCAAAGGAGATAAAATGGCAATTCAAAAAACAAACTCTAACGACAAGATCGAAGTTATTAGTCATGGTGATTGGTCATCAGTGCAAGTACGTACTGCGACTATTATTAGTGAGGATGGCGTAGAGATTAGCCGTGCATTCCACCGTTATATAGTGATGCCTGATGCTG
>TARA_R110002073_G_scaffold6540_8_pt1 | contig 14881 bp, 9 predicted proteins | sample TARA_R110002073 | Tara Oceans TARA_R110002073 (sample SAMEA4397174) | marine metagenome | biome: Polar Biome; feature: [DCM] deep chlorophyll maximum layer (ENVO:01000326); material: water (ENVO:00002006), including particulate matter (ENVO:01000060) such as... | depth 40 m
CACTAAATCAACAAGCCGTTGACGACTTCCGCTACGCTGACCCGGGCGTAGCGATACTCGTCAAGAGTTTCGGTTCCTCACCGCCGCTTCGCCCCGCAGACCGACGAAAGTCTTGACGACTTCCGCTACGGAAGCGGGGCACTCTCCTCCAAATCTTAACTGCGACGCGGCATCAATCTGCCATCATCTCTTTTGCCACTTTGGTGATGGTTGCGATCTGCTCGGCACTCAAATCACTTAGCATCGGCAACAACGGGCCCGTCTCGCAGATCCCTGCACCGGCAACGGCGTGATGTAAAACACGAATGGGGTTGATGTCGTTGCGAAGATCTTCGAGCGGTTCAAACCATTTGCGAATTGATTCGGCGGTTTCAAAATCGCCCTTGTGAATCGCGTGCATCATCTCCATCGACTTTGTGGGGGCGACGCAGACACAACCACTTGTGAATCCTGTCACACCAAAGTCGCGAAGATGGACGATCGCGGGCTGCTCACCAATGCCGCTGACGATCCGTTCGGCGGGGAACACGTCCATCACTTCTTTTAGATAGTCATCTTGAGACGGATTGTCGCGAACAACCGCATACTTGATCCACGAGATCGCCCCGTCGCTCTCAAGCTTGCGAACCAAATCCGCATCGAGCCAACGATCAAACTTTAAATAGAGAACCAACGGCTTGCCGTAGTACTCAGCGAGCCGCCGCGTCGCGGTTGCAATCCCGTCGGGGTCCACGATATCGCGAGCCGGCAACAACATCGCGGTGGGGAAATCAAATTCGCGAAGTACCTCGATCTGATCCATCGCAAACCCGTATGCCGGGCCGATCGACGGAACGACCACGGTGTCGTCGGCGGTCTCGTCCGCCAGCATCTTCAGTAGCGATTCGTATTCCGCGAGCCGAACGTGATAGAAAACCGCGTTGCCGCCGTACAGCAACGAGCGAACTCCGCCCGCTTCGAGGTGCTTGATCAGCTTGGCGTTCTCAGCACGATCGATTTTTAGTGACGCATCACGTGCCAATGGTGGAACAGCAATCACGCTTTCGCGAAGTTGAGCAGACGAAAAGGGAGCGGTATTCATGGCGGATTAAACCCGTGGGGCGAGAGGAAACGGTGGGAGGAGGGGACGGGATGGCAGGAGGCGTTGATCACACTGCAATCAAAACAGCAGCGATCCAAAAGTCAGCGAGGGAATCTTTATCTTGACTCGGTCCCTCGCTGACGCGTCGGGTTGTGATTTGCCGGGGAAATTTACGCTTCGAGTTGCGAACAACGCATCGCTTCAAACGACAAAACTGGAGACACTTCTTAATCGGGGATCACTTCGCCGCGAATCAGATCATCGAAAGTCTCACGACGCCGAATCAATTTTGCGGTGCCGTCTTCGATCATCACTTCCGCAGCCCGTGTCTTGCTGTTGTAGTTACTCGCCATCACGAAGCCATAAGCGCCTGCGTTTTCGAGCACCACGTAGTCGCCGACCATCGGCAGCGGCAATTTGCGACTTTCGACAAAGCCACCTTCACGCTGGGTGAAGATGTCACCGGATTCACACAGGGGACCACCGATGATCACGTCCAACTGTTCACGCGAAGCAACGTCGCCGCGAGCACCACAGACCGAGATCGGATGATAGGCGCCGTACATCACTGGACGTGCCAAGTCGTTGAACCCTGCATCGACTAGAACAAAGACGTTGTTTCCTGCTTTCTTGACACTGCGGACTTCGGCGATCAGCGATCCACTTTCGGCACTCAAGTAGCGACCGGGTTCAATTTCCAAGTCCAATCGATGCCCAAACGCCTCGCCAAGCCGGTTTCGCGTGGCGTCCCAAAGTTGGAAATACTTGTCCAAATCGACATACGACTCATCGCTCTTGTAGGGGACGGGCAATCCGCCACCGGCACTGATCGTCTTTAACGTGCGGCCGACCGAAAGTGCGGTACGCTCCATCGCTTCACACACTTCACTCAAATGCTCGAGGTCGGTGCCCGAACCGATGTGCATGTGCAGCCCGGTGATGGTGATCCGGCTCTGATCGGCACGCCGCAAACATTCATCAATCTGCTCGTGCCAGATCCCGTGCTTGCTCTGCTCGCCGCCGGTATTGGTTTTTTGACTGTGACCGTGCCCGAACCCAGGATTGATTCGCAGCGTGACTTCCGCCCCAGGCCGACGCTCGCCCAGCTGGCTGATCATGTCCGGCGACCCACAATTGACGTTCAACGAATGCTCGACCACCAAATCGAGTGCTTCACGATCAAAGATATCGGCGGTGTAGACGATTTCATGCTTCGCCGGATCGGGACTAAACCCAGCGGCGATCGCACGACGAATCTCGCCCGCACTGACGGCATCCACCACCACGCCCTTGCGACGCATCCGGTCCAAAATCGCCAAATTACTACAAGCCTTCTGAGCGTACCGAATTCGGTCAAACGCCGCCAAATCCGCAATACGCTGCTGGACCACGGAAATGTCGTAGACGTATAGAGGCGTGCCAAAGGATTTTACGAGATCAGCAATCGACTGACCCGCAATCTCGGTGCGGGCCGTAGAGAAGGTGGGCACTGTAAGCATTTTGGATTAGCGAACCGCTTGAAGGAGGCAAAGGAAAAAAGTCGAGCAACAACCCAAGCAGTGTACCCGCAAATCCAAAATCGCCCAGCCAAGGTAACCGCTACGAAGCCGCAATTTCACTAGCCGAGCTCGCAGAACTGCCTGCCTCACGATGCGAGTCGTGTTCCCTGTCGAGCGTCTACCAACGCGATCCCCCATACCAAAACCGCAACCCCCTCCAATGGATCTCCAACTGACTATTCAGACGACATCCGCCGCCGCTTTGATGTTGGGGGCGCAACGGACACGAAACGCAAAATCCGCCCACCGCAACGCGGCGATCCGCAGTAGCGTAGCGATTCGCGATGCGTAACAGGATCCCCGATCCACGCTCTCGACCGACCGATGACTGATCCGTATTGGCTGGTCGATCGACAACCGAAATGGCCACTCGCCATCGCGAGCCGACGGGCGAGAAACCGCCCCGAGGACACGAGACCTCAACGCAAGATTTCGGGTGGGCCCTGACGCCACCCATAGACGATGAGGCGACGCCGGATGAGATCAATCACAAGCTTGCGAGGATTCCGACAAAGGAACTATGCATTCCCTTGTGGATTCTGCGAAGGCGATTCTGGTTGGACCGATTTCGACGATGTTTCGATCGCATCCTGCACCTGCTTGCGAGGCCCTTGAGGGCCTGGGCGACGACCACGGCGACGACCTTGCTGAAGCGGGATGAAGCGACCCGCGACAGGCTGAAGCAGCTTGCTGATGCACAGCTTGTTGATGCTCAGATTCATCTCGGCACTCTCGACCTTCAAGGCATCATGCAGACTCATCGGGAGCCGAATGGTGATCATTCGCTCAGGCTCTGCCGAGTCTCCCTTGGAAGGATCTTGGCTTCGCATTGCGGCGACCATCTCCTGCAACTCGGCGAACTCGTCGCTCGTTTCAAACTGACGCATGCTTTCCGAGTCGGTGAACAGCTTTCGCACCACGCCGTCGACACCGAGCATCTCGCGATAGAAGACGACCCAGCTGCCGGTCTTGGCGAATGCTTCCTGCGCCAAACGCAAAACCTCTTTCCCCTTCAGCTCCTCAGGAACATTGACATCAAGCGGAGCAATATCCAAACGGGGGGCAATTGCGTCGGTTTGTTCTGGCAATGGATCGCTAGCATATCGGAGTTGAGCGTTGGTTTCAGTTTGGGACATCTTCAGGATCTTCCTTTCCTATGGCTGTGCCAGGTCGGCACGTCGTGTGGGTGTTTGTGCCGCTATCCTCACGCCCGGTCAAACGCCACTCCCGAACCTATGCTTTCAAAACAACTTAGGCCCATTGCTAGCCCTCTGCTTAAATCGCGTGCACGCCTGCCGCAGCCAAGGCATCGGCCACGTGCACAAAAACCATGCACCACCCTTATGTGCATTCGCCAAGTGTCCACCTCATACGTCATGCTGGCAAAGCAAAAAAGAAAAACTTGCAACCGCGTGATTTACGGCGTTTCTGCTGACCTGAAGAATTTATTTGTTTTACAAGCATTTCAGCTTGCCCCTCCGCGATGACGGCACACCCCGCAAAGAGACCCGCTCGCACTGCGGTCTCCGTGAGACACACCCGCAGAAAACCCAAAAGAGGGGGAATGCAGCAAAACGGCTATCGCTACGCAGCCCACTCCCTAGGTCAACCACCTAGAAGACAACGCCGAAGGAAATGCTGCGGTGGGACGCCAGCGATCCTCCGTCCGCTTGGGCCGCTGCAACCCCCTCCCACAAACCGACCCTCAAACCCAAGACAGCCCGTCGCGAACCACCAACTCTCGCCACCAAGATCACCGCCACCCAAGCAAGCGCGTGGCAGACGAACAGCGACAGAAAAAACCAAACGGGGGGCCGTTAATCAGAATGGCGATAGGGCCTAGGAGGGCGATTTCCTAAAGCGATGCCACAACTGCGAAACGGCTTCACAGCACCGCACAAGAGGTCTGGTTCGCCCCGAGCGACATCCTCGCCGTAAGCGGCCAGTCCGCGCCGCGAGCAACACGAAAGCGGATGCGCTGCGGGCATGCGATGGGCGGCTAGCAAAAGAGACTGGAGGACAAAAACGAGGATGACTACCGCGCCATCACGGTATCACAGGCATCGGCCAGCAGACTGACCGCACGGTCAATCTGGTCCCTCGAAGTGGTCCACCCGAGGGAGACACGAATCGTGCGACGGATCTGCGTTTCGGTCCGCCCGATTGCCTTCAGCGAGCGAGTGATTTCGTCAGGCGGCTCGGCCGACTGGGCAGTCGCGAAGACCAATTGCCGCGCCGCCTTTTGGATCAAGCCGGCGTCACAGGGCATCTCGATCGCCATCGTATTGGCGATTCGCGGCGACTCACTGGCGAGCAGAATTGGCGACTTACCAAGGGAAGATTCCAGTCCATTAAGAAATCGATCACTTAGCTCGGCGAAGTTATCTGAGACCTCGCTTTCACAGCGGCTGGCGAGATGCGCCGCGGCCCCCAAGCCGATACATGCAGGAATGTTTTCGGCTCCCGGCCGCAGCCCCATTTCGCGAGGCTCGCCGTGGCAGATCGGTGACAGATGCAGTCCTCGGCGAACGTAGATCGCACCGCTGCCTTTGGGCCCATAGAACTTGTGCCCACTAATTGACACTGTGTCGGCGCGAAGCTGCGAAACCTCGACCGGCAACTTTCCAAATGCCTGGGTCGCATCGCAGTGAACCGACACCCCCCGATTGTGACAAACATCCGCCACTTCACGTACTTTTTGAAGCGTTCCCAGGACCGGATTTGCGAGCTGCAGGCAGACCAATCGGGTGTTGGATCGCAGCATCGACTCGACCCGCGCCGGGTCCACCACACCGTTTTCTTGGCACGGCACGCGTTCCACATCGACGCCGTCGGCGGATAGCGAGAGCGCGGCCCCGAGGACCGAGTCATGCTCGAGCTCGCTGACTAAAACATGACGACGCCCCGCCACCGCTTTGCTGCCTGATTCCAAAACCGATTGAATGGGATGGGAACGTTTTGCCGAGGGGACATCTGCGCCGGGAACTCGGGGCGTAGGCGGTGACTTCAATTGGCCGCAGATCGCCAGATTGTTTGCCTCGGTCCCGCCGCTGGTGAACACAATTTCAAAGGGATCACAGCCGACCATTGCGGCGACCGATTCCCGCGCCTGCTCGAGTGACTCACCCACTGCCTGGGCTTGCGAGTGCTCTTGCCCAGGCAACATGAAGTGAGTAGCCCAGTACGGCTGCATTGCCTCTAGCACCGAAGGGGCGAGGGGCGTCGTTCGATTAAAATCCAGATAGATCAAGGGTCAGCACAAAACGGGAGAAGAGAGGGCCAAACGGCGGTCATACCGGAGGGCAAATTAAACCGATCCAACGCCGGAGCATCGAACATGCTGTGCCGACGCTAACGCGAACGAATTGGCAGCGGGATGCCGAAGTGACCAGCTACGCTAGCAAGAAATCTGCAAAATTCTGCTCCACCCCTTCTGCGGGGTGACAAATGATAAACCAAGTGGGATTGCATTGTAATGGACGCCGCGACATCGCCCCAGAGTAGTCCGTAGGCTCAGAAAAACCAGGGTTCACAGCGTCGGAGCCAGCGATTTGCGGGTCCCCATGAAGTCACCCCGATCAGTCCACTTTGTTTCGCCAGAAGTCGCGAAGGAGTGAAAATAATCACCTTTGATGGCTCATGCGGGTTTGCACTGAAGCAGTGAACAGGCGATAATCAATACCGTGACGGATTATCTTTCCCACATGAACACAACACCCTCTCTCTCTCGGCCTTGTCTTACGGAGCGCGAAATGAAGCGTCAGCGAATCGGATTTACGTTAGTTGAGCTATTGGTGGTCATTACGATCATCGGAATATTGATGGGACTTCTGCTTCCCGCAGTCAACGCCGCACGAGAGGCTGCACGCCGCAATCAATGCAGCACCCAGTTGAAGAACTTGGCACTCGCCGCGATCCAGCACGAAAACGCGAAGGGTGAATTGCCTGGGTATATTAGTGACTTCGGCACCTTTGCGACCGGACCAGACCCATCGGCCGAAGTTGCAGGCGGAACCGACCCTGTAAACCACCGAAAGATCGGCACTTGGGCTGTTTCGCTGATGCCATGGCTTGACGCTCAACCGACTTACGAACAGTGGAGCGAAGATCGTTACCCTGTGATTGATGGAACAAAAGCGTTCCATCCGAAGGCAGCGCCAAACTTGGCGATCCTGCAGTGCCCCAGCAATCCTAATAGCGACGCCCCGATGGGGAGCAATAGCTATATCTCCAACAACGGAACTCCGTTCAAAGCATCCAGCACCACAACCGGAGGAACGGGAAGCGGCACGCCAGACATTTCGTTTCTACAATCGCAAGATCGAGCCAACGGAGCATTCAATAACAAGTACGCGGGAAGTGGGCCTGTAGCCACCGGCCCTGCGGTTCGTCTTGACGACTTCAAAGACGGGCAAGGCAACACGATCCTATTTTCGGAAAATGTACAAGCACAACCTTGGCATCAAGCAGGAATCACTTCGGGAGCGACCCTTGAGGTTACTGCGGTAACCGACGAAATTCCTTACCAAACCAATTCTCGTTACTTCCAGGGAATGGTTTGGCATTACGAAGACGACAATCCTGCACCGGGTAGTGGATGGAATTTCCTTAGCACGACTGCTGCAGTGACCCCGGACGCCGTTGATCCGCTTCATAAAATCAATGGCGGAGGCACCGGGCCAAGCCAGGACATCTTTACGCTGCAAATGAACGCAACCAACGCGATTGACTTGGCACGACCTTCGTCGGCTCACGTTGATGGTGTCAACGCTGGCATGGCCGATGGTGGAACTCGCTTTATCGGCGAAAACGTTGATTACCGCGTCTACCAAGCTCTGTTGACCCCACGTGGCAAGAGCAGCAGCGTGCCATGGCCCGAATTCGTGCTTAGCGATGACGATTATTAATCGATAACGATATCGACGATCTGTCGGTGCCCAGCGCACGACAACAACACTAAAGCCCAGGTGACAACCCTTTGTCATCTGGGCTTTTTTTCGTTTTTGCGTGGTTGGCGCGAATGCAGGCTGGATCAAGTTGCCCCAAGCGATCAACGATCGATTGACATTGCCGATTTTTCCGGTGATCCAGGTTGCACCACCGTCTTGGCAATTTCCGCAATTCTTATCAGTCATTCGGCTTAGTAAATCCATACCGCCTTGCCGATCTCGTTTAGGGCAGCGATGGATAACGTTGCCCCGCCCTGCGTAAATCTCACTCTGGCATGGATCGCCGCCAACCGTTTCTCAGCGATCCCACCCACTTCCAGAGCATCGATGAACGTGACTAAGACCATCCCCAACTACTTGCGTATCCACAAAGGTCCCGCCTCGGCCGCCGCTCCTGACCTTGATCCTTCCGGCGATGCCGTCTCTCATTTCTGGCATGTCTTTGGTGACGCCACCGGCTGGCGAATCGATCAGTCGCGACGACGAATCGGGTCCGATATCGAGCTGTTACCAAGCGTCAACACCGATACCATTTCGGATCCTAGTGAATCGTCGCCGACGGTGACCAAGTCGAGCGCGTTGCGACTTGCGGAATCCGCAGCCATGCTGGCGACCCAACTCCATCACTCTCGTGAGTCGCTGCGCCGGCAAGAGATGGAATTGGCAGCTCGCGCGGCAATCATTCCGGGCGCCGAGCTCCAATCCAAACTTGCCGACAACATTGAAGCAATCTTGCAAAATGCGTGCGAGGCAACAAATTGCAGCGCCGCAGCGATGTACCTACTCGACGAGGACACGCAAATTCTAAAAACCCGCGCGACATACGGATTGCCCACAAGTCGACTGGAAGATTCGCCACGTGAACTGCGCGGCAGCCGTGGTGATCTCGAAGCCATGGTGCGAGGGGTTGTTACGGCTGATAATTTCATGGCGGGCGGACTGGATACGTGGAACAGCCCAGAACCGTTTGCGGCGGGCATTTGTGCATCGATCACCGACGAAGACGTTCCGATCGGGACGCTGTGGATCTTTAGTGACGAGGTTCGCACGTTCGGCAAGCCCGAAGCCGCCGCAGGACGTCTTGCCGCGTCGCACTTGGCGGTCGAGTTGTCTCGGGCCGCGATTGATCTTCGACAAAATCCAAAACCCAACCATGATGATTCACTCCGCGATATTAGCGAGTGGCAACACCTGAGCTTGCCGATCGGCAACGACCTGGCTCCGGGATGGCGTGCCGATGGGTTGATCGAGTCGCCTCAATCTTGGGCCACCGGCTTCCACACCTGGGACGTGTTGCCCGATGGAACGTTGATGATGGCGATGGCCGATTCTCCGGACCGGACCGTTCGCGGTGCAATTCAAACCGCCGTGGCGCGAGCCGCAGTCACCGCTCACAGCAGCTATCGTCACACCGTTTCACAAATGATGCAGCGGATCAACGACACCCTCTGGCAAACCAATGCCGGTGACCAATTGATGTCAATGCTGTACCTGCACATCGACCCCGAAACGGGCGAAGGCAGCTTCGCATCGTGTGGTAATCTGATGGCGATGATCAGCAGCCGCTATGGTTACCGGCCGCTGATTGATGGCCGCAGCGAACCGCTCGGGACTCACCTGTCCGCTCGGCCCACCCTGGATTCGTTTTCGCTACTGCCAGGCGAAACATTGCTAGCGTATAGCCAAGGTTTACGGCTCGATGGTGGCACTCAAAACGTTTTGGGAGATCGTTTGCGAGGATGCTTGCAAACAGGCGATTTGAACCCGCTTGCCGCCATTCGCCGTGACTTGGTCAACCAGTCACTCGATCACGAACGTGCCGCGATCACGTTGGTTCGGTCCTAAATATGTATTCTGGGCCAAAGGCCGATACACCTAGCGCACTAGGTGTGTCGCCTACTGGCCCCGATTTTTCTAGCTCGCTAAGCCAGTTGCCCTGGATCTCGCGGGTGTTGACCGGAACCGTAGCTAACGGCATCACCCGCCCGGCGAACACGGGAGGGTGGGAATCTTTATCTTGACTCGGTCCCTCGCTCACGCGTCGGGTTGTGCTTTGCCGGGGAAACGACAAACGCGCAACATCAAAAACTGACGCGTTCAGGTGGTGATCACCTGGCAAAACACGACTTAGAAATGCTTCACGGCTTGTTGATTTAGTGAGCCGCGACGCGTCAGCGGCCGGGTCGAACGCGTTACCCGGTGCCATACGGCCAATGCCATCTAATATGGAACTAAACCGGTGGTTTTCCTAGCGGAGTCGCGGGGCCGTTTTTGCTAACGTTTTTGACACGTGGCCGCCGGATGCTAGCACAGTCGGCTCTCCTACAACGAACACTCGGATCGATCGCAGATTCCAGAATAGGCGTTGCTTGTTTTCGAGCTAAAAAAACTCTCTGCCGATCTCCTCTTGGCGTGATGGTGTCATTCTCGCTAGGATCGGCTCCCTCTCTCGCCCCTGTTCTGATTGAACGGCCTCGAAGTACCAAGGAAGGTCTCGACGTGTCCGCAGCTGAAAAACTTCCCATCGCCACCTCGTCGGCCGAAACAAGCGTTTCGCTGCCTGAAACACTGATTGAACGTTTACGCATTTTGCGTGAGATTGTCTCGATCGAGGGGCATGCCATCCTTTCCGCCGCCAATACGCTGGGCAGCGACGCGGTCCGCGCCGCCGAAATGACGGCCCAGTGCGAAGGATCGGTGATGGTCACCGGCGTTGGAAAAGCGGGGCTGGTGGGAAAAAAATTGGTCGCCACGCTTGCTAGCACTGGCACCCCCGCTCATTTTCTGCACCCCGCCGAAGCAGTCCATGGCGATCTGGGACGGGTTCGACCGCACGACTTGGTGTGGGCGATCTCCAATTCAGGCCGGAGCGAAGAAGTGGTCCGCATCGCGCCGCATCTTCGCGAACATTCCGCTGGCTTGATCGCCATCACCGCATCGACCGACAATCCGCTCTCTGCCGCTGCGACCTGCACCGTTGCGATCGGCAAACACAACGAAGCATGTCCCAACGGTTTGGCTCCCACGTCCAGTACCGCGGTCATGATGGCAGTGGGAGACGGCATCGCGATGTTGGCCAGTCGACTGCGATCATTCACACCTCAGGATTTTGCCAAATTCCATCCGGGCGGTGCGTTGGGACGCAAATTGGCCACAGTCGACCAGATCATGCGAGGTCTTGATGCTTGCCGGATCGCCACCAGCGACATCACGGTACGCGAAGCGATGGTGCGAGCATCGAAAAATGGTCGCCGCACCGGCGCCGTGATGCTGGTCAACGAATCGAAACAACTCGTCGGCATTTTTACCGACAGCGACTTGGCACGCATCCTTGAAACACGCAACGACATTGCACTGGACGAGAGCATTGCCAACCGGATGACGGCGAATCCGACGACGGCGTCCAGCGGCATGCTGCTGCAGGATGCCTTGGCGATCATGTCACGTCGGCGGATCAGCGAGCTTCCTGTGTTGGATGCTCACCGCCGCCCGATCGGATTGATTGATATCACCGATATCGCAGGCATGTTAGGCACGCAAGACGAACCCGCAATCTTAAGTTTCAAACAGTAACACTCCCTTTATGCCTACCAAGCTTTCTACCGACGCATCGATTGCCGAACCTATCACCTGCATCATTTCGGATGTCGATGGAGTGATGACCGACGGACGCATCGTTTATGACGACCATGGTGTCGAGACCAAACGCTTTCACGTTCGCGATGGATTAGGGATCAAGCTGTGGATGCGATCGGGATTTGCATTTGCCATCTTGTCGGCACGACAAGGGAACGCGGTCAAAAAACGCGCAGCGGAACTTGGTATCGAGCATGTTGCGCAAGGGTTTGAAAAAAAGTGGCCTGCGGCGGAATCGCTGTTTGACGCGATCGGGTGCCGTCCGGAACAAGTCTGCTATATCGGCGACGATTTGCCGGATATTGCCGTGATGAAGCGAGTCGCATTGGCGGTATCGCCCGCGGACGCGGCAACCGACGCTCGCGATGCTGCCCACTGGGTGTTGCAAAAGCAGGGGGGCGAGGGCGCTGTGCGAGAGCTGGTTGAACGATTGTTACGCGCAAAAGGAGTTTGGCAGGACCACCTCGATTTGCATTAACGCAGGTAGCCAGAAGTTTTTGGGATTGTTAGCCGTTTGGGCGCTAGCCACGGTTCAGACGTTCAACCGGGGTTAGCGCCCAAGCGGCTAACGAGATTTCACCCAACCAATTCTACCTATTTGCTTAAAACGAGGACTTTGGCGGCATGTCGTCGCGAGAGTCGTCATGACAATCGGCCCCCCCCATTCCCCACGAACGAAACTCTTGGCGAGTTTCACTACCTAATAAACGAAGCGGTACCGCAGCGGCAAGCGCCGTCGGCAGACAAGACACAACGATGCTGCGAAAAACATATCATTACATTTCCGCCTTACTGCTGCTAAGCGTGTTAGCGTTTGTCTATCACGTCTTGGTCGTAGCGTGGCTGCGCCCTCCCGAAGTCGAACGTGTCGCACTAGCGCCGGCACGCGAGTTTAAAGTTGGCGACACGCTTGCGGATCTGTTCCCCGAGGGAGCATGGCAGCGAGAAAAATGCAAACGGCTGCAAACCGCCGATGGGATGTTGCTGTTTCAAAACTGGGAACAAAGCAGTCCGGACCAGTGGAAACTGTGGCCAATGACCGTCGTGATCGGTCGCGGCATGAAGGGTTCCAGCAGTGAATCGCCGGTCGTGATCGAAGCCAACGAAGGGGCCGAAATCAAGTTCAGCGGTTCGCTTGACGTGATGAGTGGCGGAGCGCCGCCGATCCAGCGAGGCCGCATGATGGGCGTTGTGCAAATCAGTCGCCTGAACCCCACCACCCCAAGTCAATCGCTGTCGATTCGCACTGCGAACGTGGGTATCGACAACCAAAAGATCTGGACGACCGAAGCGATCCAAATGAACCTCGGCAAAGCCAAGATGCTCGGCCGCGACTTGACCATCCATTTGGCGACCAACACATCGGCGCCCATGGCGTCGAGCGGAAAAACCGCCGTCTTGGACCGCATGGAACTGATCTATTTGGAAGAGTTTCGGATGCCGCTTGAGAACGGCGGACTATGGCCCGCGGCGACCACGACGCCACCGATCCAAAACAGCGTCGCAGTCGATCCAACATCGATGTTGACGCAAAGCTCCGCCGCCACGCCCACCGCCGCAAATGGAGCAGCCGGGGATGCAGCCGCCGAGATTCAACTTCAATGTAACGGTCGGCTCGAATACGACTTTGCGATCGACCAACTGATGCTCCGCGATTCGGTATCACTGATCCATCAAATTGCTGGTGCGAAAACGGACCGATTTGATTGTGATACGATCGAATTGACGTTTCGCGACCCTAGCAACAAGTCGCTTGTTCGCTCGACGGCGCTCGATTGGCTGCACCGCATCAAAGCGACCGGTGCCCCGTTGGCCGCACGGCTGCCCAATTTAGATCTAGAAATCTATGCAGGCCAAATTGACATGCAGGCCAGCAAAGGACTCGTCCGCGCCGATGGGATCCAGGGAATCGAAGTGCACCGCGCCGGAATTCATGCACGACTTGAAAGCATCGTCTATCAATTCGATCCAACATCGCCGGGTACGCTCGGAGCGATTGACGCTCGCGGTATCGGCATTGTCACGCTCGATGCACCAAACGTCCCGTTGCGACGGATTCAGTGGCGTGAGGGATTCAAAATGCAACCGCTTGGCCCGATCCGCAAAGATTCGGTCACCAGCAATGTCGGTTTTTGGATCGATGGCGATGTTAAAACGGCATTGACCGATGGCGGCGAATTCCAAGCCGATTCCGTCGAAGGGGTGCTAAAACCTGACCCTCGTAAAACAGCAAAACGGGGTGGCAACGCGATGATCCCCGAGCAGTTGGCGGCGTTGGGCAACGTGCACTTGGACACCTCGTCGATCCAAGCCGACACCGATCAACTGCGATTGTTCTTTGTTGAACCCGAGCCCGCCCCCATTGGTATGATCGAAGGCAATCAGGAAGAAGCCCCCAGCTCGATCCGCCAATTGGTGAAACAACCCAAAGCGGGAACCACCACGACCGTTCCTGTCGCCCGGTCGCGTCCTTCGGTCGCGGGCAATGCGATCACGGCTAAGCTGGTGCTCAGCGATGGGGGCGTACAGGCCCAAGACCTAAGCGTCGTCGGTGCGGTTCATTTAACGCATACCGTGCAACTGGGCGGCCAACCAATGCTGGCCAAATTGACGGGCGAACAACTTCGTTTGATCGATGGCGGCGGCGAAGATGTGTTGCAACTCGGCAGCGGCGTCGGTGCTCCGGCACGCTTTGAAATAGGGGACGGCTATTTTGTCGGTCCCCTGATCCAAATCCGACCCAGCGACAACATCATTTGGATCAATGAAGCGGGCGAGTTCCGTATTCCATCACAAGCATTACCAAGCAGCTTGGCGGACGGCTTGGCAGGTGGACCAACCGGCACCGATCCAACCACAAGGGACACTCCCAGCCGCGTTTCCCAATCCGCCGATTCTGATTCCAAGTTAACTTGGACCGAACCGCCGCTGTGTCGATGGCAGGGCGAAATGGTCTTTGACGGAAAAACGGCAACGCTCACCGATGGCGTCGAGATCACCGCTTCGCTGATCAATGGCCGCGAGCCATGGGATGTGCACGTCGCAGGTGACCGCATGGAGATCATCTTGCATGACGGCGTGCAAGTTCGCGACCTGAAAACAATGAAGACGGCAACGGTCCAGCGGATCGATTTGCTGCAAAGCGAATCACGCCCACTGATGATTTCGGCGGTGCAACGTGCCCCCGACGGGCTAACCGAATCGAAACACGTACTGCATGCCGAGAAACTGACGTTGGTCCCCTCGGGCGGCGGCAAGCTTTTTGGTACAGGCCCGGGATGGTACCGATGTTGGACACGCGGCGATCAAAGCGGGCTGAAACCTGGCGGCACCGTCAAAGCCAAGGTTGACCGTAACGTGTTAACCGGCATCCATCTGATTTTTAACGATACGATGCAAGGCGACATGTTGAACAAGTCGCTTGACTTCATGCGAGGCGTACGGGTTGGCGTTCGCGACGTCGCCAGCTGGGACGACACGTTTGACGCCCAGACGATGGATGCTTTGTCCGCCGGTCAAACGACACTCGATTGCGACCACCTTCGGTTCGGAATCTCACCTGAAGCGGCGAATATGCCTTCGATCGCGGGAATGCCCACCCCGTGGGAAACCGAAGCTGCCGGCGGCGTGATTTTCCGCACCCGCAATGAGCGTGG
>TARA_R110002073_G_scaffold46789_14_pt1 | contig 14868 bp, 9 predicted proteins | sample TARA_R110002073 | Tara Oceans TARA_R110002073 (sample SAMEA4397174) | marine metagenome | biome: Polar Biome; feature: [DCM] deep chlorophyll maximum layer (ENVO:01000326); material: water (ENVO:00002006), including particulate matter (ENVO:01000060) such as... | depth 40 m
CGCTGCTGAACAGCCCCGCCGCGCCGACGATGATCGCTATCACAAGAGTCAAATTTGCGGCCCAAGCGGGGATCCACTGCGAAATCCACTGCGAAATCGATTGCGGCAGGTAATCACGAAACACTGGCATCCAATACAATGCGGTCGCGGCGGATAGCAATCCCATGTACTTGCCCAGCACGACGGCCTCGCGACTGAGCCAACTCGTTTTTAAGCCTAGAAAGACTCGCCACGCTCGCAGCGGTTGACCGAGGTGCAGCGAGGCGATGTTCAATCCGACGCCGCCAATCAGCAGGGCGACAAGCAATATGGATCGTGTGGCGATGACCGAGTGATCGTGTCCCGACACCCAAGCCAATGTCGCAGCGAAACGCTCGATGAAAATCATTCCCACCGAAACTTGGGTGGCAACCAACATTACCGCCAATGGCCAATGGCTTTCGGCAACATGATCCACCCCGATGTCTTGGGGTGCAGCGTTCTCTGCAATATCACGGTATTCGGTGCGGTAGTTTGTTGTCGGTTTGGTGATCGTGGATACAGGAGCGCCCGCTGCGATGCGGTCGTCGGCGGCGAATTCGGTTTCGGCAATATTGACCACCGCGATCGAGATGGCTTCGTTTGGACACGCTTGCACACATGCGGGAGCTTCACCAGCGGACAAGCGTTGGTGGCACATATCACATTTGCGGACGATCCCGAGACGCTCGCTGTACTGAGGCACCTCGTACGGGCACATCATCGTGCAGTATTTACAGCCGATACACTGGTCATCCAAGTGACGGACGATTCCCGTCTCTGAATCCTTTTCGTAGGCTTTGACCGGACATCCGCTCAAACATCCTGGGTCCTCGCAGTGATGACAGGCGGTGGTGACGTGTTGGATTCGCGGCGATTCAAACTCACCAATCGTCAGCGTACCGACACGCCGCCAACTCTCGTCTTCGTCCAATCCGTTCATCGTGTGGCACGCGACCACACATGCTTTGCAGCCACTGCATTGATCCAGATCGACGTCAAACGAGTACTGTTGTCCCGGCCCCGGTGGTGAAGCGGGCATCAGACTGCGGTAGTATCGTGCTTGTGCCGGTGCCACACTCGCGTCGCTGTCATGTGCGGAACTAAATTGTTCCACGGCCGAAAGCGACTGCTGCTCGGCCAGCAATTGCTCGACCAAGTCAGGTGACGACTGAACGATAGGGAGTGCGATGGACATGATTAAAACAACAACACAGTGACGCTGGTAATTGCGTCGGATTCATAAAAGGGGATTGCAAGACATCCTTGGATTGGGGTGGCGTCCTCGTCGAAGTGTCGCCCCGATCGCAGAATCGTTGGATTTTCCGACACCGTGGCTCCACCGTGCTCACACGCCAACGCAGGAATGCCCGAGTTCGCTGGCATCGGAGTGCCGATTCCTAGCTCGATCGCCGGGTCGGAGTAGCTGGCGGATTCAAGGGTGTAGCCGCCGTCCGCGTCGGCTCGCCAAACTTCAAAGCCGCGCGCCATCGGAGTCGCTTTGCTGCTGAGCAGCAGCACCGAAGCGACGTAGTTTTCGCCAGCAACCGGAATCCCGATTGCCGTCTCCAAAGTCCCAGCACTTGCCCCCGCCGCACGCAAAAATCCGCTGTGATTGGCGAGATCTTCGTGGATGATCGAACGCAGCGAATTCCAAACTTGTCCTGGTAATCCCGATCCCTTTTCAAAACGAACAAAGGACGAGACGTTTTGGAAACGTGCTAGATTGCCGTAAAAACCCGAGCTTAATGCCACTTCTTCGTGGATCCCCACCGGCGACCAGACTTCAAATACGCCTGGCGTTTGGTCGTCTGCCTTGGTTGCCAAGACGACGATCGAAACAATGACCTCACAGCGATGGACCGGAAATGCGATGGCCGCGCCCGGTGTCTCTTGCTGCAATGTGACCACGCGAGCGGTTCCGGTTTGCAGACACTCGATTGCCAAACGATCGAGTTCGGATTCACCTTCGTTACCGACGCAGCGGTTGTCATCGACATCGTAGGTACGAACATCGCACAAGAATGCGTTGGAGAGCTGACTCGGCAGGACTAAGCACATACGGAGTCCTCCTCGTTCACGTTTTCTGTTTTCTTGGCTTCATGCTCAGCAACCTCTTGCTTTAACTTTTTGTGGTCTTGTTCCTCTAAGAAACGAAGCAATTTTTCTCGGTAATCGTAGTACTCGGGATGCTCGAGCACCTCGGTGCGAACACGGGGACGATCAAACGGAATATCGAAAATGGCACCAACGGTCGCACGGGGACCGTTGGTCATCATCACGACGCGGTCGCTCATAAACAGAGCCTCATCCACATCATGGGTAATCATCATCGTGGTCACTTTGTCTCGCATCAGTATCTCAAGCAGAATTTCTTGCAGTTCCATCCGCGTCAGCGAATCGAGCATCCCGAACGGCTCGTCAAGCAAAAGCATTTTGGGTTTCAAAGCAAATGCACGTGCAATGCCGACTCGTTGTTGCATGCCTTGGCTTAGATCCGATGCACGCGTGCGTAAGTTGTTGCCCAGACCGACGAGTGACAGGTAATACGCGGACAGATCGTGTCGCTGTTGCTTAGTCGCATGCGGGTAAACCTGGTCGACACCCAAGAGCACGTTTTCAATCGCGGTCATCCACGGCATCAGACAGGGCGACTGGAACACGATTCCGCGATCGGGTCCGGGACCATCAATCTCATGATTCGCGACCACAACGCCGCCGTCGGTGATATCACAGAGTCCCGCAACCATCATCAACACGGTGCTCTTGCCACAACCAGAGTGCCCCAGCAGACTCGCGTATTCACCCTGTTTCATGTTCAAGTTAAAGTCTTCGACGATAACCGCAGGACCTTTCAGCGTGTCATACGTCTTGCCGAGACGAAACATTTCTACGTAGCCAGCCATTTTCTTTTCCGTTTCGTTATTACTTAGCCGGTGTATTGACGATGAAGCGATGAGGCTTCGTCAAACTGACAGGTTCGATGTCGGGTAGTTCAAACTTGGGCGCGGTCGAAACAGCTGCTTCGTCGGTACGCGACTTTTGGCGAACGGCAACCAAGTAATTGGTCACGGCGTTTCGCAGCCCTTTAAAACGCTCGTTGTGATTGAGTGCCGATTTGTCACGTGGACGGTCGAGTTCGACCGTGAACATCGGACCTAGCGAAGCACGCGGGCCTGGGTTCAAAGCAACAATCCGATCAGCGACCAAGATCGCTTCGTCGACATCGTTGGTGATCATCAAACACGTCTGACGCTCCTCTTCCCAAATCTTCAAAATCTCTTCTTGCAGCACGCTGCGGGTTAACGCGTCGAGTGCGGAAAGCGGTTCGTCCAGCAGTAGGACTTTGGGTTTCATCGCCAACGTGCGTGCCAACGAGGTGCGTTGCCGCATACCGCCGGACAATTCATGAGGATGGCGATGCGCCGCGTGAGAGAGCCCGACCATCTCGATGAACTTTTCCACGTGGTCGCGGCGTTCTCCTTTGCCCCACGTGCGAAACACACTATCAACCGACAACGCGATGTTGCCGCGAACGGTCAACCACGGCAGCAGCGAGTAGTTCTGAAACACCAAACCGCGATCGGGCCCCGGGCCGGTGATCGGTTCGCCTTCCATCAAAATTTCGCCACTGTCGGGCTGGATCAGTCCCGCCAACAATTGAGTAAAAGTGGTCTTTCCACTGCCTGAAAAACCAACGACCGCTAGAAACTCGCCCTCGCGGATATTCAGATTGATGTTCTGCAGGACTTCGTTACGAGTCACCCCACTGCCGTACCCCTTCGATACGTTTCGCATCGTCAGAATCGGGTTTGGCGGCGAGTTGTCCAGTCGTGTATCAATTGCTGGATCCGCAAGAATGGCGACGCTCATCGTTTCTCTCGTTCGTTCGTGAGTAAGGTCTTCGGAAAAACAGGAACCTTGGTGTCCTAGCCCGCGACCGGGTTTCCGAAACTAACCATGTTGCGTAAACAAATCATGATGCGATCAAGCACCAGTCCGATCAGACCGATGATCAAAACGCTAAATGCGATACGTGCATACGTGGTGCTGCTGCCGTTTTGGAATTCGTCCCAAACGAATTTGCCCAGCCCTGGGTTTTGAGCCAACATGTCCGCCGCGATCAGCACCATCCATCCGACACCGAGACTGATTCGCAATCCCGCGAACATCAGTGGCAAACTTGCTGGCAAGATGATCTTGAATAACTTTTGCGACCAAGTCAGCTTCAACACGCGAGCAACGTTCAGGTAATCCTTATCCACGCTGGCGACACCCAAGGTGGTGTTGACCAGCGTCGGCCATAGCGAGCAGAGTGAAACGGTAACAGCGGAGATCAAGAACGCTTTTTCAAAAAACGTCTCTCCCGGTTGTGAATTGCTGTATGCCCAAATGATCACGAGACTGGCCAACGGCAACCACGCGAGCGGGCTGACCGGTTTGAACATCTGAATCGCCGGTGTTAACGCGGCGTTGAACCAGGGGCTCATGCCACACAGCACGCCCAGTGGAACCGCGATCAAGGTCGCGATGGCAAACCCAAAGAAAACGGTCTTCAAGCTGGTGAAGATTTGGTCGATAAAAGTCGGAGCACTCGAAGGGACATAGTTTGCCGCTTGAAGTGCTTTCTTTTTGTAGATCAACGCGTTGGCGAGCAAGGTTTCCTTGTCGCTGGCCGATGCGGCGACCGCTTGATTTTCCAGTGACTTGGCTTGCACCATGAAACTGATCGCCTCGGCAAGCATTTCATCCTTTTTGACACGATCTTCGGCGCGTTGTGCAAAGTGCATCGAAAACAAGTCGGCACCGGCTTGCCACGTCGCTGATGGACTAGGCAACTGCATGCTTTCCGTGACCACCGTTTTTGCCGCCAACGACCAGGCACCGATGAACAAGGCGATGGCGACGATCGGCAGCAAAACGAATTTCGCAATTCCTTTGAACTGCTCTTTAGGATCTTCGCCCGCAGCGAGCCGCACGAAGGGCTCGAAGATCGGCATCCCCGAGACGTTGCAAAGCTTTAAAGCGGTTCCACGCCAATTCATTTTTTCTCTCGATAACAGTAGTTGTGTGATGTAAATCTCGCTGACCGCTCCGCGATCGTGCTAGACACAGTGGACTTTGTTGATGAACCGTTGCTTGGGATTTTGAACAAGATTCACTACGGTCAAGCTCTGGTTTGCATCCCGCGATGCGATCCGCGTTAGTGATTTCGGATCCGCCCCCCTCTCTCCCCCGCAACTGGCTACGTGGCGGGGGAGAGAAGACAGAAATGCCAAAGTGAATCACCAACCGTGTGGTCACGGTTATTCGTTAAAGCTTTGTGGGCGGGGCGTCAGCAGAGTCGCCGTCTTTATTGCCAATCACGAAGCTGTTGATATAGCCAATCGGATCACGAGCATCGTAGGTGTTGCCGTCGATGAATTCGTTGGTCGCCGGTCGATAGCCGTCGTAGTCGCTCGCGGGAATTTCTTCCGTCGAAACTTTGCCTTCGGCTACCAACATCGCAGCGGCCTTGCGGTAGATCTCCGGCTTGTAGACCTCTTTTGCGGTTTCTTCGTACCACTCGGCCGGCTTACTTTCGGTGATCTGCCCCCAGCGACGCATTTGGGTCAGGAACCAAATGCAATCGCTGTAATGCGGATAGCTGGCGTGATGATTGAAGAACACATTGAAATCGGGCATCGGGCGAACATCGGTCTTTTGAAAGACAAAGGTGCCCGTCATGCTTTTCTTGATCAACTCTTCGTCGGCTCCGACGTAATCTTTGCCACTGAGAATCTTGGCCGCTTCCTGACGATTGGCCAGCTTGCCATCGGCATCGGTTTCATCAAGCCATTTGCCTGCTCGAATTAACGCTTTCACGACCGCGATGTGAGTGTTCGGATACTTCTCGTTCCACTCCGCAGAAACTCCGAACACCTTTTCTGGATTGTTCTTCCAGATGTCGTAGTTGGTCGTCACTGGGACGCCGATTCCCTTGGCAACCGCTTGCTGGTTCCATGGTTCGCCGACGCAGTAACCCAGGATCGTCCCCGCTTCGAGGGTCGAGGGCATTTGGGGCGGTGGCGTGACCGACAACAATACGTCGGCGTCAACCATCCCAGTGATATTGTCTTTGTTGTAGAAGCCAGGATGAATCCCAGCGGCTGCCAACCAGTAACGAATCTCGTAGTTGTGCGTGCTGACGGGGAACACCATCCCCATGTTAAAGTCTTTGCCGTCTTGCTTGTAACGATCGACAATCGGCTTGAGCGATTTTGCCGAGATTGGATGCGGCGGCGTTGGCGATTTCAAGCTCTCGTCGTTCTCTTGCATCTGGCTCCAGATCTCGTTGCTGACCGTGATGCCGTTTCCGTTGTAGTCCAAGCTGTAGGCGGTAATGATGTGCGCCTTGGTGCCAAATCCGATCGTCGCCCCGATCGGCTGGCCGGCGAGCATATGAGCGCCATCGAGTTGGCCGTCGATGACGCGGTCCAGCAAAACCTTCCAGTTCGATTGAGCTTCGATCTCGACGTTCAAGCCTTCGTCCTGGAAGTACCCTTTCTCTTTGGCAATCACAAGCGGTGCACAGTCGGTTAGCTTGATAAAGCCAAACTTCAGTGACGGTTTTTCGATATCTAACAATTCAGCGACGACGGCATTTTCAACGACTGACGCGCCATCGGATGCAGTATCTTGCTGCACCTTCGCAGCGGCGGCCTCCAGGTCCTCCAGCGTAATCTTCGATCCTCCACAGCCAGCGGTCGTCAACAGTAACAACGCAGTCAAGGAACACACGGCCCCACCGAGGCCAAGATTTTGGAAAGATCGATAGAGAGTTGCGGAAGGCATAAAAACAGACCTGGACGGTGCGCCGTCGGAAAAAGTGGAAGAGCGATAAGGGGGAGGGATACACACGCAAGGCAGCCATCCTGTGCGTACGATCGGGTACTGCCGGGGGCTGCGTCACCGTCTGCAGTGTTAGGCAACAAATGGGCCAACCGCCTGTCTCGCCAGGGGGACACCGGAGCTAAGGTGGGATAACTCGCGATAAGACCGTGGTTGCGGGATCCTAAATCTCGGTAGCGTCTTTGGTTTTCTCGAAAATACCAGTTTTTGTATTCTGAGTATCAGTTTTGGATCAGCTTAGAATGTCAGCAGTTGCCTATTTGTTAAGCATGGCCAACCCATTCCAGGCGTATGAGGGCGCAATAGAGGCCCGCTAATCATGATCGTCCCGTTTGTATGACTGGCAGGGATACGGGTTGAACTCCCCCTGTATCAATGGTGTCGTTTGGGATCGTTCGTCCGGATTGGTGCGATCGATCGCATTTTAAGTGCCAGCCATTTATTGCAGGCCCCACCCCTTTGGGATGCCGATGGCAGCCATAGTCTCGATTTGCTGGAGACGGTAAGGGGTTGGCGGGAATGAGGAATTCTCACCATGAATGATGTTCTTGTTGATGCGGAAAACGCATCGACGAAGCGCGGGAACGCATGCTGCAAATCCGTGGCTCCTTACTTTGGTTTTGCAAAATATCATTCACTGGGGAAGGACCCTCATCATGATGACGCTCCCAAAACAACGTCGTTCACGTGCCGCACTGTTGGCGGCACTGTCGACCTTATTCACACTCAATGCGGCTCAGGCGGATCCGTATAACAATACTGGCATCTTGGATTCGGCGACGGAAACCGTCATTGTCGAACCGGCCGTCCAAGTCGTTAGCGATACCGTCGACACCGCAGCCGAAGCGATCGCGTCGGACGAGGCTGCACCGCTGTCGGACACCGCGGTTTATCCCGAAGCGTTGCCAGCCCCCGCCGACGACACGTCGGCACCCTTCGGATGCTGTAACAGCACCTGTTGCACAAAGCAACAACGCGACGCCGCGACCGAGAAGATGAAAAAGGCCTACGGTGGGGTGTTTTACGCGAACGATTTCAGCTATTTGAATGACCCTTGCTACAACGGCCCGTCGTTTTTTGGCGATTCACTCAAAGGCCTCGCCGATGGCAAGCTTGATCTTGGTGGCGAAGTTCGCGTTCGCTATCACGACGAAGATGGGATGCGTGGACTTGGATTGACCGGACGCGACGACGAATTCTGGTTGACTCGCTTGCGTCTGTTCTCGGACTACCGCATGAACGACTACATTCGTTTGTATGGTGAGTACTTGTACGCCGATTCGGGAGGCGAGTTTTTCGACAACCGCCCGATCGAAGAGAATCGTGGCGAGATCCAGAACTTGTTCGCCGACGTGAACTTGTTCTCTGACGGATCCAGCAAACTGACTGCACGCGTCGGTCGCCAAGAATTGCTCTACGGCAACCAGCGGTTGATTTCGCCATTGGATTGGGCCAACACCCGGCGCACGTTCGAGGGTGGACGCTTGTTGTACTCCAACGAAGATTGGAACGTGGATGGATTCTTTGTTCATCCCGTCAATCGCAACGCGGCAACGGAGAGCAAGATTGATGACGCCAACGAGAGCGTCGATTTCTTCGGCACCTACTTGACCCGCAAAGGGTTAGATATCGGCACCTTGGATATGTACTATCTCGGGCTCGATGACAGTACCAACAATTTTGACTACCACACGCTGGGATCTCGCGTTGCCGGCAGCAATGGCGATCTGCTTTACGAATTCGAAGGCGGTGTGCAGTTCGGTTCCAACAGCAACGGCAGCAGCCACGATGCTGGATTCTTCACCGGAGGATTGGGACGCAAACTAAAAGTCGCCGATTGGAAGCCCACCGTTTGGTTCTGGTATGACTATGCCTCCGGTGGCGACGCCGACTTTGTCGCTCGCGGTGATGACGCGTTTGATCACCAATTCCCGCTGGCCCATAAATACAACGGTTTCATGGATTTGTATGGCCGTCGTAACCTTCACGACATCAACATGCAGTTCATCACTCCGGTGCTTGGCCCCAACGTCAATCTATTGGTTTGGTACCACTATTTCCTGCTTGACACGTCGACCACGCCCTACGGCGTGACGATGCAGCCGTACAACACGACCGCATTGGCCGAAGACAAAGAACTCGGACACGAGATCGACGTCGCCATCAACGTCAATTTAAACCCGCGTAGCAGCATGCTGATCGGCTACTCGCGTTTCTTTGCCGGCGACTATTACGACGAAACTCCAGGCGTGTTGTCCAACGAGGATGCCCAGTTCGTCTACACTCAGTTTCAAACGCGTTTCTAAACCACCAACCGACCGGTTGGAAACGATAAACGCCGCTTGATCAATCAAGCGGCGTTTTTTTGGTGAGCCGTGGGCCACGAGGCAGCGGGCAGCGGGTTGGGCGGCATCTCTAACAATCACGTGCGCACCGCGAATTAAAGAGTCTTAGTGAACGGCGATGGTGAGCCACCCGTCACGCGAATCGATGTGATGGGCACGGTATTGGCGTCCGCGAATCGCTTCGATTTCAACGGTCTGAGGGACCTCGATCTCACGCTGCAAAAGCGACTCGGGAAAGACTTCGTCAAAGCGTTTTTGAATCGTTCGCTTTAGTCCGGCTTGGGAAACACTCAACCGTTTACGTCCGGGGAAGTCAACATTCACATCGGCATCACGGATCAAAATGGCGTGCCCTTCGGGCGTCATCGCAGGCCGGTAGGTGGCGGTGATTTCCATCGGCACCTTTAATTCGCGTTCGCCTTGGGCAAACCGAGTTCCGCGAACCCCAAAACGAATGGCGCCGTCGCGTGCTTCAAAGACGATCGGTTGCAATCGAGCAAAATCGATTTCAAACGGCGGCTCAGCGTCTTCGCTCTCTTTCTTTTCAACCGGTCGGCCTGACTCGGCCAACAAGTCGTTGATCATTGCTTCGTTGACGGTTCGTCCGGCCAAGAAAGGGCCCAACGCATTATCCACTACGGATTCTTGGATTTGAATCGCAGCGTCATAGGCAACCGAGATCGGCGGCCGCGAGACGGTTGTCGAAATCTGGTCATTGCGGCGCAACGTCGTGTCGACAAACAAGGCGTCGTCGGTCGAGCCCCATAGTCGAGCTGGATCGACAAGCGACAATCGGTTTAATGTGGGAGCGATTTTTTGCGAGATGTTTGGCGTTTCCATCCCACTGGCTTCGCGAGTTTGCTGGGCAAACTCTTCACCCACCTGCTGCCGCATTCGTTCGACGGCGATGCGGTCAGCTTTGGGTTTCTGCTCGGCAGCCTTCTTTCGTGCGATGCGGCGAACCAGTTTCAACTTGTGTTCGATCGCTGTAATTTCAGTATTTAAAGAAGCTGTCGCAAAAGCGGGGTCCATCGTTACCCCCGACTCGTTGATGTTCAACGTGCGAGTCGCGGAAACCTGAGCATTGCCTGTGGTGCGAAGTTTCACAGGGCCGTTGTATCCGGTGCTGCGAGTGGAGACATCCGCGTTCAGCGAGACTTGGATTCTCGCCGCGCCGATCGAAGGCAAAAGATTGGCAGTCACAAAGCCGGTCGTGTAAGCTTCGCCAATGATCCGTGTTCCCAGGATACAGTCGCGGATTGGACGTGACCGATTGACGTCACGATTGACCGCTTGTTGGATTGCGGATTCGCCGACAAAGATGGCGACGTTGGGACGCCCAAAGACTTCGCGAATCGATGCAACGACGCCGCGGGCTTGTTGCGACTCTTCGAGCAGCGATACCAGTGCGGAGAGTGCCGCCGCGTCTTCGGCCGATGGGATTTGGTCCATCGCCTCGATTCGCTCCGCCAACGATTCGAGTTGCTTGCCGAGCTGCTCGGCCGCTTTCTCGCCGTCACGGAACCGGATGGCCGCGAGCAATTTTTCGATCGAGCTGCGAAGCCGTGTCAACGAGCTCATTTCGAGCCCTTCGATGTTTCCGATCAGACGAAAGCGTACATCGATCGCAGATCGTGCGACATCCGACAGCGAGTCCGATTGCAACGCCTCGGACAGCGGAGCGAGATCAAGGTAATCCAGCCATGCTTGGCCATTGCTCTGCGAGCGTTGCGCGAGCATGAACTGCCGCACCGCATCGATCTTTTCAGTGACGTCTTGTTTCGCCAACTCCAAATCGGGAAATCGATCCTCGGTGATCTGGCTGGCGTCATAGCGAATCTGGGACACTAATCGTGCCCGATCGCTATCGGACAGTTGCGCCGCCGATTCACTCGGAAAATAGGCCTGGGCACCGAGCAAAGCGGCGAAACAGACCGTGCGGAGAAGAATAAACGGATGTGAGCTGAGCTGTTGCAATCCCATTGCGTACCACGGTTAGTCTGGGGGTTTTGGGGTGGATTTAAGCCCTATTGTAAGTCCCCGGCATCGTTAGGGTGAGAGGGCGCCCCCGACAAAAACTAGCTCTTTTCCAGATCCAGCACTCCTGACCATCCCGCCGGTGGCGATTGTCCCTGACGCGCCATTTGGCCCAAAATTCGCTGGCTCGGGCGATCACGGTCGGCAATACAAGCAAAGGCCTCACTCGCCACGCTCCAATCGCCCTCGATAAATGCCTCGAGTCCGCGTTGATACGTCGCCAGATCACCGTCTTTGAGCGATTCACTGGCGAGGCTGAGCTCGTAAATATTCACTGGTTGGATCAGGCCTGCGGGTCGCACTCGGGCCAATCGCCGCGTCACAATCGGCGACTCAAGGCCGTCGATCGCTCCGCGATCATTGCGTCTCATCTCCATCAGACTCGTGGCCGTGGGTTCATCGATGATCGTTTGCACCCCGAATTGCTTCGTCAGCCCCTCTAAACGACTAGCGAGATTCACGACCGGTCCGAACGCGGTGACTTTCACCTGATCGATGGTTCCAATTTGCCCCGCGACGGCATTGCCCGTCGCGATCCCGATGCCGTGTTGAAAGTGGTGGCCGCTCTCGCTCTCTCCCATTTCATTAAGCAACGTGAGTTGACGACGAATTTGAATCGAGGCATTGGCCGCTCGGACGACATTGTCGGATTGAGCGATTGGCCAGCCCCAAAACCCCATCGCAGCATCGCCATGGAAATCGCCGATCACGCCACCGCAATCGAGGATCGCTCGGGTCATGACGCCAAGCGACTCGCTGACTTGGTTTAACAGTTCCAGCAGATGGTCGGATTGTTCTTCACTTTTTTGAGTGAACCCCCTTAGATCGCAAAACATGACCGACAAATTCGCCTCGCGCGGCCGCAGCACTTCGGCCGGATCTTGATTGGCCAGGGCATCCATCACGATCGGTGCAAAGAATTGTCGCATCGATGCTTGGCGTCTTTCCAAGCGGCGAGTTTGCCGCAGGTTGGCAACCATCGATCCAACAAGTTCGGCAAACTTCAAATCGTCTTGCAGCGCATCGGGCGGGGTCGCATTTTGGTCTCGCGGATCAAAATGCCCATGCGTTGCGGATTGACCGGTGACGTAGATCGCCCAGCCACGACAGGCAACGCTTCGCAGCGGAACACAGAACGCCCAATCAACACCTTCGTTCGTCGTGAATCCGCTCTGCGCCGCATCGTGCGGGGACCAGACCTGCAACACGCTCTCGCGATTTTCGATCGCCGAGCGTGCCAGCCGCGCACTGACTTGTGCCGAATCGTATTCAAACCCGCGGCTATCGTAATGCAAAATTCGGACGGGCCGGTCCGCTCGCGGACGGTTACGATTTTCGGTTGCCGCGTCGTCTTCGAGTGCGACGATGGCCACTGCGGTTGCCGCCGGTGTGGCCTGCAGCAAGACGTTGGTCATCCGCACCAACAACTCCTCATCGGTCTCGCTGCTGGTGATCAAATCAGGCAAACGGCTCAGCATTTCGATCCGCGAATTGGCATCGCGAAAATGGCGGCGTCGCAAAACGGTGTAGTCGTAGGCGTGCTGGGTAACATTCTCGCTGGATGGCAATTCCGAGGCCCCCGGCCGATTGACCACCGTGAAGGTGGTTTCCCCGATGACAAAATGTTCTCCGACCGTCAGTTTAAATTGGGGAGATTGTCGCCCGCGATAGAAGACAGGATTGCGAGCATGCACATTCTGAATGATTTCGATTTGATGATCCAAATGCACTTTGATCCGCGTATGACGTCGCGAGATCATTGAATCCCAGGGGACGTTCCAATCGCTGTCGGCACGTCCCAGCAGGATCTCGCGACCGGAAGCGGCGTCCGGTAGTGCACGCCGCCAACGCTGTTGGTCTTGAGGCCCTTGAGCGATTAAGTCCGCCACAGCTTAGCTTTGAGTGCGATGAGAAATTAAGAAGTCGATCGTCAATTCACGAGCCTTTTCATTGTTCATCAAGAAACTATGCAGCACAGGCACGGTGTAAAACTGCTCCGCTCCGTCGAGTTGAGCTTCCTCCACGCTGACGACAAAATCACTGGCTCCGTCGACAAGCGGGTTTTGAATAGGGTTCGAGGAAAGGTCACCAGCGACAATTGCAAATGGAAACGGCGGTGTCGCCAACCGGTCTGCGAACGCTTGCCACTCACCTCCCAGCTCGCGACAGCCTTTGCCGGTGATGACGTCAAAGATCCCAGCGGCATTGATTCGCCGAGCGATCGCGGCGCCTTGGTTCGGTGGCCCCAACATGACCATCGACTCACATCGCGGCAATAGGTTCTTGGGATCTCCGTCTCGTTGCAGATCCCCGATCAGATGCCGCGTAACAATGTTGCCCATGCTGTGTCCGACAAAGCTGATACGAGTGTCCTCGGGTAACCCTTCGAGCAGTTCGCGAAGGGCTGCGGCGTGGTCGCCAATCGAACAACGTGTGCTGGCGTAAGAAAATCGAATGATCTCGGCGTCGTCGGTCGCCCTCAGATCCTTTTCTATTTGCATCATCGAATGATGCGTTCGCATTAAACCGTGCAGCAGAATGACCACGCGTTCGCAGTTGGGTGCGGGAGAGGCTTTTGCAATCAGCTGGGCCAAACTGGTTTCACAGTGCTGGCGAGTCCCCCAGGTGATGCGAGTGTTATCTCGAGCCAGCAAACGCCAATGCCCCGTCAACGCATTTTGCTGAATGCGGTTTCCATCGACCCACGCATGGTCGGTCCAAACCTGGGTCCCCCCGGCCGTCTTGTTCAGGAAGGCCATTGGCGAGGAAGGCGTCGCCGGAGTTTCATCATCGGTCGACGCTTCGGCGATCGGCGGATCCGTAGGTGATTGAGATCGCACGAGATTCGATTCCTGAGAAAGAAACAACAGAGCTAGGAGGCAGAAAATTCGCATGATCGTCGTTCGGGGATGAAAGAAAAAGCGAGTGATAAGCCTAAAGAGACCGCCGCAGGCCAATCACTTCGCAATTTTTCGAGAATTCTCATGCAATTCGAAAGGTCGTGGAACGTGCTACTTCCTACTGTTTTTCCTCTCTCTGCTTTTCCTCTTCTGCTTCGCTGTTTTTCGCAGCAGCTTGCTCCGCGTTCGTTTTCTTGGCTGCGGGGGCTTTGATCACGGCAGGCGGCTTTTTGCCTTGAGGGACAAATCGCATGGAGATCGAGTTGACGCAGTGGCGAGTGTTTTTGGCAGTGAACCGCTCGCCTTCGAAAACGTGGCCGAGATGCCCCTTGCAGTTACTGCAGACAATTTCGATCCGCACGCCATCGGCATCCAAATGTCGCTGGACCGCCCCTTTGATCTCATCATCAAAGCTGGGCCATCCGCAATGGCTCTCAAATTTGCTATCGGATTTGTATAGCGGAGCATTGCATTGGCGGCAGATATAGAGCCCGGGGTCCTTCAAGTTGGTGTATTCCCCGATTCCCGCTCGCTCGGTTCCCTTGTGCAGAATCACATAAGCTTCGCGTTCGCTGAGCGGATTGAAAGCAAACGGAGCATCCGCCGCCTCCGTCGTTTCGGCTCCCGCGTCGTTTTGGAGCTGGGTGGAGGCATTGTCGGCCGGGTCGGCGGGAGCC
>TARA_R110002073_G_scaffold119381_2_pt1 | contig 14866 bp, 15 predicted proteins | sample TARA_R110002073 | Tara Oceans TARA_R110002073 (sample SAMEA4397174) | marine metagenome | biome: Polar Biome; feature: [DCM] deep chlorophyll maximum layer (ENVO:01000326); material: water (ENVO:00002006), including particulate matter (ENVO:01000060) such as... | depth 40 m
AGGAGTATCCAACAAAGCAATTAATGAGATTATAGATCACATAATTGTGGACTATCCATTAGTTAATTTTTTAGGGGATTGGATGACGAGCTTCATGGGCTCAGAGGAGGAGAAAGAGCAACCATCGGAGTCTACGCCTTCTGTGCAACCAAGTACGGCTGGACCAAAAGAGAAACCGACGACCACCCAGCGGCCTTCCTCAAAAAAATAATAGCATATACGCAGGAATTCCTCAAAGATTCTCTTAAATTCAAGTAATCTTTAAATTCTATTTTTACATTTATATATATATGGCTGATTATAAACTAAGACTAGATGTTGACGCTAAATTATTAGAACAGGCATTAGAAAAAGCCGTAAAGAAAGCCTTTGGTAAAATCCCTGCTATGAGTGGTGGAGGTATTGGAAGTGGATTTGGAGGTATGGGAGGAGTTATTAAACATCAAAAAGTAGAACAAAAATATCAGAAAGTTTCACAAAAATTATGGAAAGATGATATAGCAGCAAGAAAGAAAAATGAACATGAGATGAAAATGATATATATCAGAGAAAAGGCCGCATTAAGAGCACATAATATTATGTTAGAAAAATCAGGTGTACAAATGGCTAGAACATTTAGAAATTTAGGACAATTAGCTGGAGGTAGATTTGGAGGTACAGCAGGAACAGTAATGGATATGGGTTTTCAAAAACTTTCATCAGCACGTAGAAATCGTTCAAATACAAAGTCTGCACAGGGTAAATGGGATGCAGCAGATAACAGTAATAGAGCAGCAGTTACACCATGGATGGGAGAACGACCAGAATTAGCAGGTGGATTTAATAAAATTATGGATCAAGTTGATAAATTTAAAGAAACTGGTACAGGTAAAGCAATGAGTGCTAATTTTAATGCTTTCAAAAAAACAAAAGGAGGTGGAGCAGCAGTTGGAATAGCAAGTAAGGTACCACAAATGGTTAAACTAGCAGGTATAGGTGCTGCATTAGCAGGTGGAGCCGGATTAGGAAAAATGATTGTAGACTCATCACCAATGTTAAAAGCAATGTTAAAATTATTAAATGTAGGTGTGATGCTTATCCTCAGACCTATTGGTGACTTTATTGGATTTATGTTAAGACCATTACTCTTACAATTTGTCACAAAAGTAGCAATACCTGCGTATAAAAGTGGTTCAAAATTAGCAAAGGAATGGGGTACTAAAATAGGAAAGGTTTTATTATTAATGTTTACAAACCCAGAACAGTTCTTAAGTTTAGCAGTAGTTAATCCATTACTTCAGGCTTTGGCAAAAATGGCAGCAGGTTTAGACAGAAGATTACGAGTATTCATGGTACAAATGAATCCTTTGATGACTGAAGATCAAAAAGAAGTCGAACAAAATAAGATTGCAACAGAACAATTTGCTCGGGAATTTGCAGGGTCAGATCAAGCCATTCAGAAAAAATATCCAGGATTATTCAATGACCCAGAAACTGGTCTTGCAGGTGGTTTATTAGGTGGTTTGGCAGATACAGAAACAGGTAAAAGATTACAAGAATTACAAGAAATGACAACTGAAGAATTAAACATGGGTAATGCAAAGACAGATAAAGTAATAGATAACATTAAAGCAGCCGGTGATGCAGTTATTGAATTGGAAGACAAAGTGATAATAGGTAATGAATCACAACAACAAACAGCAGATAATACTGCTGAACTGGTAAGATTAGCACAAGAAGCCGCAGCAGTAGAAATAGCACGTACAAATGATAACAATGTAAAAATGGATGATATTATGGAAGAACAAAAAACATACTTTAAAGAAAACCCATATAAAGGCAGAGATAAATTTGGACAACCTATACAAGGTTCACAAGAAATAGAAGAAGCAGCCGCAGCAAAACAGGCAGCAGCGGTGGCAGCTAGTACTACAGGTATAGCAATAATAAGTGTGGCCGGTCAAAAGATACTGGACAAGTATAACGATTGGAAGGAAAGTAATGGTGGTGGTATAGCAGTAGGTGTAAGAGGCGACAAGGAATTCGGAAAATGGAATACTCAGGTGGATGATAACCCACTTATTGACTTAGGTCCAAGAGCAGTAGAATTAAGAGAAGATGCAGAAATGTGGTCTGAGGCATATGCAGAAGCAGCAAGACTTGGTTCAGAAGTAGACGATGAATATCGAGTATTAAAAAGATCAGCCGCAGCATCAGCTGAAAGTATGGAAGAAGCATCATGTGAAGTTGAAAAAGTATTAACATTCAGTATAGATGCTGCAGAAAACATGGCATTAATGGGTGACGCTGCAAAGTTAATGGCAGATAACATGTTAGGTGCATATGATTATATTAAGTCTAAATTTATAAGGATGGGATATAGAATGGTAGGTGGAACAGGTGGAGGATCTGGTTCTTCAGGAACTAGTCCTGGTGGTGTGTCTCCTAGTGAGGCATTAGTAAACTCAGAAGCAAAATATAAATTAACATTTGGTGATGGTGGCCCAGATGTAATTAAGACTTTAAATACTGATGGTGTAGCATATTACCAAAAAATGTATTCAGCTGGCACTCCTTACAAAGACAGAGGTCCTATGTTATCTTTCACTAAAATGGCAAGAGGAGGTATAATCGGTGAGAAGATATTTGGTATAGGAGAAAGTGGTCAGCAATATATGTTTGGTGAGTCAGGTCCTGAAACAGTAACTCCAGGAGTAGGTGGAACTGTTAATAACAGAGGAGGGGGATCTACATTCAATATTACAATTAACGCCAGTAACGTAGGAGACATAGAGAGACAACTCAAACCAGCAATATTAAAGATGCTTAAAGAATCAACATCAAGGGCAGGTATTGTATAATGACGGATATAACTATTAAAAAAGTGTCTGCAGATTTATCTGATGAAACATTACAGACTATGTATTTTCCATCTGGAACAGGAACTCCATCTGTATTGTCTCCACCACCAGGAACATTTTATACATGGTCACAGACATTCCTATTTCGAGATACTGATATAGTTACAATAACAAATTTCTGTTCACTTGATTTTGATCTAAAGTCCCCTGTTCAAGGAATGCCTATACCAGAGTTAAGAGATACATGTAATATTTTAGTAAAGGCAGAAGGTAACGGACTTGGAATAGCATTTTCATTCACAATTAAAGATGAATTAACTAGTATATTCACAGCTGGTGCAGGACATGCTGCACAGTCAATATTAACAGTTCAACAGCAAATAGATTTCTGGCTTAATACATTCCAACCAAACAGTATTGAAGATGCATATGTTCTTACTGTAGATGGTATTGAAAGATCTGGTATAATTAGAGGAATCACTCTTAACAAGTCAGCACAGACACCAGTAACATATAATGCACGTATTGACTTTTTGGCAGGAAACGTTGTCGCTGGTGAGGCTTAATGGCAAGAGTCAGAGCATTAGTAAATAATGTACCAGTTAAAGCAGCTTCAACTTCTATAACAAGAGAAGGAGAAAGAGCAACAGATCAATCTAAAGTATTTTTTCCAACATGTGTGGCAGTTGATACAGGTGATAAAATTCATATATTACAAGATGCAGTTGATTTATGTGGATTAATAGGAGCATATTTGTTTCAAGGAGGTGCTCAAGATGAATCAGGTTTATGTAATAATGCATTTGGTTCTATCTCCAGACCAAGAATAGATGCTAGTGTAGTATATTGTTGTACTGCAACTGGTATAGTAAATTCAGGTTTTAATGTGTCAGATATAACAGTAACTGGTTCATTAGGTACTGAAGCAGGTAAGAAAAGCACAAAGGCAATGGTATTTGACGGTAGTAGTGATTTTTTAACTCTAAGTTGTTCAGATATTTATAATACTGATCTTACATCACAGATAAGTATGTCAATGTGGATTAAAACAACATCTACAAGTGTACCTATAATTGCCAAAAAGGCAAGTTCTACAACATCACAAGGTTTTGAAGTTGGACTTGATTCATGTGGTAGAGTTCAGTTTAGGATGACTAAGACAGCAACAAGTGATGATTTTTTAATTAGAGGTGATACTGCAGTTAACACTGGTTTATGGACACATATTGCCGTAGTTTATAATGGTGTTCCAGGAGATGCCGGTCTTGCACTTAATATATATATTAATGGAGATGTAGATTCAAAAGGTGTTACAACAACTAATTTAACATCACCAATATTAACTTGTACTCTTCTTACAATTGGTGCTTATGAGAATGGCTCATCTAAGTTTACTGGAAGTATGGATCAAGTAAATATATGGTTATCTAGAATGTTAACATTAGAACAGATTGCATCTGTGTATAATGAAGGTATTACAGAGGAAGTAACAGGTAGAACTGGAAATGCAATTAGATTCAATGGTGCTGATTCCTTTTTTGAAATACCATATACAACAGACCATGATTTAGTAGGACAATTTGATCTTCAAGTATGGGCCAGGTGGCAAGGTACAACTCTTGGGTATTTATTTACTAGAAGAACTTTATCAGGTAACGGAATTGCTATATCAGTGAATGGTGTGGTAGCAGGTGATATAGTAGCAGATGTAGATGGTAATGTTATGAAAACAACTGGAACATCATATAATGATTTTGCTTGGCACTTAATTAGAGTACATAGAACTGATGATAATGTAGTACATTTATCAGTAGATAATGTAGAAAAGAATACTGCAACTATAGGTTCTAATTTAACATTGATCAGCCCTAAAACAACTATAGGAACTAATCATAATAATACTGCATATTATGATGGAGATATAGATTCCATACGATTGTATAATACAGCATTAACTACATCACAAAGTGATAGACTATATTCATGTGTTACTGCATCATCAATAATGAAATTCGGGGGATTTGCTACCAAAATAACAAAACAAATATTCCAAAAAGAAGTAATAATACATTCATTTGGAAAATCATTAGGAGAAACAGAGGTAAGAGCACAAGCATATAAGAGTAAAACTGCAGAATTCATAGTAGATGATTTGGTAAGGAATAATACAGATTTATTTCCACACTTACACGGTACACCTTCTGGTATAATATTAAGCAGATTTAATGCTGACGGTAAATTGGTAGATATTATAAGAGATTTAACTCAGTTAACAGGTAAAACATTCAATACAGACGCGTTAGGATCATTCCATTTACACGATTCTTCATTTAATGAAACATGTTTTGTATTTACACACGGAGGTAATGCAATAAATATGGAATGTGTAAATGATGATACTGAGATAGTAAATGATCTAGTAATCATAGGAGAAAATAAGAAATATGATTCAAGTGAAACATTTACCGGAGATGGTAATACTTCTTGCTTTGTATTAAAATATGGTGCTATATCAACTGAAGTAACTGTTAATTGTGTTGCACAAGTTGCAGAAGAAGCTTATGATGTATGTATCATAGGTAAAACTGTAACATTTGGTGTAAATCCTCCAAATGGACATTCTGTAGTAATAAAATATCAATACGAAGTTCCGTTATTAATTAGAGGAGAAAAACAAGATAGTATAGAAGAATATGGAAGACATAGTAAGAGATTGGTAATGCCATGGATTAGGACAAGGAACGACGGTGTTCGGTTCGTCAATGGTTATCTTAACAGATATAAAAATATTAGAACGTCATTAAAATTAGAATTAGGTGTAATGAAGAACTCATTAGCTGAAGGAGATGTGGTTAGAGTTGTGAATGATATAAAAAATATAGATGATAGTTATGTAGTTAAATCATTAACATGGAAATACCCAGATATGAAAACTGAAGTGCTTGTAGGTGAGTTTAGGTTTGATGATCTTGAATATGAGAAACAAATTATTGAGAAACTTCACGATCTAGAATCAGCAATGACAGAAATCAAAGATATAAAGTGTTCTGAACAGGTAGAAGAAGTAATTACTATAATTCATTCTACAAATATTATATGTGCTGTATCAGATGGTATAGTATTTATACAATCTTTATCACTTGGATCAGATTTCACCATAACAACTGTATCACCTGCTATATATGGTGATTCAACTTCTAAATATAATGATGTAGTCGTATATGGAACAGTACAGGTAATATCTGGATTCGTACCTTCAGGATTCACAGCGTCAGGATTCACAGTATAATAGTATTCTTTAAATATTTAGAAAACATATATAAATATGGCAAATTGGCCGGAAAAAACTGATAGTTGTGTAGGTACTTGTACTAAATATGGGGCACCTGATGTAAGAAGATTTGCTAGATTATACAATAATCAGAATGTGAACACAGGAAGTCTTGCTTGTAGTACTGTATGCATAAATGAAGATAATACATTTGAATTTCAATCAGATTCTTCTGGTAATACTGCTTTATATCTTCAAGAACCCAATGCAGGATGTCATAATATAAGAATAAAAACAACCATACTTGCAGCAAATTCAGTGGCCACTATACCTGCTTTAGGTACAACTGACACATTCACGTTTAATACAGCGACAGCTACATTAACTAATAAGACTTTAGATTTAAATTCCAATACATTATTGAACACAGGTGCTGCAAAGGGGGACCAATTAATATACAATCTAGTATGTACAAAATATGAATCACAAGCAGTAAGAGAGACATTTAAAATAGATTTTGGAAGTGAAACAACTGCAATAGCAACAGGAGATGGACAGAAAGAGTTCCAAATGCCATATAATTTCACAATAACAGAGATATATGCTACAGTAAAAACAGCATCTTCATCGGGGATTCCTAGTATTCAAATTCAACAGAATAATTTAGATATACTATCAACAGCACTAACAATAGATGCAAATGAAAAAACCTCAAGAACTGCAACAACACCCGTAGTAATAGCAGATACATCATTAGATATAAATGGTATAATTGAGTTTGATATAGATGTAATAGGAACAGGAACAGAAGGATTAGTCATATATCTAATTGGGTATCAGAGATTCTAGATAAAAACTTATATATTTCTTTCTGTATATGTATATATATGACTGAAGAAAGATTAAAAGCTTTAAAGGGAAGAGTACATATTAAAGCATGGCAAAAACAGTCAGATGGGTCTGAAAAACTCATAAAAGATACAATTTTTGATAATTTAATAGTTAATTTAGGTAAAGATAGCATATTAAGAACACTGGGTGATTTATCATGTGGTGGAACAGCAGGAGCTATAGGCGTAGGAGATTCTACTCAAGCAGCAGCTTTAGGAGATACAGATATGGTTGCTTCTTCAAATAAATATTGGAAGGGTATAGTAGCTGCTGATAAAACATATGTAAGACCAACATTATTCCTTACTACTGATTTCGGTTTTTCGCAAGCTAATTTTACATGGAATGAGATAGGTTTATGTGATACACAAGGTTCACCTGGTGATAGTCCAGCAGAAGGATCAAAATTATGGGCTAGACAAATAGACGCATCACCATTAGTAAAAGACGTATCTAAACGAGCAATAATTGAATGGCAGTTGACTCTATAGATGACTCGTAATTTAATCCCCCGTTCAGATAATATAAGTGCAAAGATTGTAGAAGCATCTGATTTTGAGAAGTATTTTTGCTTTTTAGCAGATCATGTTGTATCAGGATTAACATTATCTGCAGGTTCTGGTTTAGCAGTTAATGTAACTTCAGGAGTTGCAAAAATTAATGGTCTTTATCTTGATAGTACCATAACTTGTTCCAAAGGAAGTCTTACAGCATCAGATGTAAATTATATATATGCAACATTATGTAGAGATTCAAGTTGTGAACCACAAGCTTGGACATTCACATCTAATGTGAGTGGTACACTTCCAACAGATTCATTATTGCTTGGAACTGCTACTACAGATGGTTCATCTGTAACTGCTGTAGATAATCTCGTAAAAATTATGGATCCTGGTTTAGGACCTTGTAGTTTAATATATGGTTCAGGAGCAGACGGAAGTGTCACTATAAGTACAAACACATGTTTGACTTCAAATAAATTTTATAAAAACTTAACAATAAATGCTTGTGTAACATTAACTGGAGGTACTAGTCCTCAGATTATTAATGTAACATGCAATCTAATAATAAATGGTACACTAACAATGACTGGGAAAGGTGGAGCAGGAGGAACTAGTCCTGGTGGTACAGGTGCTTCAGCAGTAGGTTTTGCAGTAGCAGGTGGCGCAGGTGGAGATAATATAGGTACAGGTGGTGCAGCTGGTCATAGTCCACCAGTCAATGCTGCTGGAAATCCAGGTTCAGTAGGATCTGGAACCGGTGCTGGAGGTGGAGGTGGCGCAGAAAATGAATGGGGTAGCGGAAGTACTAGTGGTGGAAATCCAGGTTCAAGTGTAAGTGTAACTGGTGGTTCCGGTGGCTCAGCTGGAACAGCTTCATCAGGATTTGATCATATTTTAGGATTTCTTGGTGGACATGAAAATATAATAGGTGCCGGTGGCGGCGCCGGTGGACCTGGAGGAAGTGGAGGAACAGGTGGTGAAGGTGGTAATAGACCTAACACAGAGAGTAAGAACCCAGGCGGTGGCGGCGGAAGTGGAGGAGCAGGTGGAGTAGGCGGTGGCGGCGGAGGGACATTAATAATAGCAGCTAAACATATAACAATAGGTGCATCTGGAGTATTATCATCAAATGGTGGTGCAGGTGGAACAGGTCTAAATGGTAATGCAGGTAGTTCCGGTTCAAATTCTTCAACTCCATTAGGTAGTGGAGGATCAGGCGGTGGCGGCGGTGGCGGCGGCTCAGCAGGCGGTGGTGGAGGTGGTGGAATTGTATTTGTTACATATAAAACATTATCTAATAGTGGAACTATGACTGTAACAGCAGGTGGAGCAGGTGTAGGTGGTACAGGTGGTTCCGGTGGTTCCGGTGGAAGTGGATCTGGTGTTCCAGGTGGTGCTTCAGGTGGTGCAGGTGCTCCAGGTGGTAGTGGTACAGCAGGTGGAGTAGGATTGGTTAAAACGTTTGAGATATGACGTTAACATTTGAAATTGATGAAGAATTATCTGTTATGTTTAGTGTTATACAATCATTAAAAAATGAGATAGCTAATGTATTAAGTAATAGTACACCAGGAAATGAATTACTGGTTAAAAACTTATATGATTCTATCAATAGAGAAAGAATAAAGGTGTCAGAGTATTTTGAAAGACAAATTAAATACTAACATTTAAATGTGTAATAGATATATAATATATAATGAATGAAATTATTATAAATGATGATATATTATTGATAGATAATTTCCTTGATAAAGATGAATTACATATGATAAAATATGATATTTATTCACAAAAAAATGAAATATTATTAAATAATGGTAATACACATAATCATGAAACTACAAGGTATAATAGACTATATTTGAATGATAAATATAATAATATCAATCAATCATTATCATTAACTATGATTAATGCAAAGTTATTCTCATTAGAAACTATGAAGATAATTAACAAATTAGATTCTTTTCCGTTTAAAACATATTTTAGATTTAATCATATTGAAACCCAAATTACAGTATATACTGAAGGTGGAAAATATGAATGGCATATAGATAATAATGATGGTAGACAAATGTCATATATATTACCTATACAAATGACAAAAGAAAAGATGTGGTCTGGAGGTGATCTACATATTATTGTTAAAGGTAAAGATATAATCATAAAACCAAAAAATAACCAATTAATAATATTCTCTGGACATTTGAGACATATGGTAACACCTGTAACAATGGAAGACAAAACAGATATTTTATCTGGAAGAGTTGTAATAAATGGACATATAGGATTACTTGCATCAAAGAGGTGTAGAAAATGAAATTCGAATTTATATATGACCCAGTACCATTAATCATAATAAGAGATGTGTTTACCAATGATGAAAGTAAGGAAATTTTAGCAGAAGCAGTGGGTAATGAAAAGCATTTTGTAAATGCATTGACAGTAGATAGTATTTACCCAGAATTTAGAAGTAACAAGGCAGCATATTATGACGTAATATATGATAAAGATAGATCAAAATCTAAATTATTATCTTTGATTGATAAATTATTCTTTATTGATGAGTTGAGAAGTATACTTTTTACTGCACCACATCCAATATATAAATTTAGAAATACAAATTATCATGCAACTCAGGTAAGTAGATATGGTGATGATAGACAACAGTTTAAATATCATATAGATTCAATGGATAACGATGAAAGACAGTTAACTATGGTGTATTATTTTCATGAAGAGCCAAAGAAATACAAAGGAGGTGAAATATCATTCACGAAATCACCAATATCTATGGGAATTCCAATGGACAAAAATGAAAAACCAATAGTTATAGTACCAGAAAATAATATGGCAGTTATATTTGGATCACACACTGCTCATATGGTATCTCCTACTACATCACAAAAAATATTTAGTCAAGGTAGATTCTCAGTAAATTGTTGGATAGGTAAAAAATGAGTTTCTATAAAGACGGGTATTTTATAGTAAAAAACCTAATAACAAAACATAATACATTTGAAATGCATGACCATTTAAATCAACGTAATGATGGAAATCTAAATGATGAACAAATTAATAACACTCCATCATTTTATGCTGATGAAATGATGCAGGAAATGCAAACAAAACTACTTCCTAAGATAGAAGAACATATAGGACTCGAATTATTAAAAACATATACATATGCCAGGGTTTACAAACGAGGGGATATATTAAGAATACATACAGATAGAGAAGCATGTGAAATATCAGTAACATTAGATTTAGGTGGAGATCCATGGAGTATATGGTTATTAGATAGAGATGAGAATCCAGTCGAGGTAAAACTAAATCCAGGAGATGCTCTAATATATAGAGGATTAGAATTACATCATTGGCGTGCAAAGTTTGAAGGTGATATACATACACAAGTATTCTTACATTATATAGACAAATATGGACAATATATATGGGCTGAAAATGATAAAAGAAAATAGATTTGAAAAAATAAACCCATTTGTTAACGGTTATTTAAAAACAACATTACCAAAAAAACTAACTGAAGGTTTGAGAAAGATTTGTTTAGACAAAAATAAATCAGTAGATGAGTGGAATACATATGATTTTTATAACTGGGACTTTCCTGAAATAAAAGAACTTAATATGTTACAGGTTGATATGGTAAAAGAATTTATGAATACTTATGATAGTGTTAAACATTCAGATATATTTAACTTTAAAGGTTGGGTAAATATAAGAAAAGATAAATCATGGCATAACCCACACTTTCATCCTGGTATACCATTAATATTTAATGTATATATTAGTGTGCCAGAAGACACATCTATATCATTCATGAATCCTGACCAAAATTCTAAAGGATATTCTGATGGATCTTACCATATAATTAAACCTGAAGAAGGAACAATGATATTAACACCTGGTTGGTGGTTACATTGGACAGACCCCACATTTAAAAACGAAGATAGAATTTCAATGTCTTCTAATGTAGAAATACAATAGGTTTATATTACTATTTACCATAATATACTTATGATATTAAATAGTGATGTAAATAAGAAAGCATATTTTGCATATAGAAAAGCACAGATGGTTGCAATGGGAACAGAACGTTTAGGTGTAATACATGTTTCAGATTTAATCAAACCTTGTATGAGAAATGTGATGTATGGTAAGTTTGTACCACATGAATTTAAACAAATGACAACTGAGGATATGAAGGCAATGTTTTACGGTCAAGCAGTTCATAAAGTAACTAATCTATCAACAAACCCAGATGACAATGAGTTGTTTTTTGGATATAATTATGAAGAGGATAAGGCAGTAACATATGAAGAAGCATTGGCAATGGATAAGGATGATCCAAAACATCTGGATATTATATATGGAAGTGCTGATGATATATTAGAGATAGATGGTGAACTAGTAATTGTAGATAAAAAAACTACAGGAAGTATAGATTACTTTAGTAGAGCAACTTCAAAAGCAAGTGAAGGCCACATTACACAGATCAATTGTTATGGTGTTTTATTAGATAAATGCTATGGAAGAAAAGCTAAACGGGGCTGCAATATTTACATTAGTAACAGCATAAGCAAAGAGAAGAGAGATATACCTGTACCTATAACATACAAACTAGGCAAACCAGAGGAATACCTCAACATGATGATAACAAATGCCCGTGCTATCAAATCATCTTTGGCCTCTAAAGAATTACCAGAAAGAACAAGATGTTTCTTGTGTGATGGCATGTGTCCTTGGATTAACCAATGTTTCGGGGAAGATGATTGATTCGTATAATGAATAAAATATTGGCTCAAATTGAAGAGACTAATGCTTTATTGACAAAAATGGAGGAACACCTAAGATCATTAACTCTACCACCTGACCTTAGAGAATATAAGAGGAAAGGGTTTAAAGAAGAGTGAAATTCTACTTTAATGCTAATAACAAGACACAAGCATCAGCCCTAAGAAGAGCAGGTGCAAGAAATATAATGTTAACTTATAAATACACTGGTGCAAGAGCAACCAAATTAGCAGGTGGATTTGATAATGTTATTTTAGGACCAGGATTCGGAAGTGATAAAGATAAATATCATGAATTTATTCAGGACTGGGAACATGAAGCATTACAATATGATGACTCAACTGATGCTCTTAGAAATTATAAAAACTGGAAAGATGGTGAGGAGTTTAATAATAAATTAATACCAATACTTCATCAAAACTATATACAATCATTATCAATATTCAAACCAAATTATAAGGGTAATAGATATGCATTAGGTAAGACAAAAAATAGAATGGATGAGGATTCACAACTAAGGCAATTACCAAGTAGTAATTCATATCATGGATTGGCCAAAGGCAGATGGACCAAGGAGAGAAACTGTATAGTTGACAGTATAGATAGTAGTACATGGACAAGTGGAGTTAGAGGAAGAAAGACAGATGTATGGAAGGGTCAACAGATAGAATTTGGAGATAAAGGAAGGAATAATTCATCAATGATACAATTAGCATGTCAAAAGAACTTGATATATCTAAGTAAAGTAGGGTTAGATCCAAAGGATTTAGTCAATGGTGAATCTGCAGCATTAACATTAGCACCATTAGTATTGTATTACATGCCTATGTTTCACGATGTTGGGTGTTATGATGAAAATTTCAAGTAGATAGCTTTATATATCTTTGTTCCGTATATTGGTTATGGCCAAGAGGGAACCATCTATCAGACTCAAACCAGACAACACAGTAGAGATAAATAAACATAAGACAGTAAGCCCATACAACAGCGCTAAACATCTAAAATATGCTAAACTTCCTGCTGAATGTAACAAATGTATCTATAGATCAGAAGAGGATGGTGGTAATGGAAGGTGTCCAAAGTACGAAAAGGATGCAGCATGTGCAATCAGAAAGGATATTAAACAATTTTTAGATCAAATTAATACACGTAATCCAGAGGACCTAAAGATGTTACTTGATACCATGGCCAAAGAGATGGGAGAGAATGTCTTCCTTGCCCTGGTCCAAGCACAGATGGATGGTAACATACCAGATAGAAACTCTATCAGTCAACAGAATGCTTTCCTTAATATAGCAAAATTATTGGTTGAATTAGGTAGTAAGATCACAGTAACAGAAAAGAAATCATTCGATGAGAATGGTGACCTGGAAGAGTTGTTCAGACAGTTGGAGTACAAAGGCGATGCCTAAACCATCTAAAGATATTACAGATAAACGAGCATCATTAATGACCATGGTAGCAGATATGGCTAAGAGTCCATCTAAATTCAGTGAGGTTATGTTAAATCATAAATTATTCAAATATAATGCAGAATATGCAGACAGTAAAGAAAGATTCATAGTGTATAGGTCAGGACGTCAGGCTGGTAAGACAATGACTACTGCAGTAAAGGCAATACATTGGAGTTTCTTTGCACCTATACTAAGTAAGGACGCTAGAGAAAAGAAAGAAGCAGTTATTATCATTGCAGCACCTACACAAAACCAAGCCAGTATCATGTTCGATAGAATTAGAACACTGATTAAAAATAGTTCATTCCTATCAAATTATGTAGTGAGAAGTACACAGACAGAGATGTGGATTCAATGGTTAAACAAAGGAGGTATTACTAAAATATTTGTTAGAGCAACAGGTGAAACTGGTGTAACATTGAGAGGTTATTCTCCACATGTTATAATTGCGGACGAATGTGCTTTCATTAAACGTAGTATTATGGTAGCATTCCTACCATCTGGTATGGCAACAGAAGCTAACGTATGGCTTACATCAACACCGTTTGGTAAGCAGGGTTATTTCTATGAATCAAGCCAACAATCACGGCCAAAGAATCCAGATGGATTATGGAAGGAATTTCATGTAAGATCTGTAGACAACCCAAAGATTGCTAAAGACCCATTGTTCCTGGAACAAGTCAAATCATTATCTGCAGAGGAATACACACAAGAGGTAGAGGGAGAGTTCCTCGATATAGGTGACTCACTCATACCATTCGATCTATTAATGGCATCACATAATAGAACATGGAAACCAATGGGTGCAACCAGATACTTTATGGGACTTGATGTTGCAAGAAGTGGAAGAGATGAGACAGTATTCATGACCATAGAAGTGGATGAGGATAATAAGATAAGAGTTGTAGAGTATGAGAAAGAATCACAATCAAATCTAGTAGACATAGTTGGTAGAATAGGTGAACTCATGCAGAAATATCCATATGAGACTATATATATAGACGAGACAGGCCTTGGTGGTGGTGTAGTGGACCTTGCCAGACGAAGAGAATTTCCAATTCGGGGGATCACTTTCTCTCTATCAGAAAAATCAAA
>TARA_R110002073_G_scaffold135720_7_pt1 | contig 14850 bp, 13 predicted proteins | sample TARA_R110002073 | Tara Oceans TARA_R110002073 (sample SAMEA4397174) | marine metagenome | biome: Polar Biome; feature: [DCM] deep chlorophyll maximum layer (ENVO:01000326); material: water (ENVO:00002006), including particulate matter (ENVO:01000060) such as... | depth 40 m
TACGGCACCACCAAGAAAGCTTACAGCTATGACCACCGGTATGTTTACTTTCTTGTTCTTTTTGATGATGGTTCTCAACTCTTCTAGCTCTTTGTCTCTAGTCTCGGTCTCGATCTTATAGCGAACTAAAGTTTCGTCCAGCGTTATTTCTAGACTTCGAATCTCCAGATCCTTTTGAAGGATCATTTTCTCATTTTCAAAGATATATTTTTGGCTTAGCTCTTTCTCAAGAAACTCTTTCCAAGTCATTAGTCTGGCCGTGGCCACATCATCGAAGCAGGTCGCCTCAAAAGGAACCCTTCCATTCTCCGGAACCAAAGTAAATTTGCCATCCTGTCCGTGTGCTAACGAGCAGAACAGAAAACTCAATATTAGTAATACAGCAAACCTATTCGACATGCTCAAAACCAAAAGTATTCTCTATCTCGGTAATAAGTTGTTCTGGATTGTCTCTTCTCAGCGAAACCAACTCGTCGATCCTTTCGGATTTTACTATAACAATATGTCTCTTAAACTCTTCGTACTCGTATTCAAGAGTATCAAGCCTCTCCTGGTACTCTCGCAGGGCCATATCTTTTCTTTCGGACTCTCGAACATGGCTCTCACCAAGGGCCTGGAGGCGTGTCTCATAGCCCTCCACAGTGGCTTCGTAAGCTTTCACCAACGAATTGTGGTCCTGGTACCAAAAGAAACAAACCGCAAATAGCAACGCGGCTAGTGCGGTCTCTTTCCAGTATTTAGCCAAGAAGGTTAAAGCTGCATGCATCAAGCACCCTTGAGCTGAACGACAGCGTCGATAACAGACTGGCCACCAATATACAGTGCGCTAATCAGAACCCAGTCGGCGCTAGTGAGGAAGCCTGTTGCTGCCAAACCAGTAGCCGTTGCCCACACAAGTAACTTGCGCGAGAGGACTTTTTCTAAGCCTTTATCTATAAATGCTCTTGCCATTGTCATTTATCCTCCTATTACTATAAATAGTTATTGATTTACGAAAGCGAACCCTTCTTTCTTAGAAATATCAAGAGTGGTGTCCACAACATCCTTTAAGGAATCAAGATGAGAAATAAGAAGGACAGTCTTAAAATATCCCTTAATCATATCTAATAGTTGTGTAAACGATTGCAAATGCTCTTCGTCTAATGCGGTTCCCGGCTCGTCAAGAACCATTATGTCGCTGGTTGGCAAGTTAGAGACTGCCAGGAAAGCAAGACGGATGGCCATCGCTGCCATCGTCTTCTCAGCCCCAGAAGCCATTGACAATGGCCTGTGCTCGTGTTCTGGATGCTTGATAAAAATGTCTAGCCTGTTTCCGTTCTCTTCAAAGAAGACTTCAAAGGTCGTCAGGTTAGACAACACTTTTGCAATCTCTTGATTGATGACGGGCAACTTCTTTTTAATCACATCATAAGCAATGCCGTTAGGATGCATGCAACGCATATAAAGATCGTAGGCTGCAAACTTCTCGCGGCGCTCGATATACTCTGCTTTCTGCTCCTTGATATTAAACACCTTCTGCTCAAGCGAACCAACAAGACGGTGGTAGTTTATGATCTCGTCTTCGCAAGTTTGCAACTCTTTTCTCTTCACACTAAGGTTGCGGTTGTGCATCCCCTTATCTGCTAGCAGGGCCTCAAGATTTTCAATAGCCTCTTTATTATCTTCGTAAGAAGTCTCTTTCTCTTTTAGCTCGGACAACTCTGCAATCAAGCGAGCAATGGTATTCTGATTGCGAGCAATAGTCAACTCTATACTCGTAATGCTCCTAAAGGTCTCCGCCTTTTTCGCAACCAAGGCGCTATGTTGCTCAATCCTCTTGCTGACCTCCTCTGGGTCTAGTTCCTCAAGTTCTCCGGTGAATATATTAATCTTCTCCTGAACTGTGGGCTTTTTCTCAAGGGCCTCTTCTGCTTCATTTAAGCACTTACATCCTCTCAAGAAGCCGGGGTCGTTCAGAGAAGCAGCCTTCTTGTCCAGCAGAACAATCTCTGCTTGGAGTTTTTCCATAGCCGACTTTAGATTGGTGGCCGTTGCATCTTTAGATTTCAGGCCATCGATATCACAACTATTTAAGAACTCAGTTAGTTTTTCTATTAGGGTATGTTTATCCTCTAGTATTTCCTTATCTTGGTTAAGCCTCCGTTGGGAGTCCGCAAGAGAAGCACTCTTCTTCCCGATGTCTTTCCTTACCTGAACTATATCGATGACTTCTGCTGGAATGGAATTGATCTTTGTATCAATCTCGGCGATGTCAGATACGGTTGCTTCCACCTCCTCTTTTAAGCCCTCGCAGACACTCTTCTGCTCCTCTAGACTCTCTTCACACTCGGCGTGCTCTTCTTCCGCCTCTTCTATCTCTGTATCATAGTCTCGGCCCTCAAGCAGTTTCAGGGCGCCTTTCATGTCGGCGGCGTCTTCCTTTGCTAATCGGAACTTCTTTTCGAAGATTTCCAAGTCCAAAAACTTCGCAAGGATCTCTTTCCTTTTCGTGCTACCTTCTCGTATGAATGAAAGACTGTCCAACTGGCTAGACAAACTAGTAAGAAGAAAATCATCGATGGAGCCGAATACTTTTCGGATGTTTTTGTCTGTGTCGTTTCTTGTGAGTCCATTTAAACTTACCTTTTCTCCGTCCCTGTCTATCTTGAAGAACTCCAGGTCCGTCTTGGCCTCAAGGGTCTCTTCACCTTTTAAGCGACGAATATACTTTTTACAACTTCTTCTAATGTAATATTGCTCATCGCCAATGGCGATTGTTATTTCACCAGTTCCTTCTTCACGGTTCTGGTTGATGATATTAACATTCTTTCGTTCGTTTTTCGAAGTGGTGTTGAAGATGGTGAAAAGCAAGGAATCAATAATAGAGGACTTGCCAGAATAGTTCTTGCCAAAGATTCCAACTGTTCCATTTAAGTTGGCGAAGTCAATACGGTTGTCTTCTCCGTAGTTAAACAAGTTATCCCAACACAGTTCTTTAACATTCCACTTAATATTTCTGGAAATCTCTTCGCTTTCTTCGGCCTTCTTGATGTAGAGCGAGTTTAGATCCAAAACCTTTTTCATCAAAGATTCGTCGGCCTGGAAGTCTGTTAAATATTCACGCATCAACTCTTCTTGGATTGCCGGGTCTCGCATATCGTCCTGACTGATACCATCGGTAAAGTCTTGGACGTTCCCCCTTTCGCCCGCAGCACGGTTAAGGAAAGAAATAGTATCAGGCTTGAAACGATGACGTGCGACTTCTTTTGCCTTACGCATCGCTTCAAGAGATAGATTGTTGTTAGACACTAATCGTAACCGCGAACCCTTCTTCACGATCAAGCCTTTGGGCATGCGCCCAGTGGGGGTTAGATTTATAGTTACAAAAGGCTTGGGGTTTTCGATTACAACGTGCTTACAAATAAAGTCGTCTTTACTCTGGATATCCCATAGTAAAAATCCTTTGTCATCTGTCTCACCAAAGTTCTGTTGAACAGTGGAGCCTGGATACCTTACTCTTCCCTCGTCGTCGAGGATTTGATTTGTCTTGTGGATGTCGCCCAGGAACACGTAGTCGTGCCCCTCGAAGACTTCGATGGGATGGTCGCCGTGCGTCATCACCCAGCCCGTGTCGGTCTTTACGCCAGATACAGAGCCGTGATAGAGAGCAACATTAATCCTATCAGGATCTGTTGGCTTTACCCAGTTGTCTTCGTCAAACACCGACAAGACATTAAAGGCCCACTCGTCGTCAAGCACAACCTCGCCAGCATTCTTTAGCAGGTGAAGTTGAGGATGGCCGAGGGCCTTTGCTATTGGAGTGATCGCGTCTTGCCTATGCTCGTTCTTGAGATTTCCGTCGTGGTTCCCAAGAATGATATAGGTAGGCGCGATGTCCGCAAGGCTCTTCAGAAATGAAGTAGCCAAGTCAAAGTATTCAGGAGAAAGTTGTGTTTTTGTGTGTGCTAAATCGCCACAGTGAACAATACAATCAACCTTCTCTTCTCTTAGTCTATCATAAATCTGATCGAAGATTGCTCGATATTCTCTATGATACTTATAGTTGCGGATATGAGTGTCCGCAAGATGTGCTATTTTCAAGTTAACCCCTACTTGAATATAATATAATATACCATATAGTTAAGGGCTTGTCAAGGATTATTTCTTAGGATTACGAAGTTTGCCTCGTAAAGCCATCATTGTTTCCTTCATAGAAACCCCATACTGCTGGACTAGCAATACCACAAGGCCAGCGACGAGTGCGGGAGAAAAATTAATTCCCACCTGAACGAATGCGTCGAGGATGCCTTTTATCTTTTCCATCTCCGACATAGATTCAATATCTACTTCTTGAATATTCTCAAGCTCTTCTTTAATGATCTCTTTAAGTTGTGTCTTTGTGATTTTCATTGTGATGCTCCTTTATGAACCTAATTTGCCTTTTCCGGTCCTGCCGCCATACCTGCCGTACCTCGCGTCCAGTGGATCGGTCGGCACATAAGGCTCCTCGTAGGGAACCTTGGCAAGTTTTGGTTTTGGCAGATGGGATAGCCCGACCTTGAGGCCGGTCTCCTTCTCAATGCGGGCTATTGCTCGCCGGACCGCCGCATCGCCGGGGTCCTCGGACTCTGGTTCCGACGCTTCTTCAAGCTCTTCGGGCTCACCTTCCAGCACTGCTTCAAGCTCTTCCTTGATTATTTCTTTAAGTTGTGTCTTTGTGATTTTCATTTTAGCTCTCCTCGCTCTTCCATTGAATACGCAATGGCGGCTGCTTGTTCTTTAGATTTTCCTTCATCACCGATTAACTTCGCAATCTTCTTGGAAACCCTTTCTTGGCCGGGCTTACTCACTTTGGTCTTTTTCTCGTCTTCATCTAACTCGTTAAGTAAGTCTTCAATCTCTTCACCAAATAACTCACCTGCTTCCTCGTTAGTAAGGACAACCTCAAGCTCTTCTTTGATGACTTGCTTGAGAGTAGTTATCTTATATTTGTTCGCAACACGCCCAAGGGTCTTGACGCCCCAGATGTATTCTGATGCGGCTTCCCTGATTAGTTTTTTAAGTTGCGACTTGGTAATCTTCATATCAGGAGCCAAGGTAATCCGCGAGCAAGTTGCCCAACAGGCTTCTGTCCTGCTCATCAAGATTTAGCATTATATCGGCCTCACCTGCCGAGAGGGCTTGAAACAGACCATCGAGGTCCGTAACGCCTTGCGAGGCTTCAACCGGGGGCATCTCGGAAATATCAGGGGTACCCATTGACATCGACGGGTCGCGACCTTGGGAGAAGTCTAGCGGTGAGAGCGTCTCCTTCAGTTCCGACACAATCATACGCCGGATGTCTTTCTTTGAAATCTTCATTTTGCATTCTCCTAAATAGCTGCAAGCCTTTGCAGTAAATAGTTTTCTTTTTCAATAGAAGAAGCATTTTTCTTTCTTTGCTGGAATTCTTTCTTTGTCATCTCACCAACATCTTCAAAGCCTGTAGTATCAACCTTGTAGGCTTCGACGTTGTAAGATAAGAATAAGTTCCCCATTCTTCTCTCTTTGGCGGCGGCGTCATCGTCGAGGGCGAGATAAACTTTCTGCTTACTTTTAACAATGGCCTCGAACAACATGCTATCCGAGCGAAGTGTTGAGCCGAGGAGAGGAATGGCGTTGCCGGCCTTTATGGCATCGAACACACCTTCCACAATGACGATGTCTTCATCCCAGTTGACATAAAGATCGTTAAAGACTATGTTTCGGCTAGCCGGTGGATTCTTATAGTTTGGCCACTGGTTGCCATAAGACCGCGCAATAAAGTAATCTACATAGCCGTTGGTGTTGAAGGAAGGAATAACAACTCGCCCTTCGTACTCGCCTTCCGTACAATATCCTATTTTCCACTTGAGGATGTCAGTATGATCAACCCCTCTTTTTGAAAGATACCGTAAAGCGCCCCAGGAGTTCTCTGGCGGCTTCCGGGTCGCTAGACTAGTGAAGCCCTTCGGAAGTTCCACCCGTTGCTCCACGGGCTTCTCAGACTCTTTAAAGAGGAAATCAAAGTCGGTGATCTCAACTTGGTCTTCAAACTTGGCCCACTCATCTCGATCCTGGCGCGTGCCAAACTTCCGGATCATATAACCTAAGTTGCGGCCAGACTTATCACAAATCCAGCACTTAAAGACGCCCTTGTCGATATTTACAGAAAGTTTCCTCTTGTGATGATCACAAAAGGGGCAATGAAATAAATGCTCCCCCCCTGACATATAGCCGGATCCAAGAACACTTTTTACTATTTTGAGTTTTTCTGCTCGCATATTACCCCCGCTTTGGCAATCACAAGTGAGTCTGCTCTATCGTAAGACTCAGGCTTTGGATTACCGTAACGAGTATAATCTATCACGAAACTGGGCTCGTTGTCAAGCAGAAACTTCAAGACAACTGGTTTCGCCTTTTCACCCCTAGGGATCTTGATGCCACATAGTTTTCTAGCAGACGTTGCCGCGAGGTACTCTGGCTTAATCTTAAATTTATCAAAAACAAGCCAAGACACAATCCCGTTAAAGCGAGACAAAGTTGAAAGAGTTTTTGCAGATGAAAAACCTGAACGGAACGATTGTAGCGACTGTTCAATATAAACTGCTCCAATCTGTTTTCCGAATTGCTTATGAATGTCTTCCAACCCTGCTTTAACATGCACTACCTTTTCAAAGAAGTCTTTATACTTTCTTGTATCCCAAGCACCGTTGAGGATTACTTTATCTCCGTCAAGGAGTGTGTAGCCAGTAATACTGGTCGAAATGTCTAAACCTAAAATCATATATACTATATATCAAGCTTGAGCTTAAATGTCAAGTCTCTTTCTTCAGTTTTCTTAACTGGCTTGGCTACCGAGGCAACTCCAATAAGCCGTTTGTTATTATCGTAGATACCAACTTTGGTGATATAGGTAGTCTTCTTAAGGCTTCCAGTCGGATCTGAATAAGAGGCCGAGTGGATATTCTTAATGGTCAGTTCCCTCTCGCTGTACAGATAGGAGGCTGTGATTGGGAAGTAGGAGGCTGTGTTTACCGTATGTTCGATGTATGTGGGGTTGTTTGAGTAGTTTAGCTCTCCACGATTGGCATTTGCAAGCATCGATATCGTCGGAACCCTATGTGTGCCAGCGAAATTCAACTCGTAGGATCCTGTCACATTTGCAAGGCTTGAGCCCTTCGCAACCTTATCGTTGGCGCCCATAGCAAATCTAGTCCATTTTGGATTCGAGTTTACAGCATTATTAACATAGTCCTTATCATTTAACGTTGGATTGTTATCGAGATCCCAAGAGCCCGTGAGCGCTATGAACCCCTCCTTGTACAAAACCACTCCGGCAATCTTACCGTTGTTAGCGGAAGAGTATACACCTGAATCCTGTACTAGGGCCCCGTCGTATCTGGAGTCCGTTAGACGGGCGGCCAAAGTACCAGAAATATAAAACTTAAGCTCTACACTACCTTTCTTAATCTCGGATCCGTAGAACACTGACGGGATCTTTATAAGATTCGTTTCGACGCTTGAGCCAGAGGGAAAGTTATAGTGTTCACCGAGACGTTTGGCAAAGTCCAAGCTATTCTTTAAGGCGCTCCCAACACTGCTGGTGCCATTGAACTCGTGGGCCGCTGTAAATAACTGCCTTACTATACTAGCAGATAGCTGATAACTTCCTGTAACTATGTCACCCAACTCATAATTCTGAACATATTGCTCCCTCGTATAGCTCTTGAAAGCCATACCGTTGGAGCCTTTTGAAACCCACGGATATATTATACCAGTGTCGATAACATTTTCAGAAGCAACAGAGGAACTGGCGCCAACCACTATAGTTGACGATGCATTAGCTGTCCGATCAACATTTAATTCGAGTAAGCTAATGTGCCCAGTGGGAATGTTGGGCGTGTTGGCCACGTTAGAGCCTGGCTGTGAGGCCAAGTAATTTAAAAATATACTCGAATCATACACATAAAAGGAACTACTAGGATGCGTTTTTATACTATTGTGAAATACATCACCAACCCCAAACTTGTAGAGAGGCATATTAGCACCCCCTTAGTAGTCCAGCCTTACTCTAAGTGTAATCTCATTTGTGGGATCCTTCTTCAAAGGCTCCGAGAGCTTGGCTACAGCTAGCAACTCATTGTCAGCCGAGTACAGCCCAACAGTCGTAATATAACTCACCGGCGTGTCGCTGGCGCGCGTCTTCACTCGAAGCTGACTAGAGGACAAGTATGTCGGGTTTGAACTATAATTGAAATCGTTATGACCGACACGGCAGAAATAAATTGTTGAGTTAAGCTCGGTTGTGTTGTTGTAAGAGATATTATAGATTCTCTGGCGCAAGCCAGTATTCATCACATTCATAGTTGAAGCAGTAATGGCTGAAAAGCCTACTGTCCCGAGGCCGCTGCCCAGTTCGACGCCGAGGTCTGGATCGCCGTCTAAATTCTTGAGCAAGCCGCCGCTACTAGTCGTATTGAAAACAGAACCAGATAGGACTGCAATACCGGCCTGATAGTACAGCAGGCCGGCGGCAGGCTGGACCCCTGTTGCCGAATTCTCCCCGTCCACCATGGAGGTGTTGCCAACCGATGTGGTGGCGTACAGGACGCCATATTCGCCGGCTGGCGAATCAACATAGTAGCCGGAAGATCCTGATGCATCGGTTAATTTGAGTCTTTGATTAAACAGATTGCCGCCATACGCATGATTTCCACTAATCGCCAACTCCATTGTAAAGGAGCCTTTTTTAACTTCATCCTTAGTAAGAAGACGGGCGAACGGCACAAAATAGCAAGAATGCATTTGCGCGTCTGTGGTCGGCATTGTAAACTTTTTAATACTACCCGTCTGATCATAGCCCACCAGATACTGGGCCATCTGGTTATAAATATTTAATTTCTTTGACAGTTGTGAGGTAGTAGACGCAGATAGGGGCGAGGTGTTTGCAAGACCAACTGTCGAATCAAAGATATGATTTGCAGAAGACGAAAGGTAAGGATAGTCGTAAACGCTTGAAAACATCCCGTGACCATAGGTCTTTATATTATTTTCAGCATAGGTGCCCGAAACAATAGAACCTGTGATAGGAATGGCTTCGTGCAGAAGGGTCCTAGTGTTCGCAATATCGTTGCTTAAAAAATTCTTAAATGTTGTTGCCATTTTATCTTCCTATCCTTTATGATTTCTTGCAGAATTTAACCGGGATATCAATGCGATACCCGGTATTGACGCCGGTGAGTCTGATATTAGTCGAGATGACTTTGTGATTTGTCGCGCCGGACTTTCCAGTAATCAACTCTGTAGTGCCTATTGTATCAAAGAGGTAATCACTAGAATTCAATTCCAAAGAGGATTGAATCTTAAAGACCGCCTTGGTTCCACGAGGGCCTGCGATGGACTGTTGAGCCGAGTTACTAGAGTCGGTTATATCACTAATGAACTCGGCGTCGGTGCCTCTTGATACGTAATAGGTGGCGATTGAATCATCGTCAACGAACGAAATAGAAGCCCTATTCGAATCATCCCTAGAGACAAGGTGCCCTAGTCGATTATCAATCTCGACCATATACTGTGTCTCGACCAGAAGAGGGTCCAAGGTACGCCCAGGAGAAATAGCAGTTGTGTCAAGGCCCTGATCTACTCGAATGCGATTGCCGCCTCTAGACGGAGTTTCGCCCATGAGGACACCGTTTATGGAAACGCCTGATGCGTCTACTTCTAGCTCAGTCTCTGTGGCATCGTTGACCGCAATCAGAAAATATCCGGTGCTGTGCATTGATGTAGAAGCGTCATACACCTCATTCAATTTCAAGATGGGCAAGTAAAGAAGATTATTACGCGGAATCGAGATTAATTTTGATTTCATAGAGGCCGCATTATCGGTAAAGGCTTCCAATACCGGAGTCTGTAAGATCTCTAGATCGTAATATGCCGAACCACTAGCATTATTTTTATCATAAAGTTCGTAGTTGATCTCATCGTCGCCTAGGGCAAACTTTACAATCTTAAAACTTCCGTCTCCCTTAGCCAGTCTCATTCGACCCGTGTCGGTCAAAACCGCATCGAGTATAATATCACCCGAATTATCTAAAAATGCCATACTTTCCTCTCCTGAAGATACTATAATAAATAGTATAATAAAATAGTTTCGTCTCTAATCTGTTTCGCTTTCCACCCTATTGGTGTTAAAGTCTATGTTGATGTCAACCTTTTTACCTGTAAACTTTGAAGTTAATCTTATCTTAAACTTCTTTCCTGTCTTTACGCCGTATCCAGATGTTGCCGCAAATAAAGATTCATCTTCAAGGCCCAAGGAGATCTCCGGTTTTCCACCAATGTTCGTAGTGCTATCAATCCCAGAGGCCTCTGCGTTAAAATAGGCTTGCGACATCCTGGGGACGATTTGTATTAGTTTGCGGGCCTCTTTCGATGGCATCTTTGGACTGATCGAGCCGAATTCAAACTTCCTAATTATTGGGTAGCCGGCGCCTCCATCATTATATAGTTCTATCTCATAAACTTCACTAGGATTTGACGGGGTACCATGAACATCGATACTCCTAAACATATAGTAATATTTCTTATTTGTGGTATGTTGTATCACAATATTAGCAGAACCAGCCTCTAGAAGGCTAGTAGTCCCATCACCAACTGTCGAGACAGATGCGATTAGGTTATTGTTAAAGTCTTCATATACTATCGGAGGCTCCGTCAGTCTGTAGATCTCGTAAGCCTTGTTATTGTCGTCTGTCTCAAAAGTTATTAGGCCGTCGTTTCTCTTTTGATTGACAGCGATCATATCTATATCAGAGGCCTCGGTTGAATTGAGGGTTATCGGCACCATATCCTGCGAGCCCTGGTTAGTGTTTAAGTGAAACAATAGCTTATCTGTTTGGCCTCTGTATGGCACAAAGCCAAGTTCCGGTGGGAGGGGAGGATTGGAAAGTATCTTTCCAGTAACCTCAAATAAAGGCATCTCAACTATTTTCATGAACGGAGTCACTGTCACTCTTGAAGTTGCCTTGTCTCCCTCTATTGCTTCGCCTGTGAAGTTGTTGATCACCTCGTCTGTCGAGAACTCAAACTCCCCGTAAGAATGCCTAGTGCCAACAATCGCCTGATAGGCTATGGCTGAGTACGTATATTCTTGATCGTATTTTACTTGCGTGTCTACCAAGGAGACCTTCTCATCAGTCCCAAACTCGCTTACCAGCTCGCCGGTCTTGTTAAAATAAAAAGTCTGTACTGGGTTATCAAGGCCCTTTCCTAGGTGCTTAACGACTTTATACATTATACTTTCGGAGTATGCTTGTTCGCCATTTATCAGTTGCTGGTAAGTTCTGGCTTTGTCGTTTAAAATAAAACTTATTTGGTCTTCAAGAATAGCAATCACATCGGCCACAAGTAAGCCGGTACCGGTCACGTCACCCGTTGATATTCTTGAAGCCTCGGTAGAGGCTACAAACGACCAATCGTCTGGGAGTGGAAGGCCGGCGTACCAACTGGGGGCATCATTTAGAATCCACTCCTCTAGAAGAACAGATTTTGAAAAAGCGTCGGCATTTATTACCACCTTTGAGCCATCAGAGTCGTAATACATATAAGAATAAGCTAGTGCATCACCGACTACTGTCTGAGGCGCTGTATCTGTCGCGCCATGAATATCTCTTGCAATAAGATGCTCTGCTTGTGCCACTCCTATCGCATCCCCTATTATATGCTCGCCAGGGGGAGAAGGTATGTTGATCTGACAATACATAGGGAACAGTCCCTTGTTGCTTTCATACTCCTTGGCCTTCTCATTGTTGGCCACAATCTGATTGCTAAGGCCTCCGAAAGTATTTGAAACTTCAAGATTATCTTCCAACATGTTGGCCGTTGTACTATTTAATAAGTTTTCTTCCTCGGTAAAGACACTCTCTGTCTCTGACATAACGACATTAATATTTGGTATGACATTGTGATCACTTACGGGCGCCAACAAGTTTTCATATTCTGTGTCCAAGAAGTTATAAACAAATTCCACACCCAAGGTGTCAGTAAAATTATCAAGCCCGACGTCTAGGGCCTCTTGAAAAGTCAGACCAGTTGTTAATGTTGTAATGTGATCTTCATACACATTGCCAGGCAATGAATTTAGAATCAGCTTATCCTCCGAAGAAATAGCCAAAGACTTTGGAGTAACTGTGATATCATACACAACTGGTATAGCAGGGGCCCCTATCGCGATTGGCAAAAGAGGAGTTTCAACGCTAACATTAAATATTGGGCTTGGATTTACAGTATAGTTAAAACCGGAGTCGGTGCGGATCCACTCGCCCTGATCCTTTAGCAATAAATCGATTGGAGCGTCGGTGTCTAGGTTCGCAACCATAATCTTCTTTTCAGACATTAGTAAGATCCTCCCGTGCCGCTAGTACCGCCTGTGCTGTTTGTTTGTGTTGGCTGAGGACTAGTGGGTCTCGCACTACCTAACACCGAAGACACCCCACTAGTGGGCTTAGGCGGTGTGGGGGCATCTGAGCGGAACCTAGTGCCGACCAGGGTCACTCCCCTTGGCTGAACGACTGTAGCCGTACTGGAGAACTCGGGCGGGATGTGGTCCTGGCGTGCTATGAGTGTCACCAGGTCCTGCATCAACTTGCGGCCGGTGGTATTTAAATCTACATTCTCCGTTAAACGAGTAGCATAGACACTCTGTTCAGCGTCCATAACGTCAGAACCGTTAGAGGTCTGGAAAACAGCTTCACTGGTGACGGCTTCGGCCGGCGTGTTCTCGGTCGGGGGAGCCTGATTTGGGCCCAGCAAAAACACTGAATCAAATTCTGGTAAAAGTAATTTGGCGCTTTTCTTAAAATCCACTATGCTGTTGCTGTACGACACCATTCTACAAACCATTGTCATCTTTTTGGACTTCATTTCGTTAAACAATGTTCGATCAAGTTTTCTATAAATGGGCCTCAAGATTTGAGGCTCTCCCTTATCGTCGAGTCCAAAGCCCGTCAAAACCTCCACCTTGTTTAAATGGTTATAAAGCATATAAAAGAGGGCATACATATCCGGAGTTTTAAGCAGGTCGCGACCGGTTGATTCTTTAACCGACACCCAATCCTTCCTTGTCTGTTCCGATGTTCCCAAGATGATAGATTTTATCTGGTTGGGGAGGTCGTCTAAAAATGCTTTCTTAGCGACTATGCCATTCTCTTTATTATCAAAATAAGAGTCTATAATATTGTTTTTCTCGAACGACATAAGATCCTCGATCTTGCGAGCAGAGGAGGTTTTCGGAAACAAGTCGCTAGTTGCGCTAATAAGCGGAGCAACCAAAGAACTGGTAAGCTCAACCAACTCCTTTTGCTCCTCTAACTCTTTAATTTCCAGCTCTTCGGCAACGCTTATATCTTCCACCTCAAATGGATCTGTCGCGAATTTGGTGTTCTGGCCTAACATAATCTTAGGATCAAGATTCTTGGCCTCCTCAATTTCCAAGCCAGAAGAGTAATCATTGGTGGCCACTTTCTTGTTAAAGGTTTCCAAGGATGTAACCGTCACATTTAGGGCGCCAAGAGTTATGGAGTTCCCAATATTAATCTTCGTTGCGTCCAAAGATATAGGAGCCTTCGAAGCCTCGAACTTGCCACCAAAAGTTGACGGTGGCAAAGTTGGATAAGTGGGCGTAGTAGGGTCACTATTGGATGTTAGTTGCTCGACAGGGGCGGCGGCCACTGTGCTTGCGGCCAAGATCCCCGAAACAATTGCATTGTACTGCTCCTCGGACCATAATCCTGCCCCTCGGTCAAGGGTGTGTACTTCATTTTTATCGCCCATCTTTATAACGGCCGGGGTGAGATATGAGTAGAACTGTTCTTTAAGTTCCATTTCGCGAGAGAAGTCGGGACTAGAATCGCCTTCTACTGTGGTGTCAATTATCGGATCGTCGCTATAGGGCGCTGCAAAGTACTTGTTGTTCTCTGCGTCAAGCCTGGCTTGGTATTGTTCAGTGGAGACTAGGCGAGGGCCAATGGACTTCTCTCCTCCTCCTCCTAAGAAATCATAGCCTACCTTGTTCTGCATATTGCTGTCGTGAACCTGATTAAAACTCTTCACGATCCTAAAGATTCCACGAGGAGGTTTGCCTTTGAAGGCGCCGGTGTCGGCGTTGTAATCAACCTCATCTACCTCTGGGCTCAAAGTACCAACTTTAAGTTTTATCTGTGCCTCTAATTGGCTCACCTGGCTCAGCACCGTTTCAATCCCTGTCAATGTTCCCGTAGAAGGTGACGCTAGTTTGTAAAGAAGGCGGGCTGCTCTTTTTAGTCGTCCAAACTTTATGTCGGCTAGATTGTATAATACATCTGTATAGGTGCTTATTGCTGTGAGCCATGGTGAAGAGGATATACTTTGATCAACAATAGTTGTGCGATCCGACAGATTGTTATTCAAAATCTCTTCTTCGGAAGGGATCTTGTAATCCTCTTCATTCTTTTTAATATAATCTAGTTTGAAGGCGCCGGTTTTTGTGTCAAGATTTTCCAGACGACTGGACTCCGAGTAATACCTCCGAAGTAACTTTCTTGCTTCCGTAAGTTTGCTAAGTTGCTTTTTCACAAATGGTACTGTACCATCTTCAATCTCCATCTCTACTGTATAACGATATAGTCCATCCGTCTTTCTCTCCATATCAAAATCTGTTACGCCAAATGTTCTAATACTACGATCTTGAGTTATCCCTAGGTTTAACTCTTTAATCGCACCAATATCTACTAGCCTTGACTCGGTGTCATATGTAAGCAGGTTTCTGCTAATCGTGCTGGTGGGTAGTGTTCCGGCCGTGGTCTCGGCAGAGTT
>TARA_R110002073_G_scaffold7245_12_pt1 | contig 14841 bp, 15 predicted proteins | sample TARA_R110002073 | Tara Oceans TARA_R110002073 (sample SAMEA4397174) | marine metagenome | biome: Polar Biome; feature: [DCM] deep chlorophyll maximum layer (ENVO:01000326); material: water (ENVO:00002006), including particulate matter (ENVO:01000060) such as... | depth 40 m
GGCATTTGGAATCGGCGTCATCGTCGGATGGAAGCTGCGACCCTAAAATCTGGTTACGATCCCAAAATCAAGGCGTGAATGAATTATGTCAACATTAAGCGAAGCCGAGCGAACTCAATTTTCCGATGCCCTTGAACGTGTGGGGGGGGATGAGGAAATGTTCATCGAGCTTGCTGAAATCGTATCCGAGGATGCTCCAGGGATGCTGGCAGAACTCGAGAATCAGTTGCAATCGGACCAGCTTGGTGAGGTGGCTCAGACAGCTCATGCGCTCAAGGGGCTGCTGAGCACCTTCCAAACAGGCCCCCCGGTTGCCCAGTTACAACCCTTTATCGACGAGGCTCGTCTGGGACACACGGAATCGGCAACGATGATGTTTCGCGACCTGATGCCGTCGCTGAAATATTTGGTTGGGCAAGTCCAACAGCTCAACGACAAATACTGATTTATCCTCATGGACTATTTCCTGCTCATCACGTATTTGTGCATCGCGATTGGTTTCTCGTTTTTGTGTTCGATCGCCGAAGCCGTTCTGCTTTCAATCACACCAAGTTTCATTGCCGAGCGTCGGCAAGACAAAACGAAATCCTCGAAGCGAATCATCCAGCTCAAAGAAAATATTGATCGGCCGTTAGCGGCGATCCTTAGTCTTAATACGATCGCGCATACCGTCGGGGCGGCGGGCGTCGGGGCACAAGCGGCCAAGATCTATGGCGATCAATACCTGGGAGTGATCAGTGCGCTACTGACGCTTATGATCCTGGTGCTTAGCGAGATCATTCCCAAGACCGTGGGGGCATTGCATTGGCGCCGGCTCGCTGGCAGTGTTGCACTGCTGGTTCAAGGCTTGATCATCTTGATGTTGCCGCTGGTTTGGATGTCAGAGTTTTTGACACGATGGTTGTCAGGCAACAAGAAACAGCAACTGGTCACGCGAGCCGAGATCGCTGCTGTCGCCGAATTGGGGACTCGCGAGGGGTTGTTGAAACAGCACGAATCTCGCATCTTGCGCAACCTGTTGAAGCTCGAATCGATCACGGTCGAAGACGTGATGACGCCCAGCACGGTGGTGATCTCGTTCGAAGAATCGCGGCGTTTATCCGAAATGGTAGAGGAGCTAAAGACGCTGCCCGTTTCTCGAATTCCGATTTACCGAGAACGACGCGATATCGTTACGGGGTTTGTATTACGAAGTGATTTGTTGGCGTCCGTGGTTTCGGGGGACAGCGACAAGCCTTTGAGCGATTTTTCGCGTCCCGTCTTGCGAATCGGCGAAGACGAAAGCATTACCGTCGCCTTTGACCATCTGCTCGATTCACGTGCCCACATCGCAATGGTGATGGACAAATTTGGCGGCGTCGAAGGATTGGTGACACTCGAGGACATCATCGAAACGCTGTTAGGGCTCGAGATCGTCGATGAACACGATGCGACGGTCGACATGCAAGAACTCGCACGCCAACGCTGGGAAATGCGACGCGAAAAGCAAGGAATCGCAGCACCGTCGTCCCGCGAATAACCCCCGTCGTCCCGCGAATAACTCAGCGGGGCGTAAGTGATGCTGGTCGCTGCCGAGGCTGCAGACCACGCTGGCTCAGCCGAGTTGCTTAAGCGCACTATCGAAGCGGCGATCAAACTCGGCGAACAATTCGAGGGTTTCGGGGCGTTCCAGCACCTCGGAAACACGTTCCGCTCCACTGTCGACCTTGGGGTTGGATTGTAGATCCTCCTCTGAGGCCTCTTTTTGTCCTGCGACGCGAGTGGCAACGGTGATCGCCGCAGACTTCCATCCGTTGACGCTCGATAGGGCATCAGCCAACGCGGCACGCAGCACGCGAAAATCCATGTGGGCAAACGTGTCCTCAAACGCCAAGCGCATTCGATTGGCATTTGCGGAATCGAGTGTCACGTGGTCTTGTTGTAGATACCGGTTCAACGTGCGACCAAGCAGCACCGTTCTCATGATTTCAAGCGGCACACCGCGAATCGAAGTGACCATGGCGACGATTTTGCGAAGCGGAAATAACAGGATTTTCAGCGGCGCTTTCGCCAGTAACCCCAAACATCCTGTCAAGCAACCGCCACTATTGGAGTAATAGGGTTTTAGGTCACCGAGTAAATCGCTGCGGTTGTGTGCCGACAATGTACGTGAGACGACGAAACGCCGACATTGATCGCGGACGATGTCATCGACGAATGGAACCGGGATAAACCGCGCGGTCGAAGATACGATTCCAGCGACCACCCATTGATGGGCCAACCAAGATGAAGATTCGGGCATCGGATAATCCTTTTTATTCGGCATGGGGGCGATCGGCGTTCATTGCCTGAGTGTCGCCGGCATCACTTGGGGACTTACTTTTGTTTTTATTGCGTTGGCTTCCAATGGGGCGAGGTTTCGGAGGGTTCTCGCCCGCGGGCCAGCCCTCACGTTGACGCGTTCGGTCACCATCGCGATCTTCGGTTTGATCGTGTAGCAACGTCACGTTGGTAGGATACGGCATATCGATGCCCGCATCGTCAAGGGCTTCTTTGATATCCGAGATGACTGAATTTCCGACGCGAACGACGTTGGCACGTTCGGGAGCCGTCCACCACCGTGCTCTTAACACCACACTGCTGCCGCCAAGTTCCGTTGCGACCACATCGGGCGCCGGATCGCTTACCACGCCCTCGGCCGATTCGAGAGTTTGCAGGATGATTTTCGCTGCTTGTCGCAGATCGTCCCCATAGCCGACGCCGACGTCGTATTGTGTTCGAATCGCATCGTAGGCGGTGTTGACGACAACGGGGTTTGTATAGATCTGGCTGTTGGGAATCACCACCCGCTTGCCATCGTATGTCTTGATCAGCGTCGCTCGCGTCTCGATCGATTCGACGGTCCCTTCGTGGTCACCCGAAGCAATTTGGTCCCCGATTTTGAACGGTTCATTCAGCAGGATCAGCAAACCGGCCATAAAGTTCTGCAAAATGTCCTTAAAGGCAAATCCAATCGCAACGCCACCGATGCCAAGCGAGGTCAGCAATTTTCCTGGCGTGATCGAAGGAGCCATGATCGCGACCGCGAGGATCAGTCCTACGAAAATCAACACCCACTGAGCGACTCGCCCCATCACTCGTCCCAGATTCGCTGAGCTTTTGTCTTTCGTTGCGCGTCGGACAAACCGCCGTACTAGCTTGGCAATAAAATAGAAAATGGCAAACACGACGACGCCAACGAGTAGGAACGGCAACCGGTCCATGAAACTGTCGATCATATTGTCAACCGTTCCCCACACCGTATCGATGCTGACGTCCACTTCGCCTGGGACGTCGTTTGGGTTAGCGACTTCATTAGCCGCTTCGGATGTTGCCGCATCCGTCGCCGCGTCGTCTTGGGGCACTGCGAGAGCGAAGGGAAGAAGATTTAAAGGAGTAGCCATTGGTTTGCCTCGCGTGTTGGTTGATTATCCATCACAAGCGGGAACGCAACTCTTATGCCTTTACTCTGCTTTGGGTTTTGCTTGCACAACGGACTCATTTCCTGGCTTGCCGCCGACCATGCTGCGTGGTGCTCAGTCAAATCTAGATCGGAACGAACGGTTTTGAGGCATTTTCAGGATTCGCTTACGTGTGGCACGAGAATCGCAATATCAATGTCCTTCGTAACGTAACCCGTGGGTGACTGTCGCCAACGGATCGATCGTATACACACACTCACTTTCTGTTTCGATTGGAGACTCCGATGTTAGGTTGGGCAATCACGTTTTTGGTAATCGCGTTGATCGCGGCGGTACTTGGTTTTGGTGGGATCGCAGGTTCAGCCGCGATGATTGCCAAAGTGCTGTTCGTCGTGTTCCTTGTGCTGTTCATTATCAGCTTGGTCATGGGACGACGTGGACCGACGGTCTAAGACCGAAACTGGCTAGCGAACGCCGCGAAATCCAAATGCCATCTACTTTGGCGCAAACCGAGTGGCTTTTAAAGCGGAGCGGCGCAAGCCGCCCGGTAAATCTCGAATGTTTTACTCGCTGCAACCGGGCGGCTTTCGCCGCACCGCTAACCAAAGTAGATGGCATTGAGCGCAAGTCGCCCGGTCGCCGCGAGTAACCGCGTCGGCAAAACACCGGGGCGGCGAAAGCCTCGCTACGGGCGGTGCTGTATCACCACGGGTCTGTTTATCGCAGGCCTGCTTGTTGTTTTCAAAAACTCATTAATCAAAAAGGATGTCGTGATGTTTTTTCTCGAACCTCTTCTGACAGACGGTATTGCTCAGTTGTCTTACTTGGTGGGTGACACCAGCACGGGGCATGCAGCGGTAATTGACCCTCGCACCGATGTGGAAGTCTACGAAACGCTCGCTCGTAAACATGGCGTTTCGATCACGCATATTTTTGAAACCCACATTCACGCGGACTTTGTTTCAGGCAGTCGTTCGTTGGCCGAGCGAATTGGTACCGCGAAGATTTGCGTCAGCGGTGTCAGGGCGGACTACAAATTCGAAGGCGAGCCGATCAAAGATGGGCAGGAGTTTGATTTCGGATCGTTTCGGCTGACTGCGCGGCATACACCGGGGCATACGCCAGAGCATATGTCGTTTGAGCTTCGCGAATCCAAGCACGCCGAGATGCCTTGGGCGGTTTTTAGCGGAGACTCGCTGTTTGTCGGTTCGGCGGGTCGGCCCGACTTGCTAGGCGAAGCCGAGACCGAGGGGTTGGCCAAGGATCTGTATAAAACTCTTTACGACTATTACTTGAAACTCGACGATTACGTGACGATCTATCCCGGGCACGGGGCAGGGTCGGCGTGCGGAGCTGATATTGGAGACCGGATGCTCAGTACGATCGGTTATGAACGACGTACCAATAAATTCCTGCGATTTCCTGGCTTCGACGCGTTTCGGGCGTTTGTCGTTGATGATGCCCCGCCGGCACCATGGCACTATCCGATGCTAAAGAAGGTGAACGCCGCCGGTCCAGAAATTATGGATCGGTTACCTACTATCCCTGCGTTGCCGCCAAGCGAGTTCCGCAAGGTTGCACGTGAGCCGGGAGTCACGATTATCGATACGCGTTCGATGTTAGCGTTCGGCGGAGGCCATGTTCCTGGAGCGATCAATATTGGTGCCCGTCCAGAAATGTCGGCTTGGGTTGGTCAGATGTTTGATCTTGATCAGCGATTGCTATTGGTCGTGGACAACGACGATGATGTCGAATCAGTGCAGCGATTGATCGTGCGTACTGGGCACTCGCAATTTGCTGGCTATTTGGCCGGTGGCATGAAGGCTTGGGAAGTCTCGGGATTGCCATTGCAAAAGCTCGAGCAAATCAGTGTCGAAGAGGTGCATCAAGATCAGAGCAATGGTTCTCATCTGAACTTGGTAGATGTTCGGTCTCCCGGCGAATGGGAATCAGGCCATCTGCCGGGTGCGGAGCACCACTTCATCGGTGACATGCGAGAACGAATCATGGGACTCGATAAATCGAAGCGTTACGCCACGTATTGCGCAAGCGGCTATCGAGCCAGTATTGCATCGAGTTTGATGCAGTCGCGAGGCTTTCAGCAAGTCGCCAATATTCCCGGCAGCTACGGTGCTTGGACCGCAGCGGGTTACGAGGTCGAACACGATAAAGGATCGCAGTCATGATCGGCGAATTTAGTCTGCTGGCGGCGGATCAGGTGGACGCGTTGCAGTACACGGGGCCTGCTTGGTCGCCCTACTTGGTCGGTGCCTTGATCGGCGTTTTGTCGATGTTGACTTTCTATTTTTCGAATAAGCCGCTCGGAGCCAGCACGGCGTATGCGCGAGTGGCTGGTTTGATCGGCGAGAAAGTCGCACCGGCGCACACGCATTCGCTTGCCTTTTTCAAAAAGAAATCTCCCAAAGTGGGATGGGAAGTGATGTTGGTGTGCGGCGTGGTGGTGGGGGCCTTCGTGGCCGCATGGACAGGCAATGAATTGACCGGGCGATTGCTGCCCGCGATGTGGCAAGACCGTTTTGGCGCCGACAGCGGATTGTTGCGGATCGTGGTGGCGCTAGCAGGCGGCGTGATGATGGCGTTCGGAGCACGAATGGCCGGTGGATGTACCAGCGGACATGGGATTAGCGGCACGCTGCAGTTGGCGGTCGGTTCCTGGGTCTCTGCGATCTGTTTTTTCATCGGTGGGATCATCACCGCCATGTTGGTTTATGCGATTTAGTGACGGAAAGAAATCTATCCAGCGGTCCTAATGACGGAGAATATGATGGCAACCACGGTTCACCCATCGTCGGAATCGAAACTTAAAAAAGAAACAGATGCAGCCGGTGCACAGACGCTTGCCCTGGGAATGGTGTTTGGGATCGCCTTTGGCTTTCTGCTACAAAAAGGGGGCGTTGCAAAGTTCAACGTGCTGATCGGTCAGTTGTTGCTTCAAGACTTTACTGTTTTGAAAGTGATGCTGTCCGCAGTGATCGTCGGCATGATTGGGATTCATTTGCTTCACCGTGCTGGAAAAGTCGAGCTGCATATTAAGCCGACTCGTTTCGCATCGAACATCCTCGGTGGTTTGCTGTTTGGTGCCGGATTCGGATTGTCAGCCTATTGTCCGGGGACCGGTGCTGCCGCACTCGGGCAAGGCAACTACGATGCGATCGCGATGATGATTGGCATGGTGGGTGGTTCGTATCTGTTTGCGGAGTGCTCGGGATGGATCGGCCGCAAGATCGATCCGATCGGTGACCGTGGAAAGTTGACGCTTCATGATTGGTTGCCGATCAACCGCACGGTCGTGGTCGTCGGCAGCGCTATCATTCTGTGCGTCGTGTTGGCGATCATCGAAACGATGACGGTCCGGTAAAGGCCATGACGGGAACGAGGGGGCAATGCGTTTCTAGGCTGGAGCCTAGGAACGAGCGGTTTACAACATTTTTTTAAGAGATGACGGATGAGCGATACAAACCCACAAATCAACGAACAACTCAACAAGCTCGCGGCGATTTGCTGCGAGCAACTCGAAGGCAACGAGCCTACAACGGCGATGGACGAAGCTTCAACCAAACCGCTGCTGAAGTCGCTATTGATGAGTGGCTTTTCACGTAAAGAGGGAGCCTCGCTACAAGTCGAGATCGAAAACCGTGTAAAAGACCGCTGTCGTGATACGTCGATGCATCGCGGCGGAGCCCTCTCGAGTATCACTGGCAAGTTACAAAAACAATTCGACGATTTGGCACGTTGGGAATCAAAGCAGCCCGGGGACGACAGCAAGGCCAAAGCGGCAAATATCAGTTCGGCAACCGACGCTTGATCGTGATTCTGCACGGGGAGAGGGATCATCGACACGCCGCAATCGACTTTGAATTCCGCAGGCCGAGCGTCTGAGGACATTGCGATTCTGTTTTACTGGATGAGTGCCGGCGCAGTTGCGATCTGGTTGATCGTGATTGGCGTTGCCGTTTACGCTATCTACCAACCAGGACGACATCATCCCCGCACCACCAAAATGTTAGTCATTGGCGGCGGCGCGGTGTTTCCCACCATCGTGTTGACCGGTCTACTTTGTGTCGCGCTGCCGATGTTACCCGAGCTGCAGCGACCTGCACCGCCCGGAAGTCTGCAGATTCACGTCAGCGGAGTGCTTTGGTGGTGGCGTGTCGACTACCTGACCGCCGACGGCGATACAATCGCATCCGCCAACGAAATCCGAATCCCCGTCAATCAGCCGGTCGAATTCAAGCTGAATAGCGAAGACGTAATCCATTCGTTTTGGATCCCTCCGCTTGGTGGCAAAGTCGATATGATCCCGGGACGCCAAACGCGGTTACAGCTATACCCGACGCGGGTCGGGACTTACCGCGGCGCATGTGCCGAGTTCTGTGGCACCGCGCATGCGCAGATGAATTTTGACATCGTTGTCATGCCTGTCGATGAATTTAACGATTGGCTGGTCGGGCAATCTGCACCAGCCAAACAACCTGTCGAACCCGATGCCATTGCGGGGCAACAACAATTTCTTAAATACGGCTGTAGTGCGTGCCATACGATTCGCGGCACCGTCGCGGAAGGAAAGGTCGGCCCCGATCTAACCCATTTTGGTAGCCGGATCAGTATCGCGGCCGGCGTGTTGAAGAACAATCCCGAGAATCTGGCTCGCTGGATCACGCAGACTCATGATGTCAAACCAGGAGCCGACATGCCGGAATTTGATTCGTTGCCTGAGCATGATTTGAGGCAGATGGTCGCTTACCTGGAGCAATTAAAATGAGCCAGGACGATCTCGCCGACGATCAATTGAAATCCGACAACCGTTCGCTAGACGACGTCCCGGTATCCGATGACGGCATGTCCGCGCAAGCCAAGCGGTTGCTTGCACCGTGGCGGACGCCCACGGGGTGGCGTTATTGGTCGGCGGTGAATAATTCCGAGGTTGGATTGTGGTATACCGTCACTGCGTTCGCCTTCTTTTTGTTCGGCGGCGTGCTCGCGTTGGTGATGCGGATCCAATTAGCACTGCCCGACAACGACTGGTTAACACCCGAACAGTACAATCAGGTCTTCACGATGCACGGCAGCGTGATGATGTTCTTGTTCGCGGTGCCGATTCTCGAAGCGATTTCGATCATGTTGCTGCCGCAGATGTTGGGAGCTCGCGATTTGCCGTTTCCGCGTTTGTCGGCGTACGGCTATTGGTGCTTTTTGATTGGCGGAATCTTCGTGTGCGGGTCGCTATTCTTCGGGGTGGCGCCGCGCGGCGGCTGGTTTATGTACCCGCCAATGACGACCGAGTATCAATCCGGTGTCGGAGTCGATATTTGGTTGTTGGGACTGTCGTTCATCGAAGTGGCCTCGATTGCTGCGGCGGTGGAATTGATCGTCGGCGTGCTGAAGTGTCGACCGCCAGGAATGCGGCTGAATTTGATCCCGCTGTATGCCTGGTACATCCTTGTTGTCGCCGTGATGATCCTGTTTGCATTCCCGCCGCTGATCGCGGGTGACTTGTTGATGGAATTGGAACGGACGCTGGATTGGCCTTTCTTTGATGCATCCCGCGGTGGTGATCCGCTATTGTGGCAACATCTGTTTTGGATCTTCGGTCACCCCGAAGTCTATATCGTGTTTCTGCCGTCGATCGCATTGGTGGCGATGATCGTGCCGACGTTTGCCCGTGTTCCGATGGCTGGCTATGGATGGATCGTATTGGCGGCGGTGGGGACCGGTTTTTTGAGTTTTGGATTGTGGGTTCACCACATGTTCACGACCGGATTGCCGGGGCTGACGATTGGGATTTTTTCCGCGGCGTCCGAAGCGGTTGCGATCCCCACCGGCATTCAAATTTTTTGCTTTATTGCCACGTTGTTGATCGGCCGGATCACGCGGTCGGTTTCGCTGCTGTTTGTGCTGGCGGGTTTGGCGACGTTTATCATCGGCGGGTTGACGGGCGTGATGGTTGCCGTGGCTCCGTTTGATTACCAGGCTCATGACACCTACTTTATCGTCGGACATCTGCATTATGTTTTGGTCGGCGGCACGATCTTTCCAATCATGGCTGGCGTTTATTACTACTATCCCCTTGTCATGGGAAAACAGTTGTCCGAACGCTACGGACGTTGGGCATTTTGGTTGACGCTGATCGGATTCAACGTCAGCTTTTTTCCAATGCATTTGACCGGGTTGTTGGGGATGCCGCGGCGAGTCTATACGTATCCCGCCGACATGGGATTTGACACGTTGAATCTGATTTCGACCGTGGGCGCATTCGTGTTGGCAGCCGGGTTTGTTGTGTTTCTGTGGGACGTGCTGCGACCGAAGAAACACGAACCGCTTGCCGCTCGAAATTGCTGGAACGCCGGAACGTTGGAATGGTTGGCCGAGGTTCCCGATCAACCATGGGGAATACGATCGATTCCAATCATCAAAAGTCGTTATCCCCTTTGGGATCAAGAGAACTTTGTTGACGACATCGACCAGGGCAAATTTTATCTGCCGGACGCCGAAGAAGGACTGCGAGAAACATTGGTGACGTCCACGATGGATGCCAAACCGATTCAATGTCTACGCGTTCCCGGACCCACGTTTTTGACCTTTTACGCGGCGTTGTTTACCGGCGGCGTGTTTATCTTTTCGACCTACCATTGGTGGACTGCGTCGGTGATCAGCGGCGTGTTGGCGCTGGCGACGGTGATCGCTTGGTTGTGGACCGGAACGGCGGTGATCCCCGAAAAATCGCACAAGGACGTGGGGTTGGGGTTAAGCTTGCCGATCTACGTATCGGGTCCGCGAGCGGTCGGATGGTGGGCGATGTTTATTACCATGCTCGGCGATATGACCGCGTTCATGTCGTTGGTGTTTGGCTACTTTTTTTATTGGACCATCCACGAAGATTTTCCTCCTCAGGATGCGGCGGGACCGGGCACGATGTGGCCGACCGTCTCGCTTGTCGCCGCCGGGATCGCTTGGGGATCGATAGTGGCAGCTCACAAATTGAATCGTAACGACAAGGCATTCGGATTTTATCTCAGCAGCGTGATTGCGATTTTAGCGTCGCTGTGTGCCGCAATCGTACTGGGGGTAACACCCATGCTGACTCAGATGGATCCGAGCCGTCATGTTTATCCCGCCATCGTTTGCGTGTTAGTACTTTGGACCGTTGTGCACCTGTGTGTCGGAGCTCTGATGCAAGCGTACTGTGTCGCACGCCGATTGGCTGGGAAGATGACTGCGCGTTATGACGCGGACATCACCAATGTGATGCTGTACTGGCATTTTTTGGCGTTGACGTCGCTGATCACGGTTGCCGTGATTGCCTGGTTCCCGTGGGTGGCGTAAGCAAAGGAGCGTATCCCGTGATTTCGAACGAGCCGACCCCAGTGCGACGCAACCATATTCTCTGGTTGGTAGTGCCCCCCGGCGTCTGGGCAGTCCACTTTTTAGCGAGTTATATGACAATCGCAATTTGGTGTGCCAAGTTTGCTGATGACAGTGCCGACGCGACCCCGGTGCGAATCGCGATTGCCGTTTATACCGTCCTCGCACTCGCGATCATCGTCGGGATAGGATTCCTGAGTTATCGGCAACACCGCAACGGGGGCAACGCACCACATGATGAGGATACCCCCGAGGACCACATTCGTTTCACTGGTCAAGCCACCTTTTTGTTATCGCTGTTAAGCGGAGTCGCGACGATTTTCACCTCGCTGGTGGTCGTGTTTGTGGGGAGTTGTGACTGATGCAACTCGCGTGTTGGAACCTTGGTTGGATCGTTTTGGCAGCGGCATGGTTGGGGCCGCTTCCCGACTTGGCGACCGCGTCGTTTGCTGCACACATGACACTGCATATGGCGGTGGTTGCGGTAGCGGCACCGCTGCTTGCGATTGCCATTGCGGGGAAAGCATGGGATCCAGTGATCCGGTTTCCGCGTCCCTTTTCTCCGGTTCCTGCCTCCGTGGGGGAACTGTTGATTGTATGGGCCTGGCATGCGCCGGGACTGCATCATTGGGCTCGGCATTCCGCAGTGGGGTTTGTGATCGAGCAAGGCATGTTTTTAGCCGCGGGTTTGTGGGTGTGGATGTCCGCGTTCGGCGGCACCGCCCCACGTGATCGTGGCCGCAGTGCCGCTGGGGTGATCGGACTGCTGTTAACTTCGATGCACATGACATTGCTCGGAGCTTTGTTGGTGATGTCACCACGATTGTTGTACCTGCACCATGGCCGCAGCGAAATGTTGACGCCGATCATGGATCAGCATCTCGGTGGCGCTGTCATGTTGGTCGTTGGTGGGATCGCATTTCTTGCTGGTGGATTGTGGTTAACGAAAGATCTCGTTTCGCTCGGTCGACTCGAAATGGGGACGAATGAGGGATGAACAACTCACGAACAAATTGGCAACGTCTCAAAGAGCTCACGATCCTGTTGGTGGGCTTGGGCGTGGTCGGCATCGTCGTATTGGTCTCGGGTGTATTTCCGATCAAAGCCAGCAGCGGACACTGGCCGATCACCGCTTGGATACTCGATTTCGCCAGTGATCGATCGGTCGATTTTCATAGTGCGGGGATCGAATCGCCGCCACTGGACGAACCGGGCATGATTCGATTAGGCGCGGCAAGCTACGACGCGAATTGCCGTTGGTGTCACGGACGCCCTGGGTTGCCAGTGCCGCGTGTGCCAGCGGAGATGACGCCAGCGCCTCCCTACTTTCCCACGGCAACGTTCGATCAAGAGCCACGCGAGTTGTTTTACATCGTCAAGCATGGAATCAAGTTCGCGGGGATGCCGGCTTGGCCGTCGCGTCAGCGAGACGATGAAGTTTGGCCGCTGGTGGCGTTCTTGAAATCGTTCCCAGAAATGGACGTGGCGACCTATTTAGGCCATGTTCAGGTGTCGATGGAGACCGATTCGGCGACGAAGCAACTTGTCGCAGACGCCTGTGCGTCATGTCATGGAGCCCACGGTCACGGCCGCGCCGGAGACCGCGTTCCCGTGATCGCGGGGCAAAACCGCGAGTATCTCGAGATGACGCTCAAGGCATTTAAAACAGGGCAGCGGCACAGCGGGATCATGGAACCAATCGCAGCTCGGCTGGACGCAGCGGAAATTCGAAAGCTTGCGGAATACTTTTCAAAACAGCCCGCACATCCGTCGGAAAGCGGTGAGGACGAGCCGTCATCGCACCCTGCGGAAGCCAAATCACGTGAATTAAATGAATCCGAACAAACGCTGTACGAACTCGGAAAATCGCTTGCCAATCATGGTGACGGACCGCAGAAGATCGCATCGTGTGCCGAATGTCATGGCCCCACCCCGATCGACCGCAGTGTCGAGTATCCTCGATTGGAAGGACAACCGGCAGCATACCTGCGTCAGCAGTTGCATCTGTTTGCCGATCAAGCTCGCGGCGGCACTGAAAATGCGGACTTAATGCATGGGATCGCCAGCAAGTTGTCCGACGAACAGATCGATGCGTTAGCGTTGTACTACTCGCGCTGAAGGCTTGGTTTCCGATGCTGTCAACTTGGAACGTCGATTTTTCTCGTGACCGGTAGAGGTAGCATGAATTTTGTGTAGGGACCTTCAGCCATTTTTTTGCAGTGCTTCGATGGATGAATTATCTCATCCCGGAGGGATTTTTAGACATTAGCCGGTGGTAAACGCAGCGACACCAGCTAATACCGTTGAATTACTCACCAATGAAGGTGGCGGCCGACTGCCATGGGCAAAAGCGGGGCCTAAATCATTTGGGCGAAACGACCAAGCGATTGCGGAGCGTCATGCCACGCAGGTGCGGGCGGAGCGACTCCTGGGCAATCTGCTTCAAGACATAGGTGTCAACTCGCCCTTCGATGATAACCGCTCGGCCATCCACGATGACGCCCACCTCGCGCAGTTGCCGACGTCCGGTTTCCCGAAGTACTGCTTCCAACCGACGACCTTGCAAGCGATGTGCGGCATGAACCACCGCCGCAGGATTCAAAGTAGGTCCGCTCGTCGGGGCCGCAGAAGAAGGGTTTGCGGGGAGGCGACGAGCGGAGCTTGGCGACGAAATCATGAGCGAGCCTTTGGCGCAGAGAAGTTGGATGGGGGCAATCGGTCAATCAGCAATTTTTAGACCACGCAAATGTGATTAGCGTCGCCCAGATCTGGCTTGCACTGCTGGCACACAAATTGCCTCGCTGAAAATCGGCATGGCTTTGTTGGATTTGATTTGACTCGGCCACGAACCGTTGGTCCGTACTGCCATCGCTGTCGCAGAAACAAAAAAGAAATCCAATAATGAGGCAACCCGTTGCTGGAAAAATTTGAGCCAACTAGGGTCAAAAACGCTCATACCGTGCGTTGCTTTGCTTGCAGACTGCGCACTATTCGATCGGATAACCCAAACGACTTTTCAGCCCAATCGCTCAGCCACTGGCGAGATGGTCATCGGTCTGGCTCGGTGAGGCCAGTCGGTCGAGTTCCACTTCGGAAACGCGAACTTCAGCAGCCTCCAAATAGATGCCTAATTGGCCGGTATCGAACGTTTGGTCGGCCAGCGACAGCACGACTCGGCCATCGACAGACAATTCGAGATAGCTACCAAACGCCAGTAGTTGGATCGATGCCTCGCTGCGTGATTTGGAATACCAAAAACCTGTTTGCAGCGATCGGAATGTCATCATGTGTTCACCGCTGCCATCGGCTCCGGTACCCCAGGCGCGAAGCTGGGCGACTCCCTTCAAAATGTCGAGCGACAGGTAATATCCGTCACGTGTTTCGGGATCTAAGCGAAAGACGATTCCACATTTACCAAGTCCTTGCATTTCCAATTTGGCCTGAAAGCGAAAACAGTCCAGGGTGCCGTCAAAGACGAATGCCTGGAAACCACTTTCACAGGCGAGGTCCAAATGACCGCCGCCGACTCGGCACACCTGAATTTGCGGGCCGACATCTTCGATCAAACTGTGGATACATCGGCAATCGATACTTTCGCGAAGGTAGTCATCGATCCCCTCGAACGTCACCGCTCGCAGCAACCCCGAATCGCTTCGCACCAAACGCTTCGGCGGCGGCATCAAGTTTTCGGCCGTCCGATCAGTCAAGTTCATCGAATAGAAATTCCAGAGCAGCCAACCGTGGTCATCACGGCACACCCGTCCGGCGTAATTGCCTTGGGCCAACAGAACGTTGTCGTGATAACTTTGCCACGGATCGCCGATCTTTTTTGTGTGCCAGTAACGGATTTTGGCATCTTCGCGGATGCTGCCGATCAAGTAATAGTCGTCGTCAAAATAGATCAAATTTGGTACTTCGACGTCATCGTAAAGACGCGGGTGGTGCAGTGCCGGTTGCGCTTCGAAATGATGCGGGGCAACCTCCTTCATCAAAGCCACACAACCACGGCGGACAATCG
>TARA_R110002073_G_scaffold134826_3_pt1 | contig 14828 bp, 10 predicted proteins | sample TARA_R110002073 | Tara Oceans TARA_R110002073 (sample SAMEA4397174) | marine metagenome | biome: Polar Biome; feature: [DCM] deep chlorophyll maximum layer (ENVO:01000326); material: water (ENVO:00002006), including particulate matter (ENVO:01000060) such as... | depth 40 m
CTGATTTGGTCCTCCAACTAGCCCTACTGATTTTCTATCCTTTTTATTCATTATCTAAGTGATGTAAGTAATTTAGTATTATTTAACCTTAACAACATTTGTCTGTCTCCTGAAACTTGTCTTCGTAATATAACATTAACAAAATAGTTTCTGAATTTTTTATGTTGCAATGGAGATTTAAAATAATTTAAATTGATGTTATTTAGATTTCTTTTGTATCCATTAAGTTCAGTATTCCAAATTGACTGTTGAGTAACAACACCACCTGGACTAGGAAACTCTCCTCTATCATTAGTGATATCCCAAAATTGATTAAATCTATATTTTTGTTCTACTTTAGAACACAATATATTAATGTTATTTGTATTCACTATTGGATAAGTTAACTCTAAAATAGGATTGTTAAATGGTGTAGGAACTAATTGTAATAATCCAGATGTTTGTTCATTATTATAAATGACAGCTTGATCAAAATTAAATAGTAAGTCTTCCCACTTATCATTTCCACATGCATATCCTAATACTCCTTTGTATACATATGCCTCCAACTGGTATTCAATACTTCTTAAGGTATTAACAGTTTGACCACTGTTAGCAACTAACTCTACTTCCCAAGGATAATCTACCCCATAGTAATTTGCATAGCTATCACATCTTTCATTATGTCTCCAAATAGATCCAACTGAATAATTAGGTGTTACACTATTATAAAAAAAGTAATTACATTGTGCATCTGAAACAAAAGAAGGATCTCCTTTTGGTCCAGCTAAATAAATTAATGGTGCACTATCAGGACAAGTCCCTAATGCTGTAGTAACAGTTCCTGGTATTGAAGCTGGAGGACACTCACACGTTACCTTTCTACATTCAACTTTACCTGTATCATCACAAGTACCTGTTGTTTCTGTAAATTGCAAAGTAGTTGAGTTCTGAAAAACTTTTGTATAACCAGCAGGACAAGTACATGAAAATGGTATGCTACATACAGAACCTGCTACTTGATTAGCAACAGCTTGCAACTCTGCATTGTTTTGTGCATTCATTGTAAATTGATTTGGACCTGCAGGACCACTAGGTGTATTATATCTACTATTTGAAGCATTATCTAAAATAGCAGCGTTACCTGGAATATTAGAATTACCACCACAAAATACACCAAATACTTCTTGCTTTAATGGATCACCTAAATTAGTATTTGCCCATGAACCAGTATTGGTAACTTGACCACTACCAGATGTAACATTTGGAGATTGAAAACTAGCAACATTACTTTCTGGAGTACCACCAGTACCATCTGTTACAACAATTAAAATTTGTTTAAAACTTGGGTCTGATACTCTATCACCTAAAGTTGAATTAGCTTTATCATTAAGCTGTGCAAAACCACCTTGACCAGAAAGTGGATTAGCTGTACCCATTGCTGCTGCTAAGTTTGTACCATTGGTTCCTGTTCCCCAATTAGATATATACCAATTTACAGCTTGGATACCTGTTACAGTATTTGACATTGATGTATTACCTGGTTGCATCCATTTCATTGCGCTACCTTCCCATCCAGTAAATCCAATTTGCATATCTCCTGTGGCCATTGGCCCTACTATTGCAGGGTTGTTTAAGAAAACATCTAACCAACGCATTTGAGCTGTTCCTTGACATGTATTACCCATTGCTCCGGTAACAGGATTATAATCAGGGACATTACCACTACAATTCATTACAGTACTACCTGACCAGTCCATTGCTATAACTATATCAAGAACACAGTTTGTTGCACCTCCTGTAATTGTAGCTACTATATCATCTACTGATATTGTAGAAGCAACTGTTTCATTTACACTTTGTTCACACAATCCATTTGCTGAATTAAAATTATATCCAGGAGGACATTGTGGAACATCAGTTGTTATTGTTTTAGTTGTAAAGAAATGATTTATACTTGGTAAAGAAAACTCCGGGTGCCAATCATGAAAAGATATCCATGCTTTAGCTTTAGGATCATAACTAATAGTCCAAGAAGCATCATTAAAATAAATTGGATCACCTAATGTTATAGGTACAGAACCAAATAACTGAAAACCTCTTTTTTCAGAATATGTTACTTGACCCATCCATTTATCTTTAACACTATAGTCTCTTTTCATAAAGTAAACTATATCATCATTTGGATCATATACAGATTGACATCCTACTCCTACTACTGGATTATCTGATAAGACTGAAAATTCTAATTCAGGAAACTGTTTAATTAGTTGAGATGGTAGGTATTGTTCAAACCACCATTTCATTCCTTTATTAGATATAGGATCTAAGCCTTTACCAGCATATTGAAATATTTTACCTTGCGCTTGAGAAATATAAAATAATCCCATAGGAGTATTTATAACACCTCTTATACTTTCACAAGATCCATATTCATTTGACAAATCAGAATTTGTAACATTCTGAAAAGGTTGACTGAATAATCCTCCATCACCTATTGTTAATTTAGTACCCATCCCTGTTTTAAGAGTATCTAAACCTTGAAACATTTGAGGAGATAAATATGGAAAGAATATTATAGCACCACTTTTATTTATTGGCTTAATAACATTTACTTTGTTTTTAAAATCTTTATAATTAAAATTTAAAAAGACTCTCCAAAAATCTTTTTTAGATTCTTCTTGAGCTTGTAAAGAATATATAAGTCTTTTTGGACGTGCAACATAACAATTCTCTGCAACATATGGATCATAAAATCTACCTTGCATTTCTCCCCAAGAACCAAGTTGGCTTGGAAATCTTGCAGGGCTTAAAGACTCATCATATTTATAAAAGTTATCTATCTTTTGTATTGCTGCATGAAACAAATCTACTAAATCATTGTATTCATATATGTCATATATTCTTTTTGCTTTAGTATCTTCCCAATCTCTTTGTGCTAAATTAATTTCTGATTCAACAAAGAAATCTAAAATACCATTTGAGTGAGAATACATATATGCATACCTCATTGCAAAAATTGGATTAGGGTCACTAGGATTAGTATCAAACAAACTTCCCAATCCTGCAATACTACAAGTTCCTGTACCTCTATCTAAATAAAATAAATCATTTGGTAATACAGGGTCAATAGAGTTTTCACTAACACCAGCTGCACTCATTATGTTTAATGTAGCAATTTTTTGAGCTAACTTAGTTATATCATATTTTTGTGAATTTAACCAGTATCTTGGGTAAGGAATGTTTACATGATTTGAATAATCATATGTAAATAAATCTGGCTGACCCATTAAAAATTGAGCAAATATAGGCATCATCACTTTTTCAGTGTATCTATTTATAAATACATCCCCACTAAAAATTGGTGATGATGTATACATAAATCCTTCTGGTAGCTCTTCATCAAGTAACTCTACACAACCTCTCATTGGAACTTGTTTTATACCATCAAGTTGTCCATATTGATTATCAAAGTTAAATTTAAGTGCACCGTAATGAGCTGATATAGGTCTTTTTTGTTGTTTATCTGTATCTAATAAATAATTATTGGAATATGTAGTTGCAGTACCATTTGCATTTACATGGCCTCCAATTACAAAACGTGATGTATCTTGTACAGATGGTATATCCAATTGTCTTTCTAATCCTACAACTACAGTACTTGGTCTAAATAAATTATTAATTTTGTAATTACCATTGTCAAAAGATTGAAATGATTGACCTAAATAATTTGAATCAGAATTTTTTATTCTCCATAGATCAGATGTTCTTTTTTCAAACTTATTAAAAATACCAGAAGAAATATACTTCATTACAAAATCTGACTGACGTACTAAGTTATATATTAACTCAATAATCTCATTACCTCCTATTGAAATATTTGTACCCGTTGTAGCCATACTTGCAAATGCTCTTAAAAGAGCGGGCATGTTAGATAAAGGTGTTGTTTTATTATTAATTATTTCCCATTTACCTCCACTTGCTCCCGGTGCTAAACCTACAGCTATAGATGCATAGTTTGTTATACCTTGAAAAGTTTCAGTTACACCACCACCAACCCACAAATCAGCAAGTGCCATAGTAGAATCTGTTAATTCAAATATTCCATAGGAAATAGCATTTGCTGCCGTAGAAGCTCCTGCTCCAACAAGATTAGCAGCTGCTGATAAACCTAAACCAGTTGTACCACCAGTACCAAGACCCATATAAAAATCACCTGCATTATATTCTCCACTAGAACTTACAAACTTAGTTCCTCTAGTACCACTTACTTGACCCATTGCATAACCTACACCAATGAATGCAGAAATAATAGCAGCACCATTTCTTATTAATTTGAATTGCGGATGATCTTCTGACTCTTTAAAATACCCACTAGAATTTCCAGATAAATCACCATAGATTCTAGTTTCATAAGCATTTAAAAAAGGCTTTGTAAACATTAAATCTGGTGATGAAAAAGTAAATACTTTTTGTGAGTATCCTGTGTTCTCACCATCAACAACACCATCAGCTCCTAAAGGATGATATTTACCTATAGACTGACTAAAGTTATGACAATCTTCTGTTCTATTAAATTCTGGGTTCTGTCCATCATCAAATTTTCCATCATGAAAATACATATCTGGTCTTAGATCATTATATGGATAGTTAGGATATAAACCTTGAACATCATTACCTATTAAGTTTTCTGCATTAGGTACAGTATACTTACGCATATTTCTAAATAAACCTTTTCCTAAAATTGATTTAGCACCTCCTCTTGATCCTCTTAGTAACTCATATCCTACTACATTTGGTAAATAAGTTCCATCATTATACTTAGGTCTTCCTATATTCCCAAACTCTACCCCTAATAAATTTATATTGTCTCCATCATCTGTAGTCAAGTTTAATAAGTTTGAACCATTTACAGATCCTTCAGCTGGCATCTTATGATGCCTAATTGGTTTTCCACATAGATCTCCCCATATGTCTGGTCTATTAACAGGATATCTTTCAGTAGATTCCCAATATCCCATTTCACCTTTAGCAATTATTGTACTTCCGTCTGGTTGTGGCTCACTTACTACTGAAGTAACAGATCCTGTATTATAAACTTTAAATACTGGATCTCCATCTCCTGTAGTATCTAAAACATTATCTCCAAAAATATTTACATTTTCATCTGCACCTGCAGGAGCATAATATTTAGGAGCTCTTCCAGGGATATGATAAGAAGAAGATCTTTCTCCTGTATTATATATCCATCTTATAAAAAAAGCATACTGCTCATCACGTAAATAACTTAATTTGTTTCCACCTAAATGATAGTATTTTGATTGTACCTGATTTATTACAAAACTAGTTGTGATATTATTTGCTATAGGTTGATAATTAAAATCAAATTGCTCAGTTGGCCCTTGTCTTATGAGCCAATCATTGACAACATACATTGCCTCTGACTTTTCATATGCAGGACTCCTTTGTGGTATTGCTTTTAAATCTATAGGTATTAATGAATCATCTATATAATCTAAATTGATTTCATTTCTTTCAGTACTGTAAAGACCAATACGTTTAGCATATGATTGACCTTGATTTCTAATCAATAAAGCCAATTCAAAAAATTCATAATCTTTGTCAAGGTTACTTACATGTATATCTAATGATCCATCAGTTCCTTTATGACTCCATATTGTCTGTATATTAGATATACCTATAAAATCAGTAACACGTTGCTCATTTTCTGTATAAGCAATATATGCTTGGTATGCACCATTCTGTAACATTCCACCATCAGTAGCTTTTTCAAGAACTATACATGGAGTATCTACTAAAGGAGCTAATCTTATTTTTTCACAATTTAAAGTTCTTGGTAATATGTCACCATAGACAATACAAGGATCTCCTGCTGGAGAAACTATTTCTTGTTTGTAAGGTACATTATCAATATTTAATGAACGTGATGGATTATTACCATCATCCCAATAAACTTCCCATGTACAATCAAAATTTTCTTTTGCAGCTCCAGTTATTAAATATTTTTTATCAAATGCTAAACAAGGATCATTAATGATAACAGTATACTTACACTCACTATCATCAAATCTACCTATTTCAGAAGAAACATTATCTGTAGAATATATTATCCATTCATCACCATATCTATGTATTGCACCTATAATTGTATAAGGGATTACTCCACATTGTAAATTTGAAGGTTCATTACCTATGACCCCCATATCTCCAGCATTAGAATTGTTTGCTGCATTACGTGCATTCCACCAACTCTGAGCAGGCTCCATAGATTGTGTAATATCTTTATTCATCCCTTTAATAAAGGAATTAGTAATTACAGATGTTGTCCCCTTACTAGGTTGTTTATTTTGCTTTGCCATATTTATAAGCTTCTTGGATTAGCCGGAGCATGACTTAAGAACATGTTATAGTAATTATGATATTGAGCTCTTCTATTAACTTCCCATAGTTTTCTCATTTCTGCAAAGTCAGGAGTATTAACAAAACTTAAAGCATTATTTCTTGCAGCCCTTAATCTTGTTTCAACTAAACCTAACTGTTGTGAAACATTTTCTCCTTGCCAAACCATGTTTTCTAGTATCCTTTGCTTTAAAGCATATTCATAATACTCATTACAATATGGTTGATCTAAAACTAAAAGGTCTCCATTTGGTGCTTCCATTGCACCTTGATAACTTAAATATACTTTACCAGTTCTAAAAGTTGTAATTAAAAAACCATCTTTTATTTCTGCAATGTCTTTTGCTTGTGCACCTAATGTAGGGCAAAAACAAGTTTTGCTGTTTACATCTTGTATACGCAATTGCATAAATGTACTAAATGTTCTGAATTGATCTGGACCAATCCTTTGAACTATTTGGTGACTGTTTGTACCATCACATGTTTCTATAACACACACATCTTTACATGTATCATCTTTGCTACACGGAGACATTTCTCCGGGAGCAGGAACATATGGTACATCATTAAAAGTTTCAACATGAGTACCTGATGGCATTGTAGCATTTATTTTATATTCACCACACAAAAATGCGTAATTAAGAAATGCAAAATCCATGGGTAGTTGACCCTTGCTGTGTTCAATATCTATTACTACTTCCTTAGTTCTATGAATTTTTAAACCTAAATCATAATTTACTCTTGTAGCTACCTTAATAAGTTGTTGTGGTTCTATCATACCCTCAAGAGCATATGTAGAAAAGTCAATAGAAACATCTTCCATTAACTGAGTAAACGTTCTGTATTTTTGTGATACGCCCATTATCTATGTATGTTTTGTTTGTTATCAGAATCTTCAGAAGGAATTTGCAATGTGCCCATCATTGTTTGAATGACTTGTCCTTCTATTTCTGCAAATAAAGCTTCTGGTATATATATTGGTTGTTCATATCTAGGTGTACAATCATCTGAGGTATCACAATTCCATTTTGTAATATCAGAATTAAATACTCCTTCAAGTTTTAATGCTTCCCATTCTATGTTAGGTGAATAAATATATCCATCTAACCACCAAAAGTATCTTGTTGTATTGTACTTGAATGACGTTGTTTTTGTCATAGAGGTGTAAGTACCCGGTTGAGTTGCTTGAAGCTCTTGTGAGCCATCTATGGAGCTTACAGTGCGTATGAGTGGTCCCCAGTAACCTTCAATCATAGAAGGTAGTCTTACTTTTGTACGTTTAATTGTACAACCACTGGTTATTCCTGAGCAATGTGCTTCTACTTTATCTACATCTATTAATTCTACAAATGGTAAAGCTTTCCAAACAGAATTAAACTTCATTAGCTTATTAGCATAATCTTGTCTACGCATTAAAACTTGAGCAAACTTTTCTATTAAACTGTATATATATCTGTCTGTAACAAAAGCATCCTGGACTTCTGCTTTAACTTGTCCTCTTATTCTTGATATTGCTACTGCTATTGTTGACATGTCTTTTATGTTTCAAATTCATTATAATTCTTCAGAGCTTCTTTTGTTTGTTCAACGTTTTGATCATACAAATGAGCTACTCTATATTTATTTTTCATAACTACATACTTAGTCCAATTTTCAGGGTATGTTTTAGCAACACTTCGTTTAAATTCTCTACATGCAACAAATCTCCATAAATCCCTATTTTTAAATCTATACTTAGTTGACCAGTTTGTATAAAAGATTTTAGCTAAATTACCATCAGTCTCCCAATTTTTGTTTTGTAAAATCTTATCATATTGATGTGATAAAGCATAGTTAGGATTAATTGTTTTAGAGGAAGGACATGTTCCAATAAATAAATAGCCTAATGAATCTGGTAGCTCTACACCATCTCTATGATTAATTACTGCTTCCCATAGTTTTGTATTATATAGTTTAATTATTTTTTTTAATTTATTATTGTCTATGTTAGAATATAACGGTTTCTTGTCTTTAAATTCTTTTATAGTTTCCTCATTTAATATTCCCAATCTTCTTTCTCTATATCTTGAAGCTTTCAGATCAGGTTTTTTAAAATTGTTCTTCATATAGTTATATTTATAATTTACAAAAAAAACCCCACTTAATGAAATTTAATTGGGGTCTTTATACAGCTTGGTAGGTTAATTCACAAATATTCCCTATTAATGCATCTTGTAACTCTAGTTTTCCTGATCTCCTATTGCCTACAAATTTATTACTATAATGATAATAATCTGTCTTTCCTAAACTAGGTAATGTCTTTTCTATAAACCCTGCTGTTTCATTAGATGTCATATACTCTACTTTTCTATCAGTATGTACATGACCTTTAAATAATGTTCTGTTTGTAGTGTTACCCCATGCTTTTGGATATTCTGATGCATATATTAAAGGATTATTTTTACTACGCTTATCTCCATGTTCAAATGCATTAAAGTTATTATGCCAAACATGTACTTTCCTTTCTTCATATTTTACATCCCAAGTTATGTCATCAGAAGTAATTGATTTAGAAAGTGCATGTGCTAAATGAAAAGATGATAATCTATCATGATTACCAGGAACATAGACTACTACTAGTTTATTACAAAAACCTTTAACGTAATTGATTGCCCAATGCATTGCATCAAAAGCTTGTGCATATGCATCTGTAGCATCCATACAGTTGTCTACTGGAGTTCCTCCTGTAGTTGTACCATGAAAAGTATCCATGTTGATTATATCTCCTCCTACAACAAAATACATTGTTTCTATATAATGTGTTGGTGCAGCTCTAGACATTAAGTTTATTATTGTGTCTTCAAAGTCTTTATCAATTGTCTCATTACCTTGTTTACCAAAATGAATATCTTGCAAAGACATTATACCACAAACTTCTTGTCCTTTTTTAATTTTAGATAAATCTACTTTAGGAACTTTAAAAGTTTTAGGAGACCAGTCTTTAAGTAATTCTTCTAAATTGTCTGATGCTGATTCTTTTTTTCTAGATACTAATGCAGAGACTCTCCAATGATCTCCCATTTGCTTATTCCAATATTGTGATAACTTCCAGATAGAAGTGTCAATATTGAGAAGCTGTATAATTTCTTCTGGTGATTTAGGCTCATGATCAAATGTTCCTGAGATTTTACCTTCTCCTTTTTCTAAATCAATTGCTTCTGCAATTTCAGCATTGTCAAATGCTTTAGAAAAAAACCTGCTTTTTTGCCTAACTGTTTTCCTTTCCAATTTAAGTTCTTGTTTAATTTCTAAATATTTTGATTCAGAAATACCTAACTTAGATGCACAATAGGTAGTGTTTTTTTTCCACTTCAGTGATGATGCTACTTGCTTTTTAATGTTGGCCATAGTTAAAAATTTATTGATTACCAAAGATATGTAAAATATTTTACTATTTTCATATCAAATACTTTAAAACAAAAAGAGACTGAGTTTCCCCAGTCTCTTCCAACTCGTGTAGTAGAAAACCAACAAACTACTACTCTGTTGTTTTGTTTATACTGCTAGAGTAGAAAATAGAATTTCTATTGGTTTACATGCAGCACTGTTGCCGTTATCTACAACTTTTACTTTATATGCTGTACTAGCAATTAAATTAGACAAAGTAAAGTTATTTATAGTTGTTGCAATTGTAGCTGAGTTTTGTATTACCCATCCACCTGGTGCAATTTGCGTATCTAAGTATATGTTGAATCCTGTTGTAGAACTCCATACACCATCCCATATTACATTTGCAGTACTGCTAGTGATTACACCAGCATATACATTATATGGATCATGTTGAACATCACTTGATGTACAAGCTCCTAATCCATTTGATAATATCATAGAAAACTTTTGTATAATAGAATCTAATCTTTCACCTTTAGTTATAACTATTCTACTACCAGGATCACCTATTTGAAAAGATGTTCCACAATAACTCACACATGAAGCACATTGTACATCATCACATCTTTCACTACCTACACTACAATCCGTATAGGTACATGCATTAGTAAGTGCTGTGTCAGCACAGCCACACTTTGAACTACATTTTGTACAATTACATGCCATCTTTTAATTTTTTATTTTTTGTTTATGAGCAACCAGCTACTATATCTGCACTAATTTGTGATGGATCAGCAGAAACGTTCCATAACCCTCCAGTTTGTGTTGATAATTCTCTCCATGGGTAAATTGGTACTCCACCAATGGTACCTGGAATTGATACTCCCGGTCCACATACAAAGTATTTGATTCCATCATTATTTGCATCAACAATCATTTGTTGAATACCTGCCCATACTGTTGCATTGAAAGCATCTTGTGTACCTCCTGGACGTTCATCTGTTACAATAATTACATACTTAGCTACATTAGCTCTAAAAGCACCAGTAAATGCTGATGCACTTGTTATAAGTTGCGCAGCAAAATCACATGGTTCTGGTCCACCAATCCCTGATCCCATGTTTACACAAGTACCTGGACTAGAACCTCCATTTAATTTGTTTAGCTCAGTTGTAAATGATGTTCCGTTATTAGTTTGGAACATTTCCCAAGCAGTAATAATTTGATACCTTCCGGTTGGTCCAAGGTTTGATACTTTTTGTGCTGCTGGTAAATTTGTATAATCTGGACAACCTCCATAAGCTGGGACAGATCCAGTGCGTTCATCTGCAGTTGTTAATGATATTCTATAGTCATTAGCACCTGATGAAGTTTGTATTGTGTTTACTAATGTTGCTACACCTGCTTTAACAGTATTAATGATTCCGCTCATACTTGATGTATAGTCAAGTACAAATGCTACATCCATACCAGCATCACAAGGTGGAGAAGCTGACTCAGTAGCAAATGGTACTGCTGGACAAACCTCTGACACTCCGTCAAGTGTAACGGTTAATACAAGATTATAATTAGTTCCTGCTGATAATCCAGTAAAGGTATAAGCCAGCATTCCTCCTGGATTATTCCATGTATATGTTTCTTCAACAGCGCCAGTTGCTATATTAACTGCATCTACTTTAAATGTTGCTGTAACACCAAGTGTATTAGTATAATTAATTGTCATACCAGATGCTGTTATTGCTGAGATAGTTCCTATAGGGCATGGTAATGCTCCTGCAATACTACTAGTTTGTGTTTCAGTACATGTATCTATTCCATCTGATGTACAAAATGCAACAGTTGCTGTAAGACCTGCTACAGTATTTAATGTGCTAGTAGCTATTAATACACCAGATGCATTATTTTGCAGTGTACTTACACTTACTATAGTTGTTATTGATACACCATTTACATCTGTTAAAGTAATAAGTGTGCTACCTGAACAATCATTAAATGTTGCTGGTATTGAACTATTCATAAAATTAAACGTCACCCCATTAATTGTACCATTAGGGTTTAAATTATTTGAAGTTGTGTATGCATATATAATACTATCACATCCACCTGGACAACAATTAAGTTGTATAGCTGAAATAGCTGTATACATGTCATCTATTACTACCCATGCATTTTGCACAGTTTGTGCAAGATTGACAGGTGAACTATTCCATCCACCTATACTTCCATAATTACTACCTGGAGTAGTTAATGTAGATGTAGATGATCCTATAGAACTTTGTGAAATTGTTCCTAAGATTGCTGCAGGTAATCCTACTGCAGTTTCTAATGCACAAAATCTTGTTTCTAAAGCTAAAACTAAAACTGAAACATTAGTTAGTACTGAAGGTAATACACAAGTTGGTATAACCTGTACCTCAGCTACAGCACCTCCACAAGGAAGTACACAAGCCTCTAGTATATTTATTCTTGAATCTAAAGAGTTTAGTGTTGAGTTAATTACATTTATACTAGATAAGTTAGTACAAACTTGAACAGCTATTAGTGAAGCAAATAAGTCTAAACGTAATTCTGTTACTGGATTTCCATTTACATCATCATACTGCAAACATGCAGGTAATGTCATTATTGGTAAGGTAAAAGTACTTTTACCAGCACCTCCACCACCTCCACCAGCATTGGTACATATTTGATTAACCATTGCCTGTAATACAGGTACTAATTCTGTTGGTGTTGTACCTGGAATATTTAAACAAGTTAAATCTAAACCTGTTAAATTAGGATTAGCTGTAACTCCATCAGTAATAAGTTTACATACCTCTGTTGCTAACTTAAATACTACTTCTGATATTGAGTCACCATTGCATAAATCAATACATGCAATATCAGGGCCTTGCCAAATTACGCAATTAGAAGATATATTATCACACCCGTTTGTTGAAATGCTGGAGCTAGTTGGAATCATATGTGTTTTTTTAACTATAATGAAGTGATGTCATTTACACTCTATATAGATATAATATACAAAATTTTTTAAAACCAAACAAGTAATGCTTGACTTTAAAAAATTTTATAAAAACTGATACCGTGTATATTTATACTTTAGCAAGTACTTCTTTAGCTTTTTCTACTTCAGTAATACTTCCATCCTCTAAACTGATGTTAACTGATCCGTATTTTTCTTCTAAAGCAGCAGTTAAAACAGTCCAATCATTTTGTAACTGTGTATGCTTTACTATTAATTGATTCTTAACTAATTCAGCGTTACCTATATTAGCTAACAATTGATTAATTTGCCCTTGAGCTTCTTTTACTTCTACTAATTCTTTAGCAGAAATTTTTTTAGTCTGTGGTTTTTTAGCCATTGTAATTGATTTTTAAATGTTTGTATACTTGTCAAAGATAATAATAAAAATTAAATTACCAAGGAAGATCTACTACTATATTTTTTTCTGGTATAATCTCATTATCAATAATTTCTTTCATACCAAGAATATAATCTTTTCTTAAAGATTCTTTCAAATTCCATATCATATCTGATTTGGAAATAGACATGTAATCTGTTGTCTGTAATATAGGTTTACTTTTTGAATTAACCACATGTGTTCCTGTCACAGAAGATTTATTTGGAGGATGAAATTCTTTTAAAGATTTAGGAATTAATAATGTGCCTGTATATGAAAAAACAATTTCTTTTATTGTCTTATCTTTATTAGTAACTAAAGAAATTATATCAAATGTATATCTTGAAGACAAAAACTCCTTAATAGTGTTTTTCTCAATAACAACTTTTGCTTTCTTGTTAAGTTTTTTAACAGGTTTCTTTTTGATAACTTTTTTATTTTTCATAATGTTTTATTTATTAAAACCTGCATAATCCAACTGATGTCCAAGTTCCTGATATTCCATCCCAAACTCCCCAACCTTGACGGTCTGAATATGCACCACTTGCTGCGTATGTGCCTTCCTTACAACCCTCCTCTGCATATAGGGGAACAGCAAACCAGTTTTTTGGATTAGAGGTATACAAGAATAATGATTCTTCTGCAGTACAAGCTTCTTCACCAGATCTAAACTTCCTAGTAAAACGTAAAGTTACAAGTTCACATTCTGCTGGTGGAGCATAGTCTTGATCATAACTATACCACTCACTCATTGAAAAAGGTTTTAATGTATTAGGTTTAGATGGACTATTAACATTTAATGCTGGAAAACTATTTTGTCCACCACCATTAATTAAATCACTCATCAAAATAGGATAAAAAAGAGTTACTGAACTATAATAGTTACCTACTTTTCTTTCTCTTGCTAAACCTAGCATTGTTAATGTGCCTTTTGATGGAACTGCCATTTTATTTTAATTGTTTTTTGAGGTCTTCTACCTCCTTAGTAAGTTCTTTAACCGCTTCAATTAATACACCTACAATATTACCATAGGCAACAGACTTATATTCTTCTCCTTCTAATACAACTTCTGGTAAAACTTTCTCTACTTCCTGTGCAATGACACCTAAGCCACGTTCACCATCTTTATCAAAGGTAACACCTCTTAATGCATTAACCTTTTCTAGTGCATTAGGAATAGTCTCTATGTTTGTTTTAAGTCTTTCATCTGAGTATGCAGTTACATCACCACTTGCTACAAAATTACCTGTAACACTTACTTGTGTATTATTTACTTCTAATCTTTCAACGCCACCTGTAACTACTCTCCACTGATCAGCTGCATGAAACTGCATGTATGTATTTGTATCACCTGTGTGATAAATTGCACTTGGTACGTATAAGGAACCACCAACTGTAAAATTACCAGAAACAACATTACCATTAGATGATAGGTTTGATAATCCAACTTCTGCCGGAGTATTAATAGTACAGTTTAATGTAACACTACCTGAAGTTCCTCCACCAGACATTCCTGTTCCAGCAGTTACTCCTGTGATATCACCTGAATTATTTGAATAATAAGGATCTGTTATTAGTTTACGGAACTGAGCTGCAGTTGCTTTTCTTATGTATCCATCATTAGTATTTACATATACATCTGTAATTGTAGCTGTTGT
>TARA_R110002073_G_scaffold329479_2_pt1 | contig 14826 bp, 18 predicted proteins | sample TARA_R110002073 | Tara Oceans TARA_R110002073 (sample SAMEA4397174) | marine metagenome | biome: Polar Biome; feature: [DCM] deep chlorophyll maximum layer (ENVO:01000326); material: water (ENVO:00002006), including particulate matter (ENVO:01000060) such as... | depth 40 m
AGCACCCAAGCTTTGTCGCGACCTCTTGATGCGTCCCCTTGCGCGACCAAACTTCGAAGCCTTTGTCGCTCTGTCGTCGTTAGTTTCCCATCCGCAAGTCGCCTGCTTCTTTTTAAGGGGATTGCTGAGCGCCGAGCAATTCGGCCGCGATTTAAGGCGCGCGCTCGGTTTCGCTAGTGGCGCCGCAAAGAAGCTCTCAAAAGCTGCGACTTGTGACCCTTGCGCCCACATCGCCCCAAAGCCAGAAACCCCACAGACAGCCAAGAAACGGCGTTCTGCGGGGTTTAAGAGGGTGAGCCCAGCACGACTCGAACGTGCGACCTACGGATTCGAAGTTAGAAGGTTAATGTCAAATCAAGACATGATGGGTCCAATGCTGTCTTTCTAATGATCTGAAACTATTGGCATTGTAGTGCTGAGTCGAAGGTTGTAATATGCAGTTGGGTGCCAGAGTGGGTGCCAAATATGACTTGGCACCCATGGGGAAGAGCTGCATATGCCGACCAAATTGACATCAAAAATCATTGAATCCTTGGAGCCCAACAGCGGCATTTGCTGGGATGCGACTGTCCCTGGTCTCGGGGTCCGCAGTGGCCGGAATCGCAAGACGTTCTTCTATAGCGGGCGAGTGCGAGGCAAACGATCAAAACTGAAGATCAAGATTGGCGTCTATGCCGAGCCCCACCCCGAGGGGCATGTGTGGACGCTCAAGCGTGCCCGTATCGAGGCCGGAACAATCAAAGGCATGTTGGCCAATGGCATCAATCCCAACGCCAAGGCCGATGCCACTGAGCTGTCTGGGCCTACGCTGCGTGAGGGGCTGGAGCTGCATCTCGACAGCATGCAACGCAAGAAGCGAGCGAGACGAAGCATTGAGACCATGCGTGGGGACGTAGAGAAGCACTTCAGGGATTGGCTGGACCGTCCACTCGCTGAGTTGACCGCTATTGAACTGGGGGCGATACATGACCGGGTAGTAGCGACCACGAAGCCTAGAGCTGGTTCAGTCAACCCTCCTGGGCATGCTCTCGCGAAACGGCTCGTCATCAACATCGGTTCGATCTGGAAATCGCTAAATAGAAAGCATGCAGGTGCTCTCGGTGGATGGAATCCAGCCGAAGGAGTGCAGACGCATTCCCTAGCACCTCGCGAGGCACGGTTGGGGGCAAAGGCCGAGTCTGATATGTCCTGGCCGTTGTGGTACGAGCGGGTGTTGGGCTTGAGTGGGTGTCGTCGGGACATCCAGCTCCTAGCATTATTCTCAGGCATACGTGCCGAAGGGCTTCGTAACCTTCGCTGGGAAGACATCGATGAAGCAGCGGGCTGCTTTTCTGTTCGTGTCGTGAAGGGTGATAGGCCCTACTCAGTGCCGCTGTGCAAGACGATCAGGGACATCTTCGCGAGCCGTCGCAAGGAGAACCCAGCGCTTGCGCTCTTCGATGGCTACACCGGCGACGAGGGCTGGGTCTTTCCGACACGAACACGTTCGAAGCCGTTTGCCGTCGTACCGCTTGCCGAGCCCAAGGAGTGGCGGATCATCAATGACGAGCGCGTGCAGTGGCTTCCTGGGCTGCATCCACTACGGCGCACCTACGCAAGCGTAGCGGCAGAGGCTGGCGTTGATGAGTTCACCATCAAGATTCTTATGAACCACCAAATCGCTGGCGTCACGGGGAAGCATTACACCCAGCTTGAGAACCTAGAGCGTTTCGCCAAAGCCCAAGCGACGATTGAGACTGCCTTATGGACCCGCTTGACGCATAAGAAAAAATCTCAGAAGCTCAAGGCGATGTAGCACCCATTGAAGATTCGAGGCGAGTGCGCGGCAAACGGGCTATTCGGGGCCGCAGTGCCCAACACCACGACCCTCAATCCTGTCCGCCGATTCTACGTAGGCCACCTCGCGCTTGTTCATGTCAAGCGTGAAAGTTCTCATGACTGGCCACTCAACCACCGCCGTGCTTGCGGTTCTCGATACGATCTTGGCATTGTCGATTCGGCCAATGTCGTGGTAGCTGATTGTGTCCTCCTTGGAGATCCTAAGGAGATCTACGAAGTAGCCGTGGCAGGCCTTTGTCTTTCCGTCGCACCATAGATACCAAAGCTCGTGACCATGCGCCTTGGGATTTTGCCCCTTGTGCTTGGTGTACTTGATCTTTATTGGGACGTGAAAAAAGAAGTTGTCATCATCGGACTCCCATAGAGCACAGACCGAATCAATTTTTGGGAAATCCTTGCCCAAATCGAATGCGTCGGAGCCAGCGGAGATGACCTCGCTCTCTGCCATCTTTGCGGAGCGACAATCGTCGAGTTCACCTGACACCCTGCCAAGCGCATCGCGGCACTTGGGATCCTCTTTGGCGTCGCCCTTGCCGCACGCGACAAAGGCTATTCCAACCAGCAGAACCCCAGTCCTCATCGTAAATTACTACCATTGCAGGCACGAGAACGACAGCCCACCCACCAGTTGGCCGTTCTTGGACCCATGCTCAAGCAACTACGACCTCGCCCGATGAGGACGGCGCGAATGAAAAAAATCGGCCCTTTCGTTCTCAAGGAATCCGCTGCAGTTCCGGAAAGATAGATGTTGTCGCTTGACAGATGTCAAGCAATATCAGCTACTTGCAGGTTTTTTCTCCTTGAGCACCCGTACGTATTAGCCCATAGTGATTTCTATGAGTGGGAACACGGACGACCGGTTGGAGCGCATGTACTTCACTCGCACGCAAGCCAGCATCTTCACAGGCGTGCCGCCATCGACGATGGACGACTATCGTCGCCGGGGCGACTTGGCTTGCACGCGCATCGGGCGCAAGGTCATCTACGACAGAAAAACGCTGATCGAGTGGATGGCGTCTCACGCTGAGGTTGCCGGGTAGTGCCCGCCCCAGAGCAAACCGCCAAGCGGCTCGCTCAGCTCGACGAGCTGCGCTCGATGGCCCGCCAGAGCCTCGCCTCTGGTGCTGAGTACCTGGCCGCCCTTGAGCGCGAGCGCGACCAGCTCGTGGCCCTTGGCCTGGTGGATGCACCCACCAGACCCAGAGCCGCCGCCAAGTACATGTCACGCGTGCAGGCTGCGGAGTACCTGGCCGTAAGCGTCGGCACGCTGGATGCGTGGCGCTACGCGAACCGAGGTCCAAGTTTCGCTCACGCAGGACGCCGCGTGCTCTACGAGAGCAGCGCCTTGGACGCCTTCGTGGCAGCTGGATCATCGGAGCGCTAATCAATGATGCAGCGGCCAACTGATACCGCGCCACGGCGCGAGGGTGAGCGCATGACTGGTCCTGGGCTGGATCACGTCGCTCAAATTGAGCCTGACTTCGACGAGTCCTGGGATTTTTGCGAGCGGCTTAGGCCGACCGGGCCACATGCCATCACCACCATTGCCAATGAGAACAAAGGTATTCGGGGGAGCCTCTTTAGGCCGGGTGAGAAGGCGCAGTTCGTCGCGTTCTGCCAAAGAGCCTACGATCTGCGCGAGAATACCTACTACAGTCTCAATAGCGTCATCCCTTCGCAGTTCCACAAGAAGGCTAAAAAAGTAGACATAGCTGAAGTCATCGCCTTGCATGTCGATGACGATCCGGAGAAAGGCAAGGACCTCGATAGGGAGCGAGCCCGGATTCTCAAACGGGCACAACACGATCTACCGGCAGGTGTGCCGCAAGTTTCGATCATCGTGGACTCCGGCGGAGGGTATCAACTGATCTGGTTATTGGACGCGCCTATAGTAATCAATGGCGACCTGGCGAAGGCTGCCGACACAGAACGATACACCCGATGGCTAGAGCAACGTTTCGAGGGCTCTGACAAAACGCACAACGTTGATCGTGTGCTCCGTCTCCCCGGCACTTGTAATTTCCCGAACCTCAAGAAGCAAGCAAAGGGTCGATTCCCACGACGCGCGAGGGTAGTGCAATGGCTCTAGTACATTCACTTAGTGCCTTCGAGCAAGTGCCACTGGAACCGACCCAGACTGTATCTACTGGGGGCTCTGGCGATGTTGATGGTCCTGGGACGCGGGCGTCAATCGACATCGGCCCAGCAGTGCGGGCACCGGACATGGATACCATCATCGCCTGGGCCTCCAAGCAGGGCGGCGAACTGCCAATGTTGGCGCAGCGTCTGATCGCAGTCGGCGACGATCCAGACGACCCGACGCGATATAACGGTGATCGCAGCGATGCGTTGTGGGCGGCTGTCTGCGCGATGGTCCGGGCAAAGCTGACTAACGAGCAGATGATCGGCATCATCACAGATCCGGAGTGGGGGATCTCGGTGTCGGTGCTCGATAAGGGGTCGGCAGCGAAGATCAAAAGGTACGCACGTAAGCAGGTCAAAGATGCCCAGGATGAGGTGGAGAATGCCCCGGAGGGCGGTGATACCTTCCGTCGCGCCAAAAACGGCAAGCCGATCAAATCCGGCACCAACATCGCGCTGGCGATCAAAAAGCTGGGCGTCGAGCTGCGACTTAACCTTTTTGCCGGCGTGATCGAGGCTGACGGGGACGAGCTAAGGGATTTCGAGACGCACAATGGGCGACTCGTCATGTCAGATGAGGTGAGCGGTCGGCTCAGGCTGGTGATTGAGGCCAAGTATGGTTTCTTGCCGCCGAGTGAGCTTTTTTACACGGTTTTGGCCGACATCGCTCAGAGAAATTCTTACCACCCCGTGCGGGACTTGCTCGCCGAGCTGCAGCCCACCTGGGATGGTATCGAGCGAATCGACACGTGGCTGATTGATCTGGCCGGTGCCGAGGATACGCCGCTACATCGCGCTTTCGCACGCCTTACGATGCTCGCCGCTGTGCGCCGGGTTCGGAAGCCAGGATGCAAAAAGGATGAAATGCTGGTCCTGGAGTCCAGGATACAAGGCACCGAAAAATCAACCGCGCTCCAGATCCTAGCCATGCGCGATGAGTGGTTCTCGGACAGCTTGGAGATGACCGCGGATCAAAAAACGTTGATCGAAACGACGGGCGGCACCTGGATCAATGAGATTGGCGAGCTGAAGGGGCTGAACAAAGCTCGCTATGAGCACGTCAAGGCGCTGCTTTCGCGGTCCTTGGACCGAGCACGGATGGCATACGCCAGGTACGTGGTGGCGGTACCGCGTCAGTTCATCGCCATCGGCACCACCAACGACGAAGAAGGATACCTAAAGGACCCGACTGGCAGTCGTCGGATTTGGCCGGTTAGGATCAAAAAGTTTGATCTCGAAAAGTTGCGCGAGGTCCGCGCCCAACTCTGGGCAGAGGCGGCAACGGCGGAGGCCACTGGCGAGTCGATCCGGCTCGACCCCACGCTGTGGGCGGAGGCGGCGGATGCCCAGGCTGACCGGTATGTCGAGGACCCCTGGGCCGCGAAGTTCCGGGAGTGGCTCGGGGACCGTGTGGGTGTGGTGCCCATGACGGAGCTTTGGCGGGTCCTGGATATCGAGCCGGCGAAGCAGGAACGACGTGGCTCTACGCGGATTGGTCAGGCCATGGTGGCCCTTGGCTGGGAGAAGACCCGCAAACGTGTACCGGTGCCCGGAGAACGAAGCGGTACAGGCCACCCGGCCCAGAGCGTGTGGGTGAAGGGTGACTCAGGCATATTCATCTATGCGAATGATAAGGGGAATTCCGATGCATTCTGATCTGGGCGGGGCCCAGCGCACGGGGCGGTGTACCGGTGTACGCGGTGTACCGTATTTTTTCCATGTGGCGCATGGTTCTCTCTTTCCCCCTCTGCCTGTGGTCTCATGCCCCCTGCGCCTTTTTCTTATTCCTACTCTTATGCCTAAAAGTAAGAGTACACACGGTACACCTAGAGAAAGTTCAGTCATTTCAGTCACGTACTTCGCTGCAACGCAAGTGCGAAGCGGTACACTGTACCGGTACACCGTACTAACTATATGTAATTACAGTGACTTGGGTGCGGTACACTTGTGGTCTGACCAGGTGCAGTCTCGACCACCTACTTTTGCGCCTTGGCTGCCCTCCTGGGCCCACCACACCCGGCCCGGCAACCTGGGCGGATCGAGGTGCTCTTTCTTGCGCAGGATCGCCACCACGGCGCCCTGGGCTCAACCAACTTTGCCGCCTCGACGCCGACGCGGTTCTTTTCTCCGCGACGCCCTGCTTGGCGCTCGGCGCCGAGGTGGCTTCTCTCTTTTGGCTCAGGCCGCGAGAAACACGCTCCCTCCTGGGCGTTGTCTTGATCAGGCGCTCGCGTTCTGGGCCACTTTTCCACCCTCGCCCCGGCCAAGGACCAAGCGCCCATCAACCTGGACACCCAGGCCAACCAGCTGCAATCTCGTAACCTTTTAATATTCTATCTGCCGCTTGCGAATTTTTCCTAGGCAATATCAAAAGCTTATTCGTGCTCAGTCAACTTGGCACCCAAAAAGGCACCCAAGCGACCGCCGGGACCACCACCATGACCACCAAACTCAAACAACACTTCAAGGCCATCGCCGCCATCGTGAACCCCGCACTCAACCGGCCTGTTAGCGACGGCCTCACTCTTGCCCAACGTGCGTACTACCGAGACCGGACCGTCGAAGACGCTCAATTCCACGTACACGGCGCCCTCGGAACAGACGACCCCACTCGCGGTTGGGACACAGCATTCAACCCTGTCTGGAACTGCGAACAGTCCCGGAAAATGCACCTAGATGCCCTCAACGGCATCTACGAGACCGCACCGTGCCTGCCCTGCTATCGCCGCAAGAGCCGCATCGACGCGGCAACCAAGGTGTTCTTCGCACCGGAGCCACCCGACAACACGGGGACCAGCAGATGAGCGACGCCATCGCGCCAACACCGCGAGTGACGGCCATCAGCGAGCAGCTCTTGTCGGTCGTGCCGTTGTCGGTCAGCCGCTGCGAGACGAAGCGCTCAATCGCAACTCTCCTGGGCATCTCCACCAAAGAGCTGCGCGAGCGGCTCAAGGATGACTCCGACCCGCTCGCAGAAGCCTGGGCCGATGGCCTGGAACGTCTCGAAGCACGCCTACTAAGAGTAGTTCTCAACGAGGCGGAGAGCGACTCCAAGCAACGTCTCTCAGCAGCTAAGTACCTCTTGGATTCCAAATTCGGCTACTCCGACCGCAAGGCCGACCAAGGTCAAAGCGCCCAGGTCGCGATCACGTTCGTCATGCCGAAGCCGGAAGCACTCTCAACCTTCTTGGATCGCACTGGTGCAATCGACAGCGGTGAAAGCAATGAATAGCGCCACCACCATCAACGCCACCGTCATTCAGCCCACGCCTTGGCAGGCAAAGATCATGGCAGTCCCCGAGGAGATCAATCTTTTCCTGCTTGGGGGCAGAGGAAGCGGCAAGACATATCTGATCTGCCTTGAGATCATTCGCCGTGCTGAACGTTACCCTGGCAATAGTCGAACGTTGGTCCTTCGCCGGACTGCGACCAGCTTGCAGGAGTTCAAATTCCAAATGCTGGAGCTGCTAGAGCTTCGCTATGGACGCGGCAACGTCCAATCCAACGCCCAGGCCGGTTACTTCAAGACGCCGGATGGTTCTCTGATCCAATGCGGCCACCTGGAAAGCAAGACCGACGTCTTGCGATGGCAGGGCCAGAGTTATGACTGCATCGTATTCGACGAGTTCGGCCAGTTGCCCTCTATGCAGCTCTACGACCTCATGCTTGCATCCCTGCGCACGACAGGGCCAGCGCCCACGAGAGTCATCTGTGCGGGCAATCCCGGTGGATTGAACCATGGGGCCATCGTAAGACGTTTTCTTAGGAGCCGTAAACCTTGGCAAGCTCACACTGATGAACTCACTGGGCACAGATATTTGATCGTCCCCGGCACAATGGACGACAACCCGCTCCTGCCCGCCAGCTACAAGACCCAGCTCGGCGGCATCGCAGCGACTGATCCGGGGCTGCACGCTGCGTGGGTCTCGGGGGACTGGGACTCGATCCAAGGCGAGTTCTTCGCTGGCGTCTGGGATCCCGACCGCATCGTCATCCCGAGCTTTGACCATGGCCTGCCGCCACACTTGGCCCGCGCTTCACGCCTCGCCATCGACTGGGGCTCGACCGCGCCTGCCGTCGCGCTCTGGCTCACCAACATAGGCCGCGCGCCCTTGGAGGTGCGGTCCTTGGCCGGTGGCATACGCACCCTCGCCGCTGGCTCCTGGCTCGTGTACGAAGAACTATCCACCGCTGAGCCCTCGGACCCGAACCGTGGTGATGGTACGAGCGCGGGTGCATTCGCCATTGAGGTGCGCGAGTGCTGCGCTCGCTGGAAGGTCCAGGCACGCGGTGTCATGGATAGCAGCACCTTTGCCAGCGCTAGCAAGGACCAGGCAACTGTGGCCGCACTCTTCAGGGCTGAGCGTGTGCGTGTGCGGCCAGCCAAGAAGAAGGGCCGTCGAGCGCCTCGCCTGGCCCAGATACGCCAGCTCTTGGCCAATGCGGGCACGAGCAAGCCTGGCCTGTACTTCACTGCGAACTGTTCGTACTCGCTTGAGACAATTCCAAGCCTGCCGCGCTCTACACGCAACCCCGAGGACACCGACCCTCGCGCACCGGACCATGCACTCGACGCTCTGAGCTACGGCATCGTCGGCAGCGGCAGCGGCTTCACGGTGCGCAATGGCTGAGTGATGCGAAGGGGGGCAACCCCCAACGCGACCGAGCCCCCTAGTAGGGCGGCATCCATATTTTTCGGAATTTTTCTATTCAACCCATATCCAAGGACCAAGATCATGATCACCACCACGAAAGAAACAATTACCTTACCGCCCCTGGGCTCTCTCAAGGAGTACAACTTCGTAACCGCCGCCGAGCGTTCCGACAAACTCTTCTCCAACTTGGAGACGCTCGTCGCGGGCTCCGAGGAAAAGATCACTCAAGCCGCCGAAAAGTTCCGCGCCGACACAAAGCGCAGTCTCGAAGGTGTGAGCGTAGAAAGCGAGAAGCTCTCACACCATGCAGGTGCGAATAGAGCCGTTTTGATCCGCAGGGAGGAAGCCGCAGCCACCGAGCCCACACGCCAAGAGATCATTCAAGAACTCCAAGCGCTCGCAGCCGAGGCCGAGATCATGGCCCCGATCTTCGTTTCCCCCAAGCAGATGCTTCTTCGCCTCACCCTGGGCGAAGCGAAGCGCTCCGAGTATCTTCGCCAGCTCGAAGGCGTCAATCAGGACGAGCTAAACGCCTACGCCGCTCATTGCGTCGGCACCAAGGATCTCCAACTGGCCTCGGCCCTTTGCCAGATCGTTGGGCCTTTGCCCAAAGATCAAAGACCAGGCTTCACCGCCGACGAGCTGGCTATGATCTTTATCGGATCACAGTATGAGGCCGTGCAGCGAGCCCGCGAGGTCATCGCACGCAACCCGCCCATGGCCATTGATATTGACCGGGCCTACCGAACCGGCCAGAAGCAATCCGTCGCAAGTAGCCTCACGCGGGCCGCTCGGCTTCAGTGACTGAAGCCGCATCGGAGCACAACGGAGCACGAGATTCCTGTGAGTACGCTGTGCGAGGGCGTACCCTAGCTCTTGAGCAAGTGTTCAGCGCTCTAGGGTATCCGCCGAATTCATAAGTACCCTAAAGCACGAAACGTGGAGCGAGGCCGTTGGACTTGAAGTTGCTTGATGATAGACACCAGCAGCGCGACAGAGTCACCTTCGTGCTAAGCTAGATAGAGCGATAAGTATGCAATTTGATAATCCCATTCGTTTCTTGGCCCGAGTGTTCTACCAGAGCAGAAACCAACCGAAGATTGGCGCCGACGTCATCAGGGCCATTGCGAGTGATCTAGGTGTGGACCAGCTCAACACCGTGGAGGGTAGGAACATCAATTTGAATGCTGGGACAGTAGCGACAGTACCTCAGTGGATCTCCCCGCCTTGGTTTCTCACGCGAACCCCCGAGAGCATTGACCTTGAGTACAAGCACGCGCCCAAAGATCACTTCTCGTTCAGTGACTTCGCGAAGCGTGCCACGACCGTCCTCGCTCGTGTCGCGGAGGATGGAAACGGCAAAGCTAAGCGGATGGCTTGCATTGAGGAGGGGCTAATAACTCGCCTCGATCCAGAAGCGCTTGAAGCGCTAGGTTCTAGGCTAATTAATCCCCCAGCGGCGCTTGCGAACCCGTTTGAGTGGGACTGGCGGGCCGCTACTCGCAGAGAGATTCAGTTGGAAGGCGGTCGAGAGGCCCTTAACGTGGTGGTTACCCTCAAGCGCGTCCAAGGGCAGATCAATACCCTCGACTTCGATGGCATCTATGTACAATCGGATTGCAACACCTCGGGCGCAAATGCTGTGGATCGTTTCTCGAAGCAAGGTGTCGAGGAGTTCTTTGCTGAAAGCTCTACATGGTTCAGTGAGCTTGGGCTAGGCGTAACGCAGCTGATGGGAGATGCATGACCGACCTGAGAATCCATGAATCGACAAGTTCGCTTTCGGCTAGTGAACAGGACCACTCGCCACTTCTAGAGCTTACCGGGAATCGTCTGGCCCGCTCAGCCGCTGCTCTGACGTTCGTCGCAACAATGACAGTCGGGCACGGCGCGTTCGCACAGGAATCTACTTCTGCTGACGTTCGAGACGCCCGTCCCTCCAGAGGGGCTATCAAGCTATTCGTCGCTGCAGGCGGCGGCACGTATGTCTTGCGCAAGGCCGTGGACGCCAACTATCCAGTCCCAGGGTGGTTGCCGCGAGCCATGACAAAGCTAGAGCGCTTGAATGCAGATGGACTCGATGCCCAAAGCTACGAGGCCGCAAAGGAACTTCTCAACAGCCTCGCACTCAATGACATCAAGCCAGCCCGAATTGTTTCAACCGCTGAGGATACAGTCGCCGTTTGGATCAAGAGTCCGACAGTGAAGATTCGAATTGAGGCTTGCGACGATGGCGAGTTCGTAATGTCACGTCTACACGAAGAACCTCCATCTCATGACGAATTCTCGGATGCGACGGCTGTCATTACTGAGATTGCGGCTCTTCGAGGGTAACGTTGCCCAAGCAAGCTGCGGAACCTGCGGAAGACTTGGCGGGCAATGAGTTTTCGAATGAAGAGCCTTTGTATCGTCTTCTAGAAGTCAATGGAGTAGATGAGGGAAGCGTCACTATGGACGCCATCGACCTCGAAGGAACTTCCGTCGATCGTGGCAAGTTCCGAGCGAGCGCGGAAGAAGCTCTCGCATTCGCAAACGACGCCAGGTTTATTGCTGTAGCCGTGTGTGCATTCCAGGATCTCCCACCTAGCCTTGCAAACGAGGCGAACACGGCAACACGCGAGATTGTAGTTGTCTACAAGCCAGAGAATGGGAACCAAGCCCACTCAGAGGTGCGTATCTGTCAGCCGGGCGAGACGATCAACAAGAAGCCCAAGTCGAAGCAAAAAGCCTATAAGGCCTATCTGAAGGAGAGGCTGTCACGGTGTTTCCACCTGGCGGTGCCGCCTACTCCGGTGGACGGGGATTCAGACGACGACGAGTTTGAGTAGTCACCCTTTGTGGAAAGTGCTTACAGATTGCTTGCTGGTGGGTTTTAGTGGCGCAAGGCTGAGCATGGCGACGCTGAGTGGCTTCTGCTCATTGGGTGCCAAATGGGTGCCAAATGAAATCGCCCTACTCCAACGCCGAAAACGAAAAACCCTCTCAGAGTGCTGCAAAGCATTCTGAGAGGGTTTTTGAGGGTGAGCCCAGCACGACTCGAACGTGCGACCTACGGATTCGAAGTCCCTGAGTTGCCGGCGCCAAGTGCTGGGAAGAAAACAGCAAAGAAGGAAGCCGGGTAGGGAATGTGCCGCATGTGTGACGGACATTCTGGCAAGGTATGTCTGACTGGCTAGCTTGTTAGGGAATCGATAGCCAATGCCATCTGCTTTGTGATGACATCCGTAACTAGTTCTCCCATTGCTGAGAGGTCCGGCTCGCCAGTCTCCCTCACTCCAGCATCGGCAACCTGAAGTGCCGCAACATATCCATCCCTACGTTTGTAGATAAGCGATGGAACCGTTACATCTCCTGGGATCATCGCCCCGATATCCATACATAGGATCAAGTAGCTCATTGCCCTAGCGGTTCTGCCATTGCCACCTTTGAAAGGGTGGATCCAGTTGAAGCGCCAGAGGGCATAAGCTGCTCGATGTACTGCGGATTGCTCATGAGCCTCTTCACTGTTGAGATACTCAATTAGGTCCGTCACATACTTGGGCACCAAAGCAGGCTCAGGAACCTTGTGCTTGCTGCCCTCGATGTAAACCTGTGCCAAAGCGTCTCGGTAATGGCCACCGCAAGGGTAGATACTTGACACTGCAATCCCATGCAGACCAAGAAGATGAGACTCACGAACATGCTCAATCTTGTAGTTGGTTACAAGATCTGCAATGTAGTCGAGTTGCTCCACGCCATTGTTGGTCTCAAGTTGGGCTTTCTCAGCGGGTGCACACTGAAGTGGATGGGACACTATTCGCCGTATTTTTGAGAGACAGCCAACTCCGCCATGTCGCGAGTAACCCCCTCGCAGTCGAGGGCTGTATTGCCATAGGCCCAGTCAACCCGCTGTTCATGAGTTGGTACCGAAGGCAGTTTGCCTTCTACCTGAAGCTTCTGAATCTGCTCTTTCAGTTTCTCGTAGTTGCTCATGGTGGGGCTCCTTGCGCGTTGACCTACTATATTACACAGAGAATGATCCGGTTCAACTTAGAGAGCAGGTTCTGACATGCCAGCAACCCGTTCTATTCGTTCAGAATCTTTGAGAATTCTCTTGACGGAGTCTTTCATGCTGAGCCTGTGGCAATCGGAGGTGTCAGCCCTCTGGAAGCTCTGCAGTTGTGATCGCTCCAAGGAGTAGCTCGACCTGAGAAACTGGAAGTGCTCCCTGACTGGCTTTGCGTTTGATGTAGCCAGGAAACTTCCCGGGCAGATACGATCGTTGTAGCCACAGCCTAAAGTCGCCCAGAGCTTGGATTGGGTAGACCCACACGTCTTGGTCGGTTTGGGGAAAACTCTCAGGGAAATGATGTGGATGTTTCTTTCTTTCTCCAAAGGAGTTCGAAAGCTCTTGCGAGCTCCAGTGCTTTGCCCATGCCTGGCCTACGCTAATGTCGGGCATCACCGACGAGTCGATAACCATACCATGCTGAAGTGCTGACACGAGGATATCGGAAATCTCCCTAAAGACTGAGAAGAAGCCTGTAGGCGAATTGTTGATCGTCATTCGAGCATGGAAATCTCGCCATGACTTGGGGATTTGGTTGTCTGGATCATAGCCAAGCCTTCCATAAATGAACAGCTTCAAGGACTGGCGTGCTAACAACCTGTACGCTTGGAGGGCTATCGCGTTTCCTTTGTCGAAAGCGTAGTACTCAAGAATAGCCATGCAGACTGCGTCAGGGTGAGCGCTCACTTCACCTGCATTCGCGTTTGTCTTGATGACGATTTCCTCTCCGTCATATCCTTGCTGGCTAAGGATCCCTTGAATCTTTCGACCTCTAGGCTTGTGTCTCTCTTCTGCCCAGCGCAAACCAAGGGTAATAATTACTGAGGGTGCAACATCGCAAAGCCTTGCAAGGGCTCGAGCAGTCAAGTACGGGGTTCCATCACCAAGAACACCCATCTCAAGACCATCAATCACTTGATGGGTTACTGGAATAATCTCTAGCTGCTCTTGTGGTTTTTTACTCATTTTGCAGATCACCTACTCTCTTTTTAATACGAGCACTTGGAACAGATTTTTCCAAAAATGCAGACCACCCTATCACGTGGCTGTGTATCGATGAATGCCGGTCTTGCGGCTACCACCTGTCGCTTGCCCTTCTGCTCAACATAAGGTGCAGTGCGGTGTGTTTGCAGCGTCTCAACCTATGGATCGATCGCAACATGCCAGGGCTGAGGAAAGGCCGCTAGCTCTGCTCCGGGCGATGTCACTTCGATCGCATCCTCAAATGGAAATCCAGTTCGACCAGCAGGGCAGGTTGCGATTGGTGTGCAGGATGCACTGGCTCCCAGTGTCGTCTCCGAGCATGCCTGAACGCCTGGCGAGGTTGAGTCAAAATCTCGTGCATAGAGTTGCCCGGTATCTGCCATTGTGAACGTGGCGCCTCGAACGGGTAGCACCCCAATCGCGAAAGCCTGTCCAGAGCAGTTCGATGAAGCAAATGCGAGTATCATGTCGTCATCATGAACCGGGTTGATACGCGTGTTTCCGTTGTTAGTTGATAGTTCGATCGCCCAGAGGAAACCGCTAGCGTCAAGGTAACCTCCCTCCACACCTCCAACAACGTTCGTAACAAAGGCGCCAGAGATGCGGCCTCCTAGCCCATCCACTAAGAATGCCGCACCAAAGCCTGCAGTGCCTGGCTCACCTTGAGGCCCCTGGTTGCCTTGCGGGCCCTGCAAACCTTGTATTCCCTGGTCACCCTGCAAACCTTGTATTCCCTGGTCACCCTGTAATCCTTGTATTCCCTGGTCGCCCTGTGGGCCTTGGGCACCCTCGTTGCCAGGCACACCTTGAAGCCCCTGTATTCCCTGGTCACCTTGCGGGCCCTGGTCACCCTGCAATCCTTGATCACCAGTTGGGCCCGTATTGCCCATGGTGCCTGGATCGCCCATGCTTCCCGTCGAGCCATTGCAGACGTAGTTTGTCGCCAAGATTTCCGCATCGGCCAGCTCTCCATCGTCGTCATCATCAAGACCGCTACTAATGGCAACACCACCCGTTGCGCAGTTGGAGCCGCTTGCTTCTGAGTCGACACGGAGAAGGTTCGCGGTGGGACCGGTTGGGTTGTTGTCAGAGTCGCAGGCTGGAAGGCTAGCCCTGGGTGATCACCTGAAAAGCGGCCAGTCGTGATCGTCGAAAAGC